>JAESGF010000068.1_pt1 | contig 104282 bp, 95 predicted proteins | sample 9269621 | NCBI WGS metagenome assembly JAESGF01 (sample SAMN14515066, study PRJNA621663) | algae metagenome | isolation source: Tolypothrix carrinoi HA7290-LM1 and co-occurring heterotrophs from dry rock... | place: USA: Makauwahi cave, Kauai, Hawaii | collected 2011-01-06
TTCTGGGGGGCTTTTTAATTTTTGGTCATTGGTCATTGGTCATTGGACGCCATCGCATAACAGATTGCGACGCACCCATCAAAAAACCGCCCTTACCTTTGCAGGCAGGACGGTTTTATTCAGGTTCCTTTGCACCTTTATCAGAAATCAATTGCAGGATCTGACCTTCAAGCTCTTGGATGGCTTTTTTGAAGTCGTTTTCACTTTCCTTACTTTCGTCAAGTCTGGTGATGAGCCGTTGCTGGTGTGACCTGACATAAGAAAGATGCTTTTCTTCAATTAGCTTGAGGGCTTCTAGAATTTCCCCAGGATTTGAACTTCTGGATTGGCTAGACTTACACCTACTTCCCCTGATGCTAGACCCCTGATCATCTGGGACGTGTCCTTGTATCCCATTGACTTGGCTTTGCTTAGTAGGGCATCCCTCTGTTCCGGAGAAAGCCTTACCGATAATCTCGCCTCTTGGTTTGGCAATGTTTTCGGGCGTCCGGGCTTTTGTGGCGTTGTCATTGTTGCTTTCACTCATATACCTTTTCTCTATTGTAATTTTGTCAGCACAAAAAGTTTTGTGTTCACACTTGACTTATAATTTGGGGTGTACGATTATGTTAACAGAGTTTTGTGAAAACAAAATTATAGAAAGCTCCCTCCCCACATTTGCCTAGTGCCCGTGGGGACACACCAATAAACCGGAGCAAATCACCCGCGCCTAGACCTTGCGCGGAGACACCCTAAAACGCGATCGACAGTCACATAAAAATTTGCCCCCGAACAAAAGCTTTCATCGTTTCGCAGGAGGATACCAAAGACGAAGATCACAAAACACAAAATACTAGCATTTACCTTTTTTAAACCTGCCAGCAGTAACTGTGAGTATTGTTGTTGCGGCGCTGCTGGCATTTTTTGCACGCCCTTTAATTGCAAGGAGTGTGGGCGTGTAAATTATCCACATATATATGAGGAAATGCCTATGCAGCAATAGTCACGACTACTTCTATGCACTCCAATTTCCAATGACGTAAAACACCAGCACTACGCTTGTGGCTTTATGCTGGTGTCTTTTTAATCCAACTTGAAAACTTGATATGCAATCAAACCACAAACCCAACATCAACCCGTGGGCAATTTTTCGCTGCTTTGAACCTACCCGCCAGGTGTGCGTAGCTCGATTTCGTCGGCGCTCTGAAGCTGACGGACACATCAAAACTCTACGGCGGATGATTCCGCAGGGACGTTTTGAAGTGCTTTTTGACCTAGGGGAGAAGGTCGCAGAATAAGGATAGCTTAATTTTAAAGGCGATGCCGAGTACGGCAACGCTTCCGCAGAGCGGACGAGGGGCGCGAACGCGAACGCGCTTTGTGTGTGCAGAGTGCGATCGCCCTTGGATAGTTAAGCCATGTGTATTTTATCACCGAGGCTGAAATTAAATGAATTACAAAACCATTACTTATCAAAGGGTAAAAAACCTTGGTAATTACGAAAGTGAACGACTAGAAATGACCATTGAACTAAATGAAGGTGAGAACCCTTTGACTTGTGCAGACGCTTTAAGGCTAGATGTAAATTACATTTTAAATCAGACTGTTCCAGATCCAAAGCCATTGTCCAAAAAAGTAGAAGAGGGGTTTTAAACCATGAAAATTAAAAGATTACACGCACATTTTCTGATTTCAACTGGTAGTTACAACAACGAAAGAATTGGATTTTCTGTTGAATTAAACGAGGGAGAATCTGTCGAAGAAATTGTAACTAATTTGAGATAAAAAGCAATAACTATTATTGGAGGAACAGCACAAGAGTATTACGACCGGATAAGAGAATTTAAACGCGAATGCCTTCAACTGGAAGAAAAATTAAATAAACTACGCAAGGAATGGGACGCAACAGCAGCATTTTTAAAAGCTCAAGGCTTAAATCCAGAAGCCCCATCAATGCCTCAGTTTCGCAACTTGCTTGAAGCTGTAACCGTACAGTCTGAAGTTGTCACAGAAGATGAGGACGACGAGGAGGACGACGACGATGACGACGATTATTAAACCGCCTGATGAGCTGGACTAAAAAAGCCGGCGAAACTCCCCCACAAGGGAGTCGCGGATCGAGTCCAAATCATTCGCCTGTAAACAGTGCAGTAATTTAGGGCTTTTCAGTGGAATCAAGCATCACTGCTTTTAATTATTTCATAAGCTCGGTTACTGCACTTTCTACAGTTTCCCTCGTAGTGCCATGCGGCACAGCCTTGAGAGTGAGTTAGGCTCCGTGCCTTTGGGTGATTCGCAGGCTTTTATACGGGGCTAGTAACCAACAACCACACCCAATGCATATGAATAAAAGAATTTTGGGACTTGATATTAGCAAGTCCTCAGTTTCTATGTGCTTACTTGAAAGCAAGCCAAACGATCCACGTCAATTTTATTATGAATGTCCGTTTATGTTGTTTAGCGCCAACAGTGAGGGGATAAAAGCACTGTTGGCGCTAAAACCGGACATCGCAATTATGGAACCGACCGGTGTTAATTACTCAAAGCTTTGGGGAACACACTTAGCCCGTGCCGGGGTCGAGGTCAGGCTTGTGGGACACAAAGAATTGAGGAATTACCGCTCGTCACATCTAAGTTTACCGGATAAGGATGATGATGCCGATGCCCTAGCACTGGCTTGTTACTACTTTGATTACTTCGATTCTCCCAGGCGCTTTGTCCAAATTCGGGACTTCACCACAACCCGCATCCGAGAACTGGTGCTGAGATTGGCTCACCTCAACCGGGTGCAATCGCCGATCGTCAATCGCTTACGTCAAGATTTGGCGTGGCAGTTCCCGGAAATCGCACATGTAAATTCCCGGCGGGGAATTGATGGGGATGTGCCTTTATTGTGGGGTTGGTTGTGTGGGGAACGTAAAAGCAAACGATATGATAATTTGCGCGATCGCTCTATTGGGCTGGGAGTCACCGACACGGTTCGGCATCACGCCAGCCGTCTGTGTGACTTGCAACGAGAGGAACACAGCATTGAAACCGAGTTACACCAGCTTCTGGCTGACTCAAAGTTTACCGCTTACCGCCAGGTTTTCAAAAGCTTTGGTTTTGGGCTGCGCTTGGAGTCAATCATCCTCTCCCAAATTTACCCTATTGAGAATTACTTCGGTGCTGACGGTAAGCCAGAGGTGAGGATTCGTAAGGGTCGAAAGTCTGGAAAGCCAACTAAACGTTACCTGTCACTACGTCGATTCCAGAAATCTCTAGGGCTTGCACCGTCCTTAGAAGCGTCCGGTGATAAAAGTAAAATTAAGATCCAAGGCGGTTCTGATTTGTGCCGTATTGCCTTCTGGCAATGGGTTTTTACTCGCATCGAGGTTAAGCGCTGCCGTCTAAATAACGAGATTGGGGAAATACTCGGCGCTCAGTTCGATACTGAAAAGGCAGCGGGGCGTCCAGTGAGGTTGGTGCGATCGCGCATTAGTGCCAAAGCTGCAAAGTTACTATTTCGGGAATTGGTAAAGGCAATTGTACAGTGACTAACAGAAACGATTCTTTTTCCCCTTGTCCTAATTGCCACTGTAACGCTTACGGACTATTCCCGTATTGGATCTTACGTGCCAACCTAGAACAAGTGCGGGTTCGCTTATTCCACTGTGTTAACTGCGGTTACGAGCCAGAAGTTAAAGAAGCTAACTTAGTAGATCCAACTCAACGGGACAAAAGGACAAATAGGTAGAATTATATTTGGTCAAACCTGCGGAGATGGGGGTCAGCTGTAAGGGCAGGTGTCGCTGTCCCAACCTCCTTTATAACTAACTAGAGTGAAATATTAAGCGAAACTCACTATCAACAACTTCCAGAAAAAGCGATTCAACGCTTGGGTATGCAACTCCATCAGAAAAATCTCTTGGTGCGGATGACTTTACGGAGTTTGCACGCATCAATTACGAATCAACACGCTAATATCTTACGCGATTTAGTTTACCAGCGAATTCATCAAGGTGAATAACGCAAGTAGAAAGATACTCTCGTTCTCTCGTTCCCAGGTTCCACCTGGGAATGCCTACAAGTGGGCTGCTGCCTTTTGTATGCTAGAGGCAGAGCCTCTAAGAATCTGTTCCCAGGCTTCAGCCTGGGAACGAGTGAGAACTCCTAACTCCTAACTTTTAACTTTTAACTTTCTCCACTCCTCGCATCGCTAAAAGCGCTGTCCCATACGCTGCCTGCGTATTTACAGGATGCGGCATGTCAACTTGCAAACACTTTGCTCTCATCGCTCCCCAAGTGTCATTCACCGCACCACCTCCAGCGGTGTAAACACGCTTTAACTTATCTGCTCCAAGCCGCTGTAGTAATTCATACCCTCGATACTCTATCCGTGCCATACTTTCCAGCAACCCGTGTAAAAATTCCACAGGATTATCTGGACGCGGTTCTAATCGCGGTGGTAAATTTGGGTCATTAATTGGAAAGCGATCGCCAATTTTCAACAACGGATAATAATCTAACCCGCAATATTTGCTTACATCAATTTCACGACTGTATTTTTCTAACTCAGCATCCGTGAAAAATTGCCGCAACACTGCACCCCCAGTATTAGAAGCACCCCCAGTTAACCACAAATCGCCTAAACGGTGGCTGTAAATTCCATACCTTGCATCTTCCACGCGGGTACGACTCAACAGCTTTAACACCAGCGTCGAACCCAGAGAAGTCACCGCATCACCGGGTAATTTTGCACCACTGGCGATAAAAGCGGCGATACTATCAGTTGTACCCGCACACACTAAGCAATCTTTAAGGAAACCGAATTTAGCCGCAATTTCTGGAAGTAATTGAGCGATCGCACTCCCAGGAGTTACTACTTTTGGTAGATGAATTCGTATTTGCAGTTCTTCTAGCCATTCCGGGTATCGAAAATTTTCCACGTCATAACCCAACTTCAAAGCGTTGTGGTAATCGCTTATACCCAATTTTCCATGCAATAAAAACGCCAGCCAATCTGCCTGATGCATGAAATATTTAGCTTCTGCGAAAGATGGTTGTAAGGACATCCACAGAAGTTTAACTAAGCTGGAAGTAGCGCTTAATACGGTATGATTTGCGGGTGCGACATTTTGCAAGCGTTCCAACATGACTGCACCCCGCGCATCATTGTACAACAGCGGTGCGTCTACAAGCTCTCCAGCGGCATCGCACAGCATGACGGTAGAGGAAGTTCCATTGATGGCGATCGCCTTTATTTTAAGGCGCAATTCTGAGGGGATTTGTTCTAACAAGGTAAACAAAGCCGTTTGCCAGCAAGTTGTCTTACCTTCATTTGACATGGACCAAGGATACCGCACCTCTGAAAGTATATTCCCTTCAAAGTCAATCACCACACCCCTAGCACCAGAAGTCCCAAAATCTATACCCAGATAAAACATATATTAATTTTTTCTAAAAAAGCTTGACAAATAACCAATGCCCCATGCCCCATGCCCCATGCCCCATACCCAATAATTGCTTTTTGTAACAAGTTATTCCCCAATCTTGGCAAAACAGGGAAAAGTAGTAAACGAACCGATGAAAATTCCGATTCTATTTGGAGGATTCGCTTTTATGCATATATCTGATACTCAAGTCTTCATAGCTCTGGTTGTGGCGCTAATTCCAGGGATTCTGGCTTTGCGTTTAACAACAGAACTTTACAAATCTTAAGTTGCCTGATATTGGGACTGTAAATTAGGGATTAAGAAAAAATACCATAAGTTTTTCATCATTAATCCCTAATCGCTAATATCCCCATCTGCCATCCCAGGCAAAGTATCAAAAAGCTAATAATCCTGGCAGTACGAAAGCAGTTTCCATCTTGCGGCTTGATACCGTGGATTGTCGGCAACTGACTACTTACGTTTGCCAGGTTTATTTTTAACTATTAACATACGTGTAGCAATCTCGAAAAAATGAAGTAATATGACAGCTAAATAAAACCGTAATTAGTCTTGGTTAGATTTTTACGGTCAGTATGACAGCAGTTCGCGAGGTTATTTTTAATACTATGAATGCATTTCAACCTTCCAGACCCCCACTAGAACCTATACAAAAACGTCGGGTTGCTCCAAGACCACGCCGACATCTAAGACAACGTTCTTATCAGGTAATGGCATTGGAAACTACGGTAAAAATAGGGGTTAATGTTGTCATTTCAGTCGCCGCAGCATCTGCCTTGGTACAACTTTTGCCTTACCATTGGTTACAGCAAGACAAATTAAGAGAAATTGGCACTGAAGTCAAGTTGATGGAAGTACGTGTCAACACTTTAAACACAAAATTTAGCCGTAACTTCGATCCACGCGAAAATAAAACTATTATGCAACAACAATCTTATCGATTTGACCCCAGCCAGCGTCAGGTCGTGATTATAAATAAAGATGGCTCAGAAGTCGAACAATTACCTGATCGCTAATCACCAACAGTTAATAGTTAATAGCTATTGGTTTTAAAACTATATAGTTATTATCTATTAGCTGTTAGTTCAATATTATTGCTTTGTTATTATTAAAAATTAGCTTATTTTTGGAAATTACTTGCACCCACATCAACTTATTTTTTCTTTCACAAGCAAACGCAATTTAAGTATAATATGCTATGCGACGTGCTTTGAAAATTAATAGATTTTTGAAATACACGTAGGGTCCGGCTTAAAGGGGTGTGGATGTTCCTCCCCCTTTAGAGTCCGTTGTGTTAGGACGAAGTCCGTAACGCACCAAGAGCTATTGATGGTGCGTTAGGCTCCGAAGAGGGCACCCAACAAGACTACTAAGTATAATATGCGACGTGCGGCAAAATGAATAGACACGCTCTATTAGACATAAAAGTCGTAGGGACAATTCATGAATTGTCCCTATAAAGGAATTCGGGCAACGCATAATTGTTTTCCACGACGTTTGTCTATTGCACTTCGGTCTCATCTAAAACGATCGCAACCCAGCAATCCCTAGCATAAAGCGATCGCTACTGCCCTAAACATCGCATATTTACATCATTTTACAATTTCGGTTGCATCTTGCGGTTTGTTAGTTAGAATGATAACCGTTATCATATAATATAGGCATTCGCTTTTGCAATGAGCGATTGATGAAAAGACTTGTTTATCACTTCCAGAGTACGAATTTAACTCACTACACCTAAAGGAAAAAGCAGGAAATATGACTAACACAGCGATTAAAAGTCAAACCACCACTGAAGTACTCGACATTCCTAAACAGGGAATGCCAGTCACAATTATTACAGGATTTTTAGGAAGCGGTAAAACCACGCTGCTTAACCAAATTCTCAAGAATAAGCATGACTTAAAAGTTGCTGTCCTTGTTAACGAATTTGGGGACATTAATATAGACAGTCAGTTGCTCGTATCAATGGATGAAGATATGGTAGAACTGAGCAATGGCTGTATTTGTTGCACAATTAATGATGGCTTAGTTGATGCTGTTTATCGAGTTTTAGAGCGAGAAGATAACATCGATTATTTGGTAATTGAAACTACTGGTATTGCCGATCCACTGCCGATTATCCTTACCTTTCTCGGTACAGAACTTCGAGATTTAACTAAAATCGATTCTATCATAACTGTGGTAGATTCAGAGGCGTTTACCCCGGAACATTACGAAAGTGATGCAGCATTAAAACAAATAACTTATGCAGATGTGATTCTGCTGAATAAAACTGACCTCGCAACTCCAGAAAAGTTGGAGGAATTAGAAGCTTATATTCAGGATGTGAAAGGGGGAACCAGAATTTTGCATACTAGATATGGGGAAGTAGCGTTACCTTTAATTTTAGATGTGCAGTTGACTCCAATAGATGAGTATACTTCTAAAGTGTCAGAAGATACTCACGAGCATCATCACCATCATGAGCATCACTCCAATCATTTAGAAAATGATGGATTTGTATCTGTATCTTTTGAAAGCGATCGCTCTTTTGATATCCACAAATTTCAAACATTTCTTACCGAACATTTGCCAGAAAATGTCTTTCGCGCTAAAGGTCTACTTTGGTTCAGCGACAGCAACTTAAGACATATTTTTCAACTTAGCGGACCGCGTTATCAATTAGATGCAGATGAATGGAAAACTCAGCCGAAAAATCAATTGGTTTTGATTGGTAAGCATCTGGATAATAGCAAAATTCACTCTTTACTAAACGAATGTTTAGTATAACCTTGAAATGATTATCATTATCTTAAAATGGAAAATACTCCGCCCTCCTTACCGAATAAAATTGACCTAGCAATTATTGGTGCAGGTCCTCATGCATTAACATTAGTAACTCACTTGCTGCAAAAGCGGCAAAGTATGCAGGGTAAGTTTCTCGTGTTTGACCCTAGTGGTAAGTGGATGAGTCGCTGGAATCAACAATTTGCGGCTTTGGAAATTCCCCATTTGCGATCGCCTGCCGTTCATCATCCCGACCCAAATCATTTTGGCTTGCGTAAATTTGCTGAGAATCGCTCAACTGAATTACACGTACCTTATGATTTACCGGGAACTCAGCTATTTGCAGATTTTTGTCAGGATGTAATTCATCGCTTTGCATTGCAGCAGCAAGTAATTCCCGGTTTGGTAACTCGCATTGAACCTTTGCCTCACCTAATTCATCCTCGCTTGCGTTTGTGGTTGCAAGATGGACAATCAATTATTGCACGGCGGGTGGTATTGGCAACAAATAGCGCTAAAATTCAGATACCCGATTGGGTAAACCAGATTGAGTCAGCGTATCCTGAAGATAGACTTTGCCACTCTAGCACCGTAGATTTACGTAAAATAGCCTTAACGGGTGAAAAAGTATTAATTGTCGGTGGTGGGTTAACCAGTGGACACTTGGCTGTAGGTGCCATTTCTCGTGGTGCAAAAGTTCACTTGATGATTCGCCGACAGTTGCAAGAAAAATTATTCGATGCCGAACCGGGTTGGTTGGGACCGAAGTATCTCAAGGGATTTTTTGCCGAACAAGACTATCAGAAGCGCTTTGAGATGATTGTGCAAGCGCGTAACGGTGGTTCCATGACACCAGAAACGGGAATGCAGTTGCGCCGACAAGTACATAGTGGTAATCTGAAGATTGGCGAAAACTGTCAAATTGTCAAAGCTTCCTTCGTTGGTGAAAATTGGCGAGTCGAATGCAGTGATGGTAGTCAACATGAATGCAGTAGAATTTGGCTTTCCACCGGCACTAAATTTGATGCCACATCTGAAGCTTTATTAAAAGAAGTTTTCGCAGCTTATCCAATCAAGATAGTTAATAATTTGCCGATTCTAGATGAACATTTGCGCGTTCCGGGTTGTGAATTATTTCTGATGGGTGGGTTAGCAGCTTTACAAGTCGGACCAACTGCGCGGAATTTATCTGGTGCGAGAATGGCAAGTGAAAAGATTGTACCAGCAATTGTTAAATCAAGTCTCGCACTTTCACAGCTTAGAAGTGCTTGATTTGACTGCCTAAGAATGATTATCATTATGATATGTTGCCAATAATTACCGTCGTTGCCGGTTCGGTCGGCTGTGGCAAAACTACTTGGATTTCCCAACAGCTGGCTTTAAGAGAGGATGAAAACGTATTATATTTTAGTCCTGGTACTGGCACTGTTCCCATTGACCAGACACGCATCGCTGCTCAATTTCCTACAGCTAAAGTCTTCAATGACACTCAACAAGCTGAGTTTATCAAGCAACTCGCTTCTTCGGATGCTGTCTACATAGAATTGGGGTTTTATTTGGAATTAAGCGCAGTAGGGCAAATATTAAATAATTTATCGTATCGAGCGATAGCGAAGCGCTGCTGCCTTCGGCAGATCGCCATCCTACCACCACACCTAAAAGATTCTGAATGGCATTCCTGGGCAAACGAAATTATACCAGGAGTTGATATTCAAACTATGACACCAGGTAAATTGTGGCGTTTTTCCTGCACTGGTGAAGTTGTCGAGGAAAACAGCTTAGAAGAGTTTTGGTATGAAATAACACACGGCGCTTATCAAACAGTCAACCGTGCTAAAGGCATTTTTAATGTCGATGATGGACGGTATCTCTACGCTGATTTTACTGCTGGTGTTAGCAAAAGTGATTTTATCGAATTAAATTCACCCCGTCATTTAGAAGGTAGACCACAACGTTTTAGTGGGTTAGAAATTTTTGCCGAAAACTTAGATGAAGTCAACTTCAGGCAAACATTGCAAGATTGCTATTTATCTGAATCCGCCATTTTATATTACCAAGAACAGGCGAAACAATTACTTACAGAGGAGATTCAAGCGTGAAAATAGCGGTTATATCATGTATTCATGGCAACTATGAAGCCTTTGATGCTGTCTTGCTAGATATCGACAAACACTCATGCGAAAAAATCTATTGTCTCGGTGATTTGGTGGGATACGGTCCTCATCCAAATGCAGTTATTGCCCAAATTCGTTCTTTAGATATTCCCACTTGCGTTGGTTGTTGGGATGAAGATGTTGTTGAGGGATTGAACGCTTGCGAATGCAGTTATCCTTCATTGTTAGCAGAGAAACGCGGACATTTAGCTCACGAATGGACAAATAAAGAAATTCATCCAGAAAACCGTACCTTCCTAGCACAATTACCTTACAGTTTGCGTGAGGAAAATTTAGCTTTCGTTCACGGTAGTCCTCACAGCAACCACGAATATTTATTACCAGAACTCGATTCTTTTGTAGCGTTAGAACGAGTACTTTCTACAGGGGCAGATGTACTATTTTGCGGTCATACTCATGTGCCTTATGTGCGTACTTTAGATGCCGGAAACTTACAAATTCGTGTTAAAAGTAACAGCAAAGAACAGGAGATTAGTTTTAATGCATCTTTAAAGCGAATTGTCAACGTTGGTTCAGTGGGAGAACCCAGACATGGGCGATCGCACGCAACTTATGTTATTTATGACACCGAATCTCAACAAGTAACCCTGCGAGAAGTTCCTTACGACTACCAAAAAACTTGTGCAGCGATTATCGAAAAAGGCTTACCAGCAATTTTCGCATGGCGTTTAGCGCAAGGATTGGAATATGCAGAAAAAGCTGACGATCCGACTCATGTTTGTATGAGATGAGGAGTTAGTGGTTAGTGGTTAGTGGTTAGTGGTTAGTAGTATTTTGACAACTATCAACCATCAACCAACAACTATCAACCATCAACCATCAACTATCAACTATCAACCATCAACCATCAACCATCAACCATCAACTATCAACCATCAACTATCAAAATCATATGAAATGGGCTATTTTAAGTGGAATCGAAGGTAATCTAGCGGCTTATGAAGCTGTGCTGGCAGATATTAAGCGTCAAAGTCGCTCGATAGAAGCATTGTATATTCTTGGTGATTTAGTCGGACCAACACGAGAATCTGAAAAATTGGTAGAACGGGTGCGTAAACCCTTCAGGGGAGAATTAGAACCCCTCGTTTGTAAGGGATGGTGGGAGGAGCAATGTTTAATTTTACACGGTCTTGGTGCTAACGGTGAACCGACTGAGTTGATAGAGAAATATGGAGGAGAAACGGTAAAATTATTGTGGGAATCTGTTTCTCGTCAGACAGTGCAATGGATTAGAAACTTGGATTTTGGCTTCTTTGAACTGGATTGTTTGTTAATTCACGGAACAAGCGTATCTGTGAGCGAAAAATTAACACCTGAAACTTCGCCAATTATTATGTGCGATCGCCTCTCCCGAATGCAAGCCAATAACTTATTCTGTGGTCGTTCTGGTTTATCCTTTCAATACCAACTACAAGCAGGTTCCATCACCACAGCAGTCACCACCCTCGATAGTCAAGCTTATAATAATACCATCAAAATGACCCCAAGTCAAATTATTGGCGTAGGTAACGTAGGACGCACTCCCGGAGAAGCAACCTACACCCTCTACAACCCAAACGCAAATCAAGTCGAATTCAAAACTGTCCGCTACGGACAAAGCAAAGGTTTTGCAGTCCACAAAATTAAAGCTATTTCAAATTAGATACAAATAATTAGTTATAGCAATGCAAAATGATTCCTGATACTCTCTATATCTTTCTTTTCTTAGCGTCCTTCGTGTCTTCGTGGTTCGTTTTTCCGTTACCTGTGCGTAAGTCTTAAGTGCAAATCCGACAAACACCTAAATAGTACAACGACAACTATCTAAAAGTGCGTTGAGTTTCCTTTTCACTTTCTGTGGATTTCGACCTATCAGCAAAGCCACAATCACCGCTTCATCAGGATTTCTCCCAGTCCGCTTCACAGAAGCGATCGCATCAAAATTACATAACCCTCGACTGTAGACTAACCAAGCAGCAAGTACATGTCCCGTGCGTCCAACTCCACCAGAACAATGGACAACTACTTTCTCATTCTGTTGATTTGCGATCGCTAAAAATGGTAAGATTTTCTCAGTCAAAGTTTCCAACTCAGCAAGCTGAAAATCCTCAATTGGTGCCCAACATACTCGCTCCATACCAAATTCCGACTGATATATCTCTAGCAAATTTTCATAACGAGCCAACTGAGAATCAGAAAGCAAACAACAAACTCGTTGAATGCCTTGTTGCTTCATAAAATTTATCCAATCATAAACTTGCTGTCGAGATTTTCCAGGTTTTGCTGCACCGAATACAATCATTTCATTCTCGTCAGCCGCAGCAAATTTGTACATATTGTGCATTCACATTTCCAACAATCATCCTTCTTTGTAGATGCGACCTGCACCGAATCGACGAACATAGCGATCGCCAATTTTCAAGAGACCTGATTTGTGCATCTGGACACCGAGCTTCAAGACGCATCGAGGCACTGACTTCATTGATGTCCATTTCCCATGCACCCGTCTCAATGTCGATCGCCACAATTTTACCATAATTGCCTGCAACAAATGCGCGATCGCACCCTCGAAAAGTAGATTTCGTCACCGCGTCTCGCAAATTCTTCTTTACTGTAGTGGGGTTGTCGTACTGCCATAATCTTGTTCGGTTAAGCATGAATGGCATCAAAATTACTTCTATTTTATTTCATGCTCCTAACTGAAACCAAAAAATATTCATTAATAACGATTATTATTATTTTTACCTAACGCGAAGGGCGATCGCCAAATATTAAAAAATGTAATGTAAATGTTAATAAAATGGTAAAAGTGGTAAGCTACTTTAATGCGATCGGTTCTGATGGAAAGCCATCAGACGCAAGGGGGAAAGTTCGGTGTAAATCCGGCACTGTCCCGCAACTGTGATGAGACGTGGAATCTAGTCTCAGAGTCAGAATGCCCGCCGATAGTAACATTAAACACCCATCTGCGAGGTACGGATGATACATCAGAATTTTCATGTCAGCTACAGATATAAGTTGCAATTCGTGCATTACTTCCAATCAAATACTGTTCTTATTTGTTAATAATTATTCTCATTAATTATTTAGTGTCTTGGTAGTTTTGCTTTGAAAGCATTAAGACACTAACGGTCTTCATCGTCATAAGTCTGCTTTCGATAAAGCAGATAGGAATGAGCGCAAAATCTCTCTTAAACTCTGTGTCCTCTGCGATCTGGTGCGGTTCGTCCCGTCCGTAAAGGAGTGCGTAAGTCCTGGCAGATTTAAATTTTGTTTGCGGAATAAACGAATTAACTCACAGCGACAAGTCTTATGTATACTTTTCGTGCAAGTATTTATTGGCAATTTTTCTTAATTGTCAACTTGATAGCTATATCTACAATATTCAATGCGGGAAAGGTTTCTGCACAGAATACCCCATCAAATGAAATACCGACACCGGAAAAAGAAGCAGACATCGAATTAAACGTCATCGACAAGCTACTGAATCAACCAGTCTTCTCTCCCTTTCGTACTGAAGGGACAGTGAAAGACTCAACCCGTCCTGTCTACGTGATTACAGGTGAAGAAATCGAAGCGCAAGGAGCTAGAAATGTCCGAGAAGCGATACGATTTCTTCCCGGAGTTCTTCCTGATGGAACTACTGGTACGGAAGTTCAAGCATTAAGCGGTCAATTCATTCGCGGTTCTAACAGCAGTCAAGTCTTGATTCTGTTGGATGGTAAACCGATTAACAACCTGGGTTCGGGTGGGTTTGACTTGTCAGAAATTCCCAGCAATATCATCGAACGCATCGAAGTATTACCGGGTGGTGGTTCTACCTTGTATGGTTCTGGTGCGATCGGTGGGGTAATCAATATCATCACCCGTCGTCCGACAGACAAACCCACTACTAAAGTGGAGGTGATTGCTGGTGCTTATGGATTGAACCAGCAGAGTATCCAAACTACCGGAAAAGCTGGAAATCTGGGATATTCTATCGGGTATAACCGCATTCAAGCTGAATACAATTATCCTTATTCGATTCCGGAAGCAAATTTTGAGGGAACAAGAAAGAATAATGATGTTCTTGCTAACAACTTCAACCTCAAACTCCAAGCAGATTTAGATAAGCGCAATACCCTGACATTTTCCGCACTTTATTTGGGTAAAGAACAGGGAGTTCCCGGAGGTGTCCCCATTCCCCTACCTGAATTTGGTCAGGGATATTTTAACAGCTTGACTGATAATAATCGCAAATACACCGACCAAGTACTCACAGATTTAACTTGGAATTCTAAACTTGGACAAGGTGAAGATTCGTTACTTACCGCCAAATTTTACGCTGATTTTCTCAACACTAAATTTGAGAATCTGACACTACCAGCTTCATCACAGAGGTTTGACAATCAGCAAGATTCTTATGGAGTTCAAGTCAACCACAACTGGAAATTTGCCAGAAATCAAACTTTAACTTATGGCTTTGATTATCGCAGCGTTGCCGCAAAAAATAGCACCTTCAATTATTCCACAAATCTCAACAGCATTACCTACGACGATAGTATTCAGCAAGGTGCAATCTTCGCTCGCTATGAAGTAGATTTAACGCCAAGTTTTAGTTTAAACCTTGGTTTACGACAAGATTTTAACAGCTTAACTAACGGTTCATTTACCTCGCCATCTGTCGGTACTAAACTTGCACTTTCTGACTCTACCACCATCCGCGCTAACTATATTAGAAATTTTCAAGCCCCCAACCTTTTCAACTTATACGCAAACGGTGGTACTTATGTAGGCAATCCCAATCTTAAACCGGAAAAAGGTGATAGTTACGATGTTGGAATTGACCAAAAATTAGGTACATTTGGCTTATTGCGTTTGACTTATTTCAACAACACCATCTCTGACTTAATCGCTTATAACTTCGCAGTTCCCGTAGCGACTTACGAAAATATTGGCTTAGTCCGCACACAAGGAATTGAGGCTTCATTAAATCTCCAATTAGCCAATAATATCTACGCATTTGTGAATTATACGGCAAATGACCCCCGGATTCTCGAAAGTACAAATTCTGCGGAGGAAGATAAAGAATTAAGATTTGCCGGTGCAGATAGTATCAACGCGGGTATTTCCTATGAGAATTATAAAGGTTTATATGCAGGGTTCCTCATGCACTCATTAGGTGGATATCCTACAAATAATACCAATACGGAATCACTACCTGGTTACACAATATTTGATATAAAATTGCGAATACCTTTGAGTGAGCAATTAACAATTAATGGTAGCGTAGATAATATCCTTGACCAAAGATATCAGCTATTTGCAGGCTATCCTGATGCCGGGAGAGTTTTTCAAGTCGGATTGAACTGGAAATTTTAAGTTTTTTGTGATTTTTGTAATATTTGAGCGAAGAATATGTAAAACTTGTCATAAAAACTCCGCGTTACTTTGCGCTTACCTTAGCGTTTCTCTGCGTTTAAATTTCCTCCTTGAAAAAATCATGAATGAATTTCAATCCTGGGTAACACCATTAAATCGCATCGTCACTGAAACTACTTTGACTGGTTGGAAAATTGAATACGAACATTTTGATTGCAACAGTGATACTCTCGCTTGTTTACTTTACACTTTATTCCAAGAAAATTGGCATCAAGTAGGGTTAGGACATATCGAACAAGGTAGCGTATTAGAATTAGAATTTCACGAAGCACCAAAAAAATGCGTTCTTTACGATGGATATCTGACAATCATCGCTAAGGATTGGCACTTTCATTTATGTATTGAAGAAAATTTAGGTGGTCCTAATTCGGAAACACCTATAGAACTACGACAACAACGTTTAATTAATAAAGGTGCATTTTATCGTCGTCTTAATCCAGAAGGAACACCAAAAACATGGGGAATTCAACTTTGGAATGGTGCGGGAGAACAAGCGATGACAATTTTCTTACCCAATCCTTACGTTGAAGATGAAAATCTATTACCTGAAGGGAAAGCTAATTTTACTAAATTAGAACTTTATCACGAACTTAGGGACATTTATGTATTAGGTAAAAAATCGATACCATTTGCTAAAAATCCCCTCAAATGTCCTTATATTGCAGTTTGTACTTCCGGACGCTGTTACCCGTCCCGAAATTGGCAACCTATATTTGAAGCGTTAAAATCAGCAGTAACCAAAGCAAAGTTAGATATTGATGTGAGAACTTCTGGTTGTTTAGAAGTTTGTAAACTTGGTCCTGTAGTTTATCATTCAGTTGATAGAACTTGGTACACTTGCGTTAAACCAGAAGTAGCAGAAAGAATTGTTAATGAACATTTAGTTCAAGGTAATAAAGTTACTCAACATATATATCCATCAGACTCGGTTTAGGAATTATCTCACGCAAAGTTTCTTCAACTTTTAGTGTTGAAAGCGGGAGAATTTTTTACTTAGTACATTCTTTCATATAATGACTTTAAAAATACGCCTAGGTCAATGGAGCATCTTTTTTTCTTTAATTTTCTGTGTAGCTACTTTCATCGTCTCATGTAACAATATAATCTCTCCTCCTCAGAAATTAGCAGATGCAAAAACTTGCCTGCAAAACTATAATCCAAATATTGATTACTTCCCAAAAAAGTTGACAGTCAATTACGCCATCGGTTTTACTGTAGAATATCAGAAAAACTATAAAGTTATCACCGTAAAAAATCCTTGGCGCGATGCTAAAACTAGTTTTCAATATGTTTTAGTAAAATGTGGGACACCTGTACCAGCAGGGTTTGATAAAAGTCAAATAATTACTGTTCCCGTGAATTCGGCTATCTCGCTTTCCACAACTCATTTACCTCACTTTGCTAAATTAGGAATAACCGATAAACTACTTGCTGTCAGCGATACTAAAAAAGTGAATACACAAGCAGTAGTTGAAAATATAAAAGCAGGAAAAATTGCTGAAGTCGAGAGTAATGGTAATTTGAATATTGAGCGAGTTTTAGAACTTAACCCTGATGTAGTGATAACGTATGGTACAGGGAATCCTCAAACAGATAGTCATCCCAAATTGTTAGAAGCAGGTTTAAAAGTAGCGATAAATGCTGAGTATATGGAAACTTCTCCGTTGGGACATGCGGAATGGTTAAAGTTTACGGCTTTATTGTTTAATAAAGATGAGATTGCAGAGAAAGTTTTTCAGGAGACATCGCAAAAATACAAAACTGTAGCTGCAAAAGTAAAATCTCTCAAAAAACGTCCCACCGTCTTTACTGGATTTAACTTTAAAGGGACTTGGTATGCACCAGGATGTAAAAGTTATGTAGCCAAATATTTAACTGATGCAGGTGCTGATTATCTTTGTGTAGATAATTTCTCTGGTAGTATACCTTTATCGTTTGAAGATGTATTTGCACGCGCTATCAAAGCAGATTATTGGTTAAATGTTAGTCAGTCATGGCAAAGTTTAAAAGATGCAATAAGCGAAGATAATCGCTATGGAGAATTCAACGCAGTTAAAAAGGGTAATGTTTATAATAATAACCTTCGCGTGAATTCTAATGGGGGTAATGACTATTGGGAAAGTGGAACCAGTAACCCCGATGTAGTTTTATCCGATTTAGTCAAAATTATGCATCCAGAACTATTACCAAATCATCAACTAATTTATTACCAAAAGCTGAATTAACTCTCTTCTCTGCGTTCTCCGCGTCCTCTGCGGTAGCCTGCGGCAAGCCACTTTGTGTCTACGTTTTCCTAATTATCAACAACTCAATGACGAAAATAAATAAGAAAATAAAAAATAACTTTCAAACCCATATCCCTTTAATATTTATCACTTTAACTGCCATATTAATTCTTGCCTTTCTACTCGATATTGCCTTTGGTTCCGTCCAAATTCCGCTCAAAGAAGTCATCACCATCTTACTTGGTGGAGAAACTTCCCAACCCACCTGGACAAATATTATCCTCAAATTTCGTTTACCTAAAGCATTAACTGCAACCTGTTCTGGTGCTGCTTTAGGTGTCAGCGGTTTACAAATGCAAACATTATTTAGAAATCCATTAGCTGGACCATTCATATTAGGAATTAGTTCTGGTGCTTCCTTGGGAGTCGCTTTAGTTCTCCTCACCGTTAGCGCAACTGGTGGAGGTTTATTATTCAAAAATTCCGGGATACTCGGTGATTTAAGTTTAGTAATAGCTGCTTCTTTTGGTGCTGCTGTCGTGTTGGGAATGGTGTTAATTGTCTCCCAGCGGGTATCAGATACAATGACGTTATTAATTTTAGGATTATTATTTGGTTACGCAACTTCTGCCATTGTGAACATCTTACTAAATTTTAGCGATCGCACTCAAATTCAAAGCTACTTAATCTGGACTTTTGGTAGTTTTTCCGGTGTCACTTGGAGACAACTAACAATCCTTATACCCATAATCATTTTCGGTTTATTAATAGCATTATTGCTATCTAAACCTTTGAATGTTCTAATTTTAGGCGATACCCATGCTCTCACTCTCGGTTTAACTGTCCAACAAGCACGATTCTGGATTATTACCAGTGCCTCTATCTTAGCAGGAGCGATTACCGCTTTTTGCGGTCCTGTGGCATTTTTAGGTGTAGCTGTTCCTCACTTATGTCGCAGTCTATTAAATACTTTAGACCATCGGGTGTTGGTTCCAGCAGTCACAATTATGGGTGCAATTTTAGCATTAATTGCAGATTTACTAACGCAATTTCCCGGAAGTCAAACAGTTTTACCTTTGAATTCAGTTACTGCTTTAATTGGTACACCAGTAGTAACGTGGGTGATTTTGCATCGTAATTCGCGATCGCACTTGTGAATTATATAAGTTAGGACTTACGCTGTTAGACCTCTCAAAATCTTATTCCTTCGTGTCTTTCGTGTCTTCGTGGTTCGTTACTTCCTGAAGGAGTGCGTAAGTCCTATAAGTAATAATATTGCAAATTATAAGAAGATTATTAATGGTGCGTTAAACTACCCTTCGGGAACGCTAAGAGCGAACGTTATAACGCACCCTACTTATTCTCCTCGTTTTAAAGACCGAAAAATTCTTGCGGAATTCCTGACAGTATTTGGACGAGTCAAAATTCCTTGAGAGGGACTCAATAGCAACGCTAGAACAAATAAACTAGAAACGACTAATACAATCGCTGCTCCTGATGGCACATTTAAATAGTAGCTGATATACATCCCCGCTATACTGCTAATTATACCAATAATTGCTCCTAACATCATCATTTGGTGTAATTCTTTAACTAATAAATAAGCTGTGATAGCTGGACCAATTAACAAGGAAACTACCAACACCACACCCACAGCTTGCATACTCGCAATGATAGTCAGGGTGATGGCAGAAATTAAACCAACGTGAATTAAGTTTACGGGTAATCCGATAGCTTGAGCGGCTAAAGAGTCGAAAGTGTAAAATAGCAACTCTTTGTAAAATAAGTTAACGCCCAGCAAAACGATCGCAGTAATAATTAAAGTCCGCCAAACATCAGATTCAGTAACTCCTAAAATATCACCAAAGAGAAAGTGATGTAAATCAAGTTTGCTTTTTAAGAGAGTAATTAGCATAATTCCCAATGCCAAAAACCCAGAGAAAACCATTGCCATCGCGACATCTACTTTGACACGCGATTGAGATTGAATCCAAGCAATAATCAAAGTACTAAGTGTACCGGAAATGAACGCACCCAGGAAAATATCAACACCGAAAAAAAAGGCGATCGCTAAACCTGGTAAAACTGCATGAGCAATTACATCTCCCAGCAATCCCATGCGTTGCACAATCAAATAACTACCGACAACTGAACACAAAATCCCCAACATAATCGCTGTAAATAGCGCATTCCGCATAAACTCAAAATCAAGCGGTTCTAACAGCAAATTAAACATAAAATTAACCCTCTATAAAGTACATTTATATTAGATAAAACATCTTTTGCACCACACCACCGTCACCCTATAAGGGTGCGGCTAAACGAACGAAGTCCGCGATTAGGCGGACTACAGAAAATTGAACGTTTTGAAGCCTGCGCTCGTCTGGCTTTGTACGTATAGCCCCAGGCTTCCAGCCTGAAGGCGATTTTTTGCTCAAGTTATTTCCCGTTGTAGCAAAAATACTCCATCTCCATAAGCTTCTTGAATATTATTAGTAGTAATTACCTCAGCGCGAGAACCATCAGCAATAAGGGTTTTATTTAATAATAAAAATCTGTCATATCTTCGCGAAGTTTCACCTAAATCATGACCGATAACTAGCAAAGTTTTACCTTCAGATTTCAATTCGTTAAAAACTTCAAAAATTATCGCTTCAGTTTTTTTGTCAACTCCGACGAATGGCTCATCAAAAAAGAATAACTCAGCTTGTTGAGCAAGCGATCGCCCTAAAAATACTCGTTGCTGCTGTCCCCCCGACAACTCCCCAATTTGACGCTTTCGCAACTCCCACATCCCAACTCGCTCTAAAGCTGCTCTCACTATTTCTTCAGATTGACGAGAGTGCGAGCGAAACCAACCTGTATGACGAGTCCGAGACATCATCACCACATTCTGCACTGTTATCGGATAGTCCCAGTCAATTTGACTTCTCTGAGGTACATAAGCAACTTGTGCCAGATGCTGTTTCAAAGAACCGTTACGAAACTTAACTATTCCACTTTCACAGGGAATCAAGCCCAGAATTGCCTTTACCATCGTGCTTTTACCCGCACCATTCGGACCTATCACACCGACGATTTGCCCAGGTTCCAAGCGAAAACTGACATCAGAAACCGCAGAAACCCCTCTGTAGTTGACAGCTAGATGACGAACTTCTAACATGATTATCCATGTGCATGATAATCATTATCATAAACTCAAAAAATCGTCTACTGGCATCAAAAATGTTAAAAAATCTACACATGAAAAGCATTGCTGTCTTGGCACTTAGCCTCGGCTTACTTGGATGCGAAGCTACACCGCCAACAAGTCAACAGAATACCACATCTGGTGATAACGCTTCTAGTGTTACCACATCCACCCCAGCATCTACATCTAGCGAACTTCCGTTAGTTGTGGCAACTAACACTGTAGTGTGTGACTTAACCAAACAAATTGCTGCCGCTACCGTTAATCTCAAATGCTTGATTGACCCTGGTTCTGACCCCCATGTTTACCAGCCCAAACCAGGCGATCGCAAAGCAATAGAACAAGCTAAGTTGATTGTATACGGCGGCTATGACTTTGAACCTGAGTTGATTAAGTTAATTAAAGCAACTTCCAACCCAGCTACGAAAGTCGCAGTCGATGAACTTGCGGTTCCCAATCCGCAAAAGTTTGAGGAAGACGGCAAAACTGTCACCGACCCGCACGTTTGGCACAATGCCCAGAATGGGGCAGCGATGGCAAAAGTGATTGGTGACAACTTGAGTATATTAAAAACGGAAAATACTCAAATTTATAGTAATAATACGCAAAAGATTCTCGGAGAAATTAGCCAAATAGACACTTGGATTAAATCGCAAGTTGCCACAATTCCCCAGAAATCACGCAAGCTGATAACTACTCACGATGCTTTAGGTTATTACGCTTCATCTTACGGAATTCCTGTAGAACAAGCCCTAGGAGGCATTAGTACTGAAGAAGCACCAACAGCAGCACGAGTAAGCGGATTAGTAAAAGACATCCAAAAAACTGGTGTACCAACGATTTTCGCGGAAACAACAATTAATCCCAAGCTAATTACAGCGGTAGCCAAAAACGCGAATGTTAAGGTTTCACCACGAGAACTATACGCCGATGGTTTGGGTGAAAAGGGCAGTGAGGGCGAAACTTACCAAAAAATGTTGATTGCCAATACCCAAACGATTGTTGAGGGGTTGGGAGGCAAATACACCCCGTTTGCAGCGAAGTAATTTGTAGTAAGCACTCGTGTGTGCTTAAAATAGGCGTTAAAACGCCTACTACGAATTTAAGAACACAGCAACTCACCCAACCAATTTTCGACTTTTAAACGCAAACGCGAGCTACGTTCATCCTTACGAGTGCTTAGGAGTGGTAGTTGATTTAAAGCACGGCGATAATCAGCGATCGCATAATTCCAATCGCCCCACAGATGATAAGTTCTGCCTCGTTCAGCTAAAATATGGTCTTCGAGTTGACCGAAAAGTAGTGCTATCTCAAAAGCGTCAATTGCTTCTTCGTATTGTCCCAAATCACGTAAGGTAATGCCTCGGTTAATTTGTGCCCGGACATGGCTGGGGTGCAAATCAATCGCCCGATCGTAGTCGGCGATCGCCGATGTTAATTCTCCACAAGCTGCGTAGTAATTTGCGCGATTGTTATAAGCGCTAGCTAACTTGGGGTTGAGATGTAGTGCTTTGTTGTAATCCCAGAAGGCTTTTTGTCTTTCACCACTTTGAAAATAAATCAGCCCCCGGTTATTGTAGTCTACGGCATTGTGGGGATGACGGTTGATTAGTTGACTTAACAGGGCGATCGCTTCGGTGTAATCTCCGATTTGGGCTAATCTCAAAGCACAAGAGCGTAAGTAACTGTCTTTATTAGCAGATTCCCCGCTACTGTTAGCCTGATGCTGTTGAGCATAAATTGTGTTTTTTAAAACAGCTTTATTTAAGTAAGTTTGCTCACTATCAGATGCTAAAAATGGGTTTGTATTCATATTTTCCTGCCTGAGCCTCTTGCTCTGTAAGATCAACTTATAATTTTCTTGTGAAGAGTGGTTTCGTCCCTGTGTCACTTGTTAAGGTGTCTATGAGTACTTGGGTACAAGTATCTTTGAACAGGTGGGAGTGTTCGCCCTATACCAATAATTGATGCTTCAACCTGATAATAGATACGTCATCCCCTAGTCCAATTCCAGAAACAGCTTTCTATCAATCCAATAGACTAGTCAACAAGTGAGAGCGACAACTTGGTAGAATGCCAACAAGCCATTCCGGTGGGACTGGCGGGTACTGGGGAATGTGAAAACTCCGAATCGAACTTAAGAACCCTTCTTTTTCAACGGCTTTAGGCGAACCTAAAAACCTCGACGGTTTATTATTCCCAGAAAATTTGCGATCGTTCACATCAATGAAGAAATTTTTGCCAGAAAAGTAGAATTTTCTTTCCAGTACCCCATTTCTGAATCTGACTTTTAAGTTTTGAGAAGATTTTCTTATGACAACTGCAATTTCCTACGCCAACGCTCCCGATTTAGTCGGTGATGATTACATCGTTATCGGCTTGGCTACGTGCTTCATCAAAGAAGATGGAGAAGTTCATCAAGTCGAAGTTATAGAACCTATTCCCTCTGCGGCTTTAGAAGCGATTTTTAAAGGTATTCCCACTTCCTATAAGTTGGCTTGCGGAACAACTTTGGCATCTGTGTTAGACCAAGATACGCAATATTTACCAGATGGCTTTCCAGCCAACGCTCAATTTGGAGAGGAATTTGTGCCCAGAGCGTTTGCAGCTGCTCGCACTTACAAGCGTCGCGAAACCGCAAAATCCCTGATTCCTCTAGGTACAACTTATACAGAGTTCAAGTATTCCACCGAGCGGAAGCGGGTACTAAATGCCAAACGAGTTGTTAACAAGGAAGATAACGTTAAACAACATTCCCACACGCACAAAGTTCTTTAATTTTTGGTGATTATGTTGAAGCTTTACGGTGGCGATCGCAGTCGCGCATCAATTGTCAAGTGGTATCTAGAAGAATTAGGTGTTCCCTACGAATTTGTCAAGCTTGATATGCAAGCTGGAGAACACCGTCAGCTTTGAATTTCTCGCAATCAATCCGATGGGCAAAGTCCCGGCAATTGTAGACGGAGATTTTCAGCTTTGGGAATCAGGAGCAATTTTGCTGTATCTCGCCGAAAAGTATGGCAAGCCACCTTCAGTAGAGGAACGCGCAATAATTGCCCAGTGGGTGTTATTTGCTAATTCCAGCTTGTTTGCAGGAGTTTTTGTCGAAGCTAATCGAGAGCGAGAAATGCCGCGCTTGATGACTCCCCTGAATCAAATTCTAGAGCAGCAACCTTTCATACTAGGTAACGAATTCACCGTTGCTGATGTAGCAGTCGGTTCTATTCTGGGTTACATTCCCATGATGCTCAAATTAGATTTGAGCGCTTACCCAGCTGTATTGAACTACATCAAGCAGATAAACGAACGTCCAGCATTTCAAAAAAGCATCGGGGGTGGATAGTGGTTAGTTGTTAGTGGTTAGTTGTTATTGGGAGCGTGGGAGCGTTGCGAAAATTTACCACTGCCCACTATCCACTAACTACTATCTACGCTCCCACGCTCCTCCCAACTTTATTTACCGATAGTTCGTAAATTGTAGAGCCACCGGGTAGTCTTCTTGCTTCAAGCGCTGAATCACTGTTTGCAAGTCATCTTTATTTTTAGCGCTAACTCGTACAGCGTCACCTTGAATTGACGCTTGTACTTTTTTGAATTCGTCACGAATCAATTTAGAAATTTGCTTGGCAATTTCCTGGCTAATGCCTTTTTGGAGTTTGATTTCTTGACGGACGCGGTTTCCGCTGGCTGATTCAACTTTGCCAAAATCAAAGATTTTTTGAGAGAGACTGCGCTTGGCGGCTTTTTCGCGCAGGATGGTGTGTACAGACTCTAAGGTAAACTCGCTGTCGGTGCCGATGGTAATGTTGTCTTCGTTCAATTCGACAGTAGTTTGAGAGTCTTTAAGATCGTAACGGCTTTTAACATCTCGGACAACTTGATCGACGGCGTTGACCAATTCTTGTCTGTCAAAATCGCTGACAATATCAAAGGAATAGGTAGAAGCCATAGAACATTTTGGATTGGGAATTGGTAATTGGGCATGGGACATTGGGCATGGGGCATTGGGCAATGGGCATTGTGAATTGGGCATTGGGCATTATGAATTGGTAAGAAGAGAAATTCTTTCCATGCCCCATGCCCCATGCCCCATGCCCCATTACCCATTACCCATTAACTTGAATGATGCTGAGGGCGAAAAGAGTACCCCAGCTGAGGGAGCCAACAGCAAACATGAGCGATCGCATTAGGGGTATATTCAAAATATAAAAGATTGAGTATAGCAACCGAGCCGCAACAAAGGCGATCGCTGCGACTACTGCGATAGGAGAATTCACACCCGTTACGTATGCCATCAAAGCTGCGGCAGCAAAAATCATAAATCCTTCAAAAGAATTTTGATGTGCCCAAGTAGCTCTTTGTCCGTAGGGTGGTAGTTTGTCAAACATAGCGCGGGGAGCAGATTGATCGTATCCCACACGCATACGAGCATAACCCACTACCAAAAACGGCAGATAAATTAGCACCGCAGCGGCTGCGATAGAGTACAAAAAAATAGTCATTGGTTATTGGTCAATGGGCAATGGTCATTAGTCATTCGTCAATGGTCATTGGTCAAAAACAAACATACCAACGACACTTGTACAAATAACTAATGACTAATCAAAGTAGAACAGCGTCACCACTTTTCTTTGTTCTTCTGCTTCACCACAAGTTTGCAACAAAGTGCGACTGTCGTGAAAAGCAAAACAAATTAATTGTTGGCAACGAGAAACTATTTCCTTGTTACACAAGTAACTAGCTTCAGCAAGAGACAGATGATCGTTACTGGGATTTTCAACCAGATGCATTACCTGTTCTAATTGCTGTCGCGATTCATTGGGCTGGCGTTCCAAGCTTTGGGGTAGAATCACCGTTAATAAATTAGCATCAGCCCGCATTGCTCCCCGGATGGCAGCTGAATTTGTACCTGTAGCACCAGATGTGATGATGCGATTCCCTGTTAAAACCAGGGCATAGGTCATCATCTCAATTAGGTTCTGATGCGTAATTGGGACGTGGCGAGAACCAAGCAAGGCGATTCGTTTAGAACCTGTTTGCTGGATAGTTGCCAGTTCTTGGGCTAATGTATCGAGGTTAATAAGGTCTATGGACTGACTCAAAGATGGACAGAATCAGATTAAACAACCCAGATATTCTACCAAACAGAGTGTAGATACGAATCGGCTTGTGGTGAAACATTAATACAATTTTTTGCTTGCTGAATTTAATAGCTGGATGGTTTGGGTTCCCAGATCATCCTCAATACTTCATAGACAACGCCATTCAGGAGGATTTTACCTTCACTGCATTTACTCCTTGCTGACAAATTACACTAGTTTCACTGGATAGCCACTGCGGGATTTAAGCCGAGTTGAGACAACAAGCGGTTAATATCGAAATGTTCAGCCATCAATTGGCTAATGCAGTGAACTTTAATCGGTTCGTGGACGCGCACTTGACCGAAAGTGCGATCAACAATTTCTACAGTGGTGAGGGTATCCAAATCAACTGACAAAATGGGGATTTCTAGTTCTTCAGCGCGATTGAGGATGAAAGGGGGAGGTGGGAGTTGTCCGGTAAGGATAAGACATTGAGTGGAAGTTTCCAAAGCAGCTTGTTGAATTTCCACACGATCGCCTCCTGTAACTACCGCCATATTTCGCCGTTTGCGGAAATACTTCACCGCCGAGTTGACATTCATCGCTCCAATTGCTAAACTCTCAACCATTAAATCTAGGCGATCGCGACCACAAAGAACTTGGGCATTTAACTGCTTTACCAATTCGCCAACGCTAACACTGCGTAGCAAGTCGTTTTTCGGCAACATTCCCAGTACGGGAATACCTTGTTGTTCCAAAAACGGACGCAACTGAGCATCAACTTCTTCTATTTGGGTTCCGGGGATATCGTTGAGGACAACACCAATTAAGCGATCGCCTACACGCTGTTTCGCTCCTAACAGTGCCTCAACTGAAAGCAGCGATTTATAACGACATACCAACAACACAGCTGCATCAACAACATCAGCCACTTGCAGCAAAGACAAGTCAAATAAATTACCTTCTGACAAATTGCCAGGACCTTCCAACAATACCAAATCGCCGCCGAAAATTGGTAAATATTGCTGTGCTAAAGTGGCACGATAATCAGTTTTGTCTTCTCCACGCAAGCGTTTTTGTATAGCTACTTCATCTAAAGCAAGCATTGTCGGTGCAATTCGGTTTGAAGGTAAATTGAGGCTGTTGGCAATAAATTGCACATCTTCCTCAACTACGCTTCCTTCAAATTCACTCAAACTTGTACCTAACGGTTTACCGTAGGCAATATCCAGTCCTTTTTGCTTTAGCAGATGCGACAAACCTAAAACTGTGGCAGATTTGCCACTGTAACTTTCAGTTGAGCCAATGAGCAAATACTTAGCAGATTTTGGCACACATGCACTCCTTATTTCAAAAGAAAGTAGAACCGAGCTAGATCCTAATTCTAGGTCGAAGTTCGCACTTCCCGGTTGCTACCAAACTCGTTGACTGAAGCGATCGCCCAAATTTAAAGGATACTTTCTAGCTTGAAATCCTACCTTTTTTGGGCGAAGTTGCTAAAACCGAGAATTATTGAATTATATTTAAGCGCTTTGCTTTGTTTATTCCTCTACACGCAGCAGTTTGCGGTAAAATGCTTGTGAAAAATCAGTTATGCGATAGCGCTTATAATTTTCCATCAGTTCAATTAAAAAATTAATAAACTCGAAACTTGCCATCATCAGTTCATAACTTAACTCCGCGTCGCCATCAAACTGCAATCGGCAACGAGTTAAGTCTGAGGGTAACGTGGCAATATTCCAAGTAGCGACAAAGGGAACGTGTTCGCTGCCTTCTATTTTGCGTTTTCCCTCCAAAACGCCTTTTTGATAAAGACCAATGGCATAACGCAAAAAATCGCGTTTGCTGCCTTGAACGTAAGGTAAGTAGACGCTTGCTTGTTGTTGAGTCGCTGGCTGGAGTTGCTCAAAAGACATAATTTAATACTCCTCAAGTTAGTTGACAACCGGGGATTTAGGTAACTTTGAATAGTGTTCCCAAAAAAATGTCATGGTTCACACTTTGGGAGGATGGGGGAGAGGGGGGAGATAAGGGAGATGGGGGAGATGGGGAGATGGAAAGATGAGGGGACTAACTCGTACAGACGCGATACCCTTGCGTCTCTACTCTTGACTTTTGACTCCTCAGCACTTAGCGCTCAAAATAGTTGACTGTTGGTTAACTACGTTTAAAGATGTCTTAAGGAAAACTTTTAGTGGGTTTACACTATGGCTCCGCTGGTTGCAAATTATTACTTGACGTATCGCTGTAATGCCCGCTGTCACTTTTGCAACATTTGGGCATTAGAACCGGGCAAAGAAGCTGATTTGGAAACGATTAAGCGTAATTTAGAAGATTTACGCCGTTTGGGGACTAAATATGTAGATTTTACGGGTGGCGAACCTTTATTACGACATGATGTCGGGGAGATTTATACCGAGGCAAAACGGCTGGGTTTTTATACCAGCATGACGACGAATACAATTTTGTATCCGAAGAAAGCTAAGGAAATTCAAGGTTTAGTAGACTTTTTGAATTTTTCCTTGGATGGTGCGGATGCGGAAACTCACGATCACTCGCGTGGTGTGAAGATTTTTGACAATTTGGTAGAGTCGGTAGCGATCGCTCAATCTTTAGGAGAGTACCCGGTACTAAATCATACCGTTACTGCCCAAAATTACGATCGCATTCAAGAAGTCGCAGCATTAGGACAAAAACTAGGTGTGCGCGTCTGGCTAAACCCTGCCTTTACCGCTTATGACCAATACAACTCTAATAAGAACCCTACCCCGGAAATGGTAGCGGCAATCGAAGCTGCTGCGAGGAAATATAAAAATGTCGGCTACAATAAGGCTGCATTGGCTTTTATCGAAGCTGGGGGCAATGACACCAAAAATCCCCGTTGTAAAGCGGTGGATGCCGTGATTGCGATTTCTCCCAATGACGAGCTGCTACTACCTTGTTACCATTTTGCCCAAACCGGAGTTCCGATTAACGGGCGACTTTACGACCTCTATCGTGAGTCTGAAGAAGTGGAAAAGTATCGCCAATCTCAAGGTAAGCTAAAAGTGTGTGAAGGTTGCACAGTTTGGTGTTACCTGATACCCAGCTTCTTTATGGGTGTAGACAAATACTGGTTATTGAATCAAGTAACTTATGCCAGCGAATTCCTGGCCCGAAAACGATTCTTACAACGAGCTTGATCCGCTCAACTCTTTATTTTCTGACCTATCGGGAGATGATGAGTTGGAGATAGAAGAGGTAGAAACCGATCCTGTGTTTCTACCATCCCGGTTTCAAGGTCGGAGAAAAAAAGCCGCTCTAGTTTTGACTGTTGTCTGGAGCGGCACGATCGCTTTACATTTAGTTTCTTGGGGTTCTATTTTTATCCTAGGATTGACCACTATCCTAGGAATTCACGCCCTGAGGATCGTGTTTGCTAGACCGGGCAAAGAACACTTGGTAGGGGAAAGTAATTTCTTACCCTACCAAGAGGAAATGCTGGGTGATTTACCAAAAGTATCTGTATTAGTGGCGGCTAAAAATGAAGAAGCAGTTATTGCCAATTTAGTCAAGAATCTTTGTAGTCTAAAATACCCGCAAGGTAATTACGAAGTCTGGATAATTGACGATAACAGCAGCGACACAACGCCGCAGGTATTAGCACAACTAACGGAAAAATACAATAACCTAAAAGTATTAAGACGTTCAGCAGAAGCGAGTGGCGGTAAGTCAGGGGCATTAAATCAAGTTTTGCCACTGACGCAAGGGGAAATTATAGCGGTGTTTGACGCTGATGCGATTGTGTCGCCAGACTTGCTGCTGCGGGTGATACCCTTGTTTGCTAAAGAAAAGCTGGGCGCGGTGCAGGTGCGAAAAGCGATCGCCAACGCGAAAGAAAACTTTTGGACAAAAGGTCAAATGGCGGAAATGGCAGTTGATGCCGTTTTCCAAAAGCGGCGGATTGCCATTGGTGGAATCGGCGAACTGCGAGGAAATGGTCAATTTGTCCGGCGCGAAGCTTTGGAATGCTGCGGGGGCTGGAATGAAGAAACCATCACCGATGACTTGGATTTGACATTCCGCCTGCATTTAAACGACTGGGATATTGATTGTGCTTTTAATTCAGCGGTGGAAGAAGAGGGCGTGACGAATGCGATCGCTCTTTGGCATCAGCGCAACCGTTGGGCAGAAGGCGGATATCAGCGCTATTTAGATTACTGGGATTTGATTCTTCGCAACCGCATGGGGAGAAGTAAAACCTGGGATTTGCTGATGTTTTTGCTGATTATGTATATTTTACCGACAGCAGCAGTACCAGATTTATTGATGGCGATCGCTCGGCACCGTCCACCAATATTAAGTCCAGTCAGCGGCTTGACAGTCACCATGTCAATGGCGGGTATGTTCGCAGGTCTAAAGCGGATACGTCAAGATAAAGAGAAAAAATTTCGCGTTTCTAGCTACTTTGTCCCCCTGCTTCAGACATTACGCGGAATTATATACATGTTCCACTGGTTTGTAGTCATGAGCAGCGCTACTGCCCGCGTGTCAGTCAGACCAAAGCGGTTGAAATGGGTGAAAACAGTGCATCAGGGGACTGGGGACTAGGGACTAGGGACTGGGGACTGGGGACAAGGGAGACAAGGGAGACAAGGGGGACAAGGGAGACAGGGGGGCAGGGGGGCAGGGGAGCAGGGGGGCAGGGGGAGCTGAAGAATTAATTCTTTCCCCTTTCACGGCAGGTGCTCGACTTGGGGAGACCCCAAGACCGCACTGCCTCCCCTTTTCCCTTTCCCCCTCTTAAAAAAGCCCATTACCAATTACCCATTACCCATTCCCAATTACCCATTCCCAATTCCCTAATCTTCTTCCGCTTCTTCTAACAAATCAGGTGCAGTTGTATCTGACACTTCTACAGCTTCTTCTGTGAAGCGGATAATTTGACCATCAAAAAATTTCGCGAGACTTCGAGCTGCGATCGCCACTTGATCGGCATTTTCCATATCAGCGACCCAGAAAGGTGGTGCAGGCGATCGCGGTGGAGGCATTTGCACTTTTTGCGGAACTGAGGGAGATTCCGTTCTTGCGGATCGGTTTTTTGCTTGCTGGGAAACTTCTGGTGGCGGGGTTATATTATCGCTTTGATTATTAATTTGAGAACTCGGCGGAGGTTGCGCTTTTACGCCGTTAGGCTTTGGGGGAGTAGAAGGTGGTGACGACCCGCTGATTAATTCTAGATTTACTTTTATCTGACGCTGAAAAGCCTTTTCAAAGGCTGTGGCAATTATCGGCTGCTCTGTCTGAAGCCTTTTATACCAAGCTGGCGATTTAATTCCAATTCGGGCAAGATTACCATCAAACTCAATCAGATGGCACATTTGACGCAGCAATGAACCTGTAGAAACTGGTAGGTAAGTCACTACCTTTTGCCAAATTTCTGCAAGTGAAGCATCGTTGGATTCTGGAGGGGTTTCCGGTGGAGGAGTGGGGGAAGCGTGATGTGGGGGAGATGGGGGAGTTGAGGGAGTGGGGGGAGATGGGGGAGTGGGGGGAGATGGGGGAGGTGGGGGAGATGGGGGAGATGGGGGAGTGGGGGGACGATGATTGGTTGGCGATGCTGTTGGGGTAGTGATGGGTGCTAGGCTTGGGGCTGCGGATTGGGTGCCGTGGCTGGGTAATAAGCCTAGCAATGTGACTTCTAACCACAAACGCGGCTGAGTGGTGTTTTTGATTTGCACTTCAGCGGTTCGCAGGTGTTGCTGTCCTGTCAAGATTGTAGTTATGTCTAACTGTTGGGCGAACTCAACGATCGCTTTCCAAGTTTGGTCTGTACAAGTAACTAAATCTTGGCGTTTGGGCGCAGTTTTAGCGATGAGTAAATCGCGGTAGAATGCAGCAAGATTCTGGAGAATAGTTAAAGGTTCGCGACCACGGTCAAGGATTTTGCGGGTGCTGTCAAGAACCGCTTCGGGATTATTTTGAGCGATCGCGTTCACCAATACAAGCATTTCTTGTTCGCTTACCGAACCGACTAAATCCCAAACTCGCTCTGGTGTCACTTCACCGGCTAATAGTGCTAATTGGTCGAGCAAACTTTCTGCATCGCGCAATCCACCTTGAGCAATTTGGGCAACTAATTTTACAGCGTCATCAGAAATATTGATATTTTCTCGGCTGGCGATCACTTTCAAATGCTTCACCATTGCCTCTATCTGAATTCGTCTAAAATCAAACCTTTGACAGCGAGAAATAATCGTTGGTAAAACTCTTTGCGGGTCTGTTGTCGCCAAGACAAAGACAACGTGTCTCGGTGGTTCTTCTAATGTCTTTAGTAGCGAATTAAATGCCGCATTACTGAGCATGTGACACTCATCAATCACATAAACCTTATAGCGACATTGAACCGGGGCAAACTGCGCCTTTTCAATGAGTTCCCGGATATTATCGACACCAGTATTGCTGGCGGCATCGATTTCTATTACATCTAGAGAATAGCCTTTAGTGATTCCCTGACATACATCGCAGATGCCGCAAGGTTTTGCTGTGGGTTTGTCACTATTAAGACAATTGAGGGATTTGGCGAGAATTCTCGCACTAGAGGTTTTCCCTGTACCTCTAGGACCAGTAAATAAATATGCTGGGGCTATTTTAGCTGTGCGAATAGCGTTAGTGAGAGTCAAGGCGATCGCCTCTTGACCCACCAATTCAGCAAAACTCTTTGGGCGATACTTGTGGTGCAGCGGTTCGTAAGACATGGAATTGAAACGTCAATGCCAAGAAGATTGGTTAATTAGTAGCACTCAAAAGAGTTTGCCATGAAACTATTTTAAACTTACCGCCTTTTATTGTGGATAGCGAAATTGCCGCTTCTAATTGTCTTCCTTCTAATGGTTGATTTTCTCGTCTACATCAACATAAAAATTCATATAGACTGTTAAAATTTATTAATTTTTAATTTATAATTCCTAATTCGCAAAGCGCTTAAGCGATCGAGTGTATCGTAGACATCGCTACAATCTTAAAATAACCAACACTCAGGGGTGCAGCAGATGCTCAATAGGCTCCTTCACTGGCTTAAAAGGTTTTTTCAACGCTTGTTTGGTAAAAAACAGACTTCATCTTCATCAGTGGGTAATGTTCAAAAAGAACCTGCTCCACCCCTGACAGATACGGATCTGGAATTTCTCTTCAGCGAACTTTTAGAAGGAGTACATCAAGCACGAGGGCAAGCTTGGGCGCTGAAGTGGCTGCATAATATTGAACATCGCATCTCAACTCAACGTTGGCTGGAATGGTTACAGCGCTTTAGTGAAAAATTGTTAGCATCATCAGCACCTAATAATGAATTAGCATCCCGGATGGTGGATCTGGGTGAGTTGGAAGTCGGCGAAGTCGGCGATGCTGCCTATGATATTGGAATGCGACTGTTGACACGCAATGTCAGCGAACCAGTATGGGAGTATGAGGGACCAGATGCTGTCAAGACCACTCCTGAACCCGAACAAATGAATAAAGCAACAGCACCAGCAGCAGAGTTAGAAAACCCGCCCAAAAAAGAATTATCAACCGATCCTGCACCCGCAGCAGAGTCAGAAACTGTGCCGGAGGAAGAATTGCAAACCGTCACCCTAGACGAGTTGTTTGTGATGTTGCAGCAGGATGAAAGCTTACGCCAGCAAATTTCCCAACAGTTAGGAATTGAGACAGACGATCCGCAATTGATTGTCCAGGAATTGTTTAATCAATTTCAAGCTGCGAATCAATAAAAATGGGGAATTGGGCAATGGGTAATGGGTAATGGGTAATGGGTAATAGAAAGAAATTGTCTCCCTTGTCTCCCTTGTCTCCCTTGTCTCCCTTGTCTCCCTTGTCTCCCTTGTCTCCCTTGTCCCCCCATTCCCCATTCCCCATTCCCCATTCCCCTTGATAATCTACTAGGTTTTTAAGTAATGCTTACTTTTTTTAACACAGCGCTCGTTAAAATCTATGAGAAACAACATCCAGAGTGCGGCAGATGCTCAAGCGGCTAGTTCAGTGGCTTAATAAATTTTGGAAACGCGTCTTTGGCACGAAACGGACTCGTTCTCAAAACCGTATAAAAAGACAAAATGTGGTGCATCAAGCACCGGAATTAACAAACGCCGATCTTGAAGTTTTGTATAACCAACTGCTAGAAGGCGTATATCAGGCACGAGGACAACAGTGGGCGCAGAAATATCTGCAACGAATGGAAAATCGGATTAGCGTTGACCGCTGGCTTGATTGGTTGCTGAGTTTTGGCGAAAAATTGTTAGCATCACCCGCACCGAATAATCAGTTAGCAACGCGAATGGTGCAACTGGGTGAACTTGGTGTCGGCATAATTGGCGATCTTTCTTATGACATTGGTATCCGGTTGTTGACGCGGAATTTAGGAGAAATTTATTGGGACGAAAACGAGGAAAATGTTGAACATACAACGTCTACAGCAATTCTCACCTCTATTGAAATTGGGGATGCGGAAAACTTTGAAGAACTCGAATGGCAGTATGAAGCGCCAGAAACTGAAACTAGTACTCAGGATGTGCCAAGCGCTTCCGCAAATGGGGAAATACAAAACGGCGAATTAGTATGGGAGTTTCAAGCGCCAGAAGCTGAAAGTATAACGCCTGCACCAGAGGAAACTCAAAGCGAAGAAGAGTTGATACAGAACTTGGGCGAACTGGTATGGGAGTTTCAAGCGCCAGAAGCTGAAAGTATAACGCCTGTTGTGGAAGAGGTATTACCCGTTAGCCTTATGTCTGTTGGCGAAACGTTGGTCGAAAACAGCCCAGAAGCATCTACACAAACAACTTGGGATGAGTCGCTGGCAAATTTAGAACCAGATGTAGCCCAGACGCTGGATGAGTTGTTGGTGAGGTTAGATCAAAGTACCAGCTTAGTTCAGCAACTCGCTTCCGGACTGGCAATTCCAAAGACTGAACCACCACAACTAGTTAGTACTGATACTCAGGCACAAGAATGGTTTTATCAAGGACTTCAACAAGCCAAGACTGGTGATTTGTCAGGGGCGATCGCTTCTTACAATCAAGCTTTACAAATTAACCCGTCTATGTATGAAGTTTGGTTTAACCGAGGTTTGACATTATTTCACTTAGGACACTTCTCTGATGCGATCGCCTCTTATGACAGAGCGTTAGAACTTAAACAAGACTCTCCTAAAGCTTGGTACAATCGAGGCGGCATCTTAGGCGAATTAGGACACTTTTCTGAAGCGATCGCCTCTTTCGATGTCGCACTGGAAATTCAGCCAGACTACGAAGAAGCTTGGTCTAGCCGGGGTTTCGCCCTGCTGAAATTAGGAAGGCTAGACCAAGCCGTTTTTAGTTACGACAAAGCACTGGAATTGCAACCAGAGGACCCGCAAAACTGGTATTACCGAGGAATTGCACTCGCCGTAGATCAACGAAACTCGGAAGCGATCGCCTCTTACGACAATGCATTAGAAATTTATCCAGATTATCCCGAAGTTTGGATCGACCGAGGCGTAGTGTTAGGACAATTAGGACAATGGTCAGAAGCAATTGAGTCTTGGGATAAAGCTTTAGAAATTCAACCGCATTTTTACTTAACTTGGTTCAATATAGGTATCGCCTTAGACAACTTAAATCGGCGAACAGAAGCGATCGCCTCTTATGACAAAGCGATAGAAATCAATCCGGAATTTCACTTAGCTTGGTACAACCAAGCTTCTTCGCTGTTTCATATCGGAGAATTTGTAGAAGCGATCAAAGCTTATGATGGTGCTTTGCAACTTCAACCAGATTATTGGGAAGCTTGGATTGGTCGAGGTACATCCGCTGGAATGGCAGTAAATCCGCTTTTGAAAGAAGGCGATTATGATGCAAAATTGATCAGCTATGAAGCCGGATTGGACTATGTTCGCCAAGATACACACCAAGAAGGTTGGGGGAGATTGCATTTAGCGATCGCCAACGCACATTACGACCGAGGAAAAAGACATCCCGCACCCCACTATTATTGGCATCAAGCCGTATCTGAGTACAATCAGGCGCTTTTAACCCTCACACAAGAAGACTTTCCCCAACTGCATCTAGAAGTATTGCAAAACTTTATCAAAGCGCTTTTAGGTTTGGGGGAAATCACACTAGCCCAAGAATTATTACAACACGCTACAGATGCATGGCAACGTTTATTAAATGAACCAAGTTCTGAAGAAAGTAAAAAACAACTAGCTTTGAAATTTGCTGGTTTTGGACAGTTAGCAGTTGATTTAGCCATACAATCTGGCGAATGGCGACAAGCTTTAGAAATCGCCGAATACAACAAAAATGCTTGTTTAACTTGGCTGATTTTTGGTTGGACTGATGACATCTCTTCACCTAATTATCCAGAAATTCAACAACTTATTAATCCGACAACCGCAATCATTTACTGGCACATCAGCCCTTACGCTTTACGCACCTTCATAATCAAAGATAATGCCCCAGAACCCATCCCCGTCTTTACACCCATAATTAGTGCCGCAGTCAGTGATGAATTTCCCCTACCTGAAGCCGTGCAAATTCTGGTGGAATTAGAAGATTGGCTAGACGATTGGAATCAACAATATCAGGAATATCGCAGCTTAGATCAAGACAAACAAAGCAAAGATAATCATTCCTGGTTAGTGGATATGGAACAGAGGCTTTTGCATCTGAAAAATATCCTTAATATTTCCACAATTGAGGACGAACTTGAAGGCATCAACCAATTAATTTTAATTCCCCACCGCGACTTACACAGATTTCCTCTTCATGCCCTTTTCAATATTTCTTCTCAGGAAGAATCGCCGAACGATACAAATTACACAATTACCTATTTGCCAAGCGCTCAAATCGGCTTATCTCTAAATTCCCAACTAGAACCCCAGGCAAATGAAGAAAAATTATTAAGTATTGAACATCCCAACAGTACAGATTATCCGCCACTCAAATTTGCCAAATTTGAATCAGAAACTATTAGCCAAATGTTCGATAATCCCAAACGATACCAAGGAGCGCAAGCGACAAAAAATGTAGTGGAATATGCCTTATCTTGTGATTACAATATATTTCATTTTACAGGTCATGGAATCGACAATTTTATTGAGCCGAAAAAATCACAACTGGTATTATCAGGTGAAGATAAACTAACCTTAGAAGAAATCTACCAAAAGACACTTACAAATTATAACTTAGTTACTCTTTCAGCTTGCGAAACTGCTATTACTAGCAAGCAAACTATCAGCAGCGAGTATCTAGGTTTAGCGAGTGGTTTTTTAAGTCGTGGTTCTGCTCATGTAGTTAGTACCTTGTGGACTGTAGAATCAACTGCAAATGCCTTATTGATGATTGAGTTTTATCGACGACGACAGCCACACAAATTAGAAGCCGCAGCCTTAGCAGAAGCCACAAAATGGCTAAAAGAACTAACAGTTGGAGACTTGAATAAATGGTATGAAGATTTGCTAAACACTTTGCCTGCCGATGAATTCAGAATTAAGGCGTATTTAGCAACAGAAATGTATAGAACTAGAAAACTCGCAGCCGATGAAAAGCTTTACAATCACCCTTACTATTGGGCAGCATTCACAATTGCAGGTAAACTAATTGCCAAAGCAAAATCAGACGATCTAGAAAATTTTTACACCCTAATACTCGATCAAGAATTTTAAGAATTTCTTCTTCGTAGTGAGCGATGAATCGCTCAATCGCTCATTACAAGATTAAATTATTGATGCTAGAAGAACCGAGTTATGAGTCAAGTAGCTACATACCACATTCCAGATTTTCATTTCGACTATTACAGCATTATTCCCCATAAAACCCAGCCGCAACTATTAATGGTATCTAATGAAAATGGCTGGTCTTTGCCTCATTTTGTTCCTTACGAGCATCACTTTGGGATTGTAGACCACATTAATCAAGAAATCAAAGTGCAACTAGGATTAAATGTCACGACATTGCGTTGCTTTCATGAAGATTACAGTCGAGAAACCAAAACTGGGTGTAGGGTGTATGCAATGGAAAATCATTCTCCGCAATGGACACTTCCGACAAATGCACGTTGGATAGAGTTTCATGAATTAGATAGTCTGATATTTGCAATGCCTAAACTACGCCACATTTCAAAATCTTGGTTTGCTGAAATTATCAGCAATAACATACCAAAATTGCGAGTTCCTTGGGCAAGAATTGGATGGTTTGAAAAAGCTGTGGTTTGGATTAATCTACAACTTAATAATTTCAGCTTGAGTGCTACTACTCCTATCATACAAGTGAAAAACTGGGAAATTTCTAGTTTATTAAAAGTGAATACAACATCTGGAAATTTTTACTTAAAAGCAGCGCCTACTACTTTTGCTAATGAACCTAAATTAACTTATTTACTCAGTAAAATGTATCCTAATTACGTTCCTAAATTACTGGCTGTGGATACAGAAGAGCAGTGGATGTTAATGCGGGATTTTGGTGGAGAGCATCTTGCAAAAATTACGGATATTTTCCAATGGGAAGCAGCACTTCGCTTGTTTGCCGAAATGCAAATTCAGGCTGTTGAACAAGTAGATAAATTACTTATTTTGGGCTTTCCTGACAGACAGGTAGATCGACTAGCTAGCCAAATTGATCCACTGTTTGCAGACACCTCAGCGTTAGTACCGCAAACCGACTCAGGTCTTTCTGAAACTGAAATAGAAACATTGCGCTCTTTGACTTCTCATCTCAAGGAAATGTGCCGTGAGTTAGCTGTTTGTGGTATACCGTCAACGCTAATACACGGTGATTTGCACCCGCAAAATGTGGTTGTGACTGATGGAAAGCATATCTATTTTGACTGGTCTGATGCAGCGATATCTCATCCCTTTTTCGATATAGTTAACTTTTTGCAAAAGATTGAAGAGGAACTTCCGGACGTTGCAGATATACGAATCCGTTTACGCAATGTTTACTTAGAAAGTTGGACAATCTATCTACCGATGGAACAATTGATTTCACTTTTTGAGAAAACGCAACCTTTGGCGGCTCTTTACAATGCCATTGTCTATTCCGAAATAACTCAAAATTTGGAAGCTTCTCAAAAATGGCAAATGGCAGGAGCTGTTCCTTTTTTCCTCAAAACACTAATAAAAAAAATTCACTGTGTAACGCACCTTACAAGCTTATGAATTTTATCTTGACTTTTTCTAACAATGCAAAAAAGTGTAAACAGCCTAATTCTGACAAGCTTACTTTTTCTTGCCCCTATTCACATAAATACATTTGTTCGCGCTCAGTCACCACAAACATCTACTCAAAATTCCAGTGAAAAGATTTTCACAAAAGATGAGTTGTACTTTGGCTTATCCAAATTAGGAGGAGATACAATATCTGAGCTTGAATGGCAGCTATTTTTGAACCGTGTAGTTACACCCCGCTTTCGTGAAGGATTAACTGTAATAGATGCATACGGGCAATATTTAAATAGTTATGGTATGACCAGAGAAAAGACCAAGATAGTAATTTTGATTTACGAAAATAGTCGCACTAAAAATCAGATGATTGAAGAGGTGATAGCAAGTTATAAGCGAAAATTTCAGCAGGAATCTGTTTTGCGCGTAACTAGCACTGTTAAGGTATCTTTCTAATGATATTCCCAAAAATTTTAACTGAGGATAATTTTGCTGACGGGTTGAACTTTCTGATATCACGAGATCCAGACTTGGCGGAAATTTTCACTCGCTTTGGTACACCACCGCTTTGGGTACGCGAACCCGGTTTTTCCACACTTATTCAAATTATTTTAGAACAACAAGTTTCTCTCGCATCGGCAAAAGCAGTTTATACTCGTTTGCAAGCAGCTATATCTCCAATTACTCCAGAGTTATTTCTGCAACTTGATGATGTGGAAATCAAACGAATAGGATTTAGTCGGCAAAAAACTCTTTATGCACGCACATTAGCACAATCTATCATTGCAGGGCAGCTTGATTTATCTAGTCTCAGCACGATGGATGATGAAGAAGTACGCAGTATCCTGAAAAAGCTCAAAGGTATCGGCGATTGGACAGTTGATATATATTTAATGATGGCACTCAGGCGATCGGATAGTTTACCCAAAGGTGACTTGGGGTTAATATTAGCAATACAGAAAGTTAAACGATTAGAACATCGACCCTCAGCAGCAGAAATTGTAGCGATCGCTGAAATTTGGCGTCCTTGGAGAGCAGTAGCCACGCGCTTATTATGGCATTATTATCTCAGTGAGCGATTACTCCGACAGAAATAAAATTTTACTCATCCTGAAGCTAACGCTTCTGGCAAATATACTCAGCATATTCAGTTGTTGGGTAATCTTTTTCTATAATCTCAAAGCCACTTCGCGTTAACATACTTTCTAGAATCCAAGCAAAAGTGCTGTTTTCCTCACGCACATGCATTTCAAAGTCTGCTTTAGTGAAACCTTCACCCGCAGGTTTTGCTACACGATTTATCCAAGCGTCGATACTTGAACAATACTCGTTAGGTTCAAAAGAAAAAACTACATCTCGCAGATACAGCACTCCTCCCGGTTTCAACATTGACTGCATCCGCAACAATCCCACCATCTTCCAAAAATCGGGCAAGTGATGAAAGGCAAACTTCGTTACAATATAATCAACTTGTTCGCCTTGGTGTTCGTAAGTGAGAAAACCAGCACGATAAAACTCGATATTTTCAGCATTGGCAGCACTGGCTTTGTGTCGAGCATAAGATAACATAGCATCAGACACATCCACAGCATATACGTAAGCCCCTGCAACTGCTGCTTGAATGGCAAAAGTAGCCGTTCCTGTTCCTATTTCAATTACAGTATGCTCTTTTGAAATGCCCAGACGTTGAATTAATGCCTGATTGACTTCGGGAGTATTTGATGTTTGTTTGCGATCGTAGGACTGCACTTGTGCAGCATCCTCAAAATCAACGCCTATCTGTTGCAATTCATCATAATACCACCCAGGAATCATAGTCATTTGACTGCACCGCATTTTTTAATAGGTTTGGCATTCTCACCCTAATAACCGTCTTCAGGGCAAGTAAATAGCAGTCTACAATAGTAGCCTAAAGAAGGATTATGCCCAACCACGTAATTATATGACTTCATCTGCTCTTGTAAAAACTGAGTACGAAGCGATTATTGGTTTAGAAACCCATTGTCAGCTCAGTACTAACACCAAGATTTTCTCTAATAGTTCTACGGCTTTTGGTGCCGACCCCAATACTAACATTGACCCGGTTTGTATGGGTCTACCTGGGGTATTACCCGTACTCAACGAAAAAGTATTAGAATACGCTGTGAAAGCGGGTTTAGCCCTAAATTGCCAAATCGCTAAATATAGCAAGTTTGACCGCAAACAGTATTTTTATCCGGATTTACCGAAAAATTACCAAATTTCTCAATACGACTTACCGATCGCTGAACATGGCTGGTTAGAAATTGAGTTAGTCGATGCTGATGGTAATCCGCTGCGGAAAAAAATCGGCATCACTCGTCTGCACATGGAAGAAGATGCGGGAAAATTAGTTCACGCGGGAAGCGATCGCCTTAGTGGTTCTACTTATTCTCTGGTAGACTACAATCGAGCAGGTGTGCCTTTGGTAGAAATTGTCTCCGAACCAGATTTGCGTTCCGGACAAGAAGCTGCTGAATATGCTCAAGAATTACGCCGCATTGTCCGCTATATCGGCGTGAGTGATGGTAACATGCAAGAAGGTTCTCTCCGCTGTGATGTCAACATCTCTGTGCGTCCGATTGGACAAAAAGAGTTTGGCACGAAGGTGGAAATTAAAAACATGAACTCTTTCAATGCGATCCAAAGAGCGATAGAATACGAAATTGAACGCCAAATAGCCGCAGTAGAAGCTGGCGATCGCATTATCCAAGAAACTCGTCTTTGGGAAGAAACTTCTCAACGCACTATTAGTATGCGCGTTAAAGAAGGAAGCAGCGATTATCGCTATTTCCCAGAACCAGATTTAGCACCGATTGAGGTAACAAACGAACAATTAGCCAATTGGCGCAGTACACTACCAGAATTACCAGCAGAAAAACGTCATCGTTATGAATCTGATTTGGGACTTTCACCTTACGATGCGCGGGTGTTAACTGAGGAAAGCAATGTAGCTGCGTATTTTGAAGAAGCGATCGCACTTGGTGCAAATCCCAAACAAGCTGCTAACTGGATTATGGGCGATATCGCCGCATACCTCAACAAGCAAAAACTCAGCATCACCGAAATTGCCCTTACTCCTACCAACTTAGCAAAAGTTATCACTCTCATTGAAAAGGGTACCATCGGCAGTAACAAAGCAAAAGAAAAATTACCAGAGTTGCTAGCTGGTAATTCTCCCGATGAAGTATTCAAAGGTGAAGAAAAAATCTCTGACGCTAGCGTACTCGAACCCATTATCGACCAAATCATCGCCGCCAATCCCAAAGAACTAGAAAAATACAAAAGCGGTAAAACCAATCTCAAAGGCTTCTTTGTTGGACAAGTTCTCAAACAAACTGGTGGACGTGCCGATCCAAAACTGACTAACGAATTAGTAGACCAAAAGTTGAACGCTTAGAGAAGAAGACAGGGGGACAAGGAGACAGGGGGACAAGGGGGACAAGGGGGACAAGGAGGACAAGGAGGACAAGGAGGACAAGGAGGACAAGGAGGACAAGGAGGACAAGGAGGACAAGGGGGACAAGGGGGACAGGGAGACAAGGAGGACAAGGAAGCATCTTTTCTCCCTTGTCTCCCTTGTCTCCCCCCTCCCCCCCTCTCCCTTGTCTCCCTTGTCTCCCCCCTCCCCCCCCTCTCCCCATCTCCCCCTCTTGACTGTATTTTCCCCGATACTTCTTCACAATAACTTGATAAAACATACATTAAAGATGGGTGCAACACCTCAGTCCAAAAATGCTATACTGTGATAATTAGATGCACCCTGATGATCTGGAGAGCTGCCCAAGTGGCTCTCCTTTTTCGTTTTTAGAATTCTGGGAGAAATTGCGTCGAACTGATTTTCCGAAAAAACTTGTTAGGGGGTATTGCACCTCACCCCAGATGTGATAGTATATGTTAAGTAGATGCACCCTGATGATCTGGAGAGCCACCCAAGTAGCTCTCCTTTTTCATTTTTATGGTTGCCAAAGAAATTGCTTACAGTCATATCTTGCACATACCACAGTCAACGCAGAAAATAGAAAGTGGTCTAATCGGTGTATGTGAAAACCACTGTAATCCAAAATCTCAAATCAAAAATAAAAAACTTGTTAGGGGGTATTGCACCTCACCCCAGATGTGATAGTATATGTTAAGTAGATGCACCCTGATGATCTGGAGAGCCACCCAAGTAGCTCTCCTTTTTCGTTTTTGTCCTAAATTTGCCTAGACAAGCGTTTCAAATAGGCAAGTTATTAATAACTAACAAATTATCACTCTTTGGGTAACGAAGACTTGATATAATCGCCCCTCAAGCAAAGAGTAATAGTTGAAGGGATACGAATAATGAATGACTGGCAGGAAATTACTGGTGGTGTGACAGCACCTAGAGGTTATCGGGCAGCAGGAATTACCGCAGGGTTAAAACCTTCGGGATTGCCGGATTTGGCTTTGATAGTATCAGATGTAGAGGCGATCGCAGCTGGTGTATTCACCACTTGCCAAGTAAAAGCCGCGTGTGTAGATTATTGTCGCCAACGTTTGCTCTCAAAGCATAGCGCTCGTGCTATTCTCTGCAACGCGGGACAAGCAAATGCAGCAACGGGTAACGAAGGCTGGTTAGATGCTTTAGAATGTGCGATGCTATTAGGGCAAGAGCTAAATATGCCTTCAGAATCGATTCTGCTTGCTTCTACAGGTGTAATCGGTCAAAGAATTAAGATGGAACCTTTACGCAGTGGGATTCCCAAGCTGGTGGCAGCATTATCAGAAACAGGTTCAGATGCAGCAGCTGGGGCGATTATTACTACCGATTTAGTCACAAAATCCATTGCATTAGAAACAAGTATAGGCGATCGCCCGGTGCGAATTGGTGGCATTGCCAAAGGTTCGGGGATGATTCATCCGAATATGGCAACGATGTTAGCATTTGTTACTTGTGATGCCGCAGTTGCACCTACTCTGTGGCAACAAATGTTAAGTCGCGCAGCTGATAGAAGCTTTAATTCGATTACCGTGGATGGTGATACTAGTACCAATGATAGCTTGATAGCGCTTGCTAACGGTCAATCTCGCACCCCAGCAATTACAGAAATGGGTGCAGAAGCGGAAAAATTAGAAGCGATGTTAACAGCAGTATGCCAGCATTTAGCGAAAGCGATCGCTCGTGATGGTGAAGGTGCAACTTGTCTGATTGAAGTGCAAGTTAGTGGGGCAACCGATGAACAAGCAGCTAATCAAATCGCTAAAACCATCGCCGGCTCATCTTTAGTTAAGTCTGCCATATTTGGACGCGATCCAAACTGGGGACGCATCGCTGCTGCTGCTGGACGTGCAGGTATTCCTTTTGAGCAAGAAAACCTGCAAATTAAATTAGGGGATTTCTTGATGATGGAGAATGGTCAACCAATACCATTTGATCGCAAAGCAGCGAGTGCTTATTTAAAACAAGCAGCAGCGAATGCTTCTAAACCACAAGATATGATGGCTACGGATATGAGCAATGATTTGTCGGGGGATAGAAGTACAATCAAGGCTCAAAGTTTAGATAATCCGGTGATAATTGCAGTCAGCGTTGGTAATGGACACGGTTCGGGTAAAGCTTGGGGTTGTGATTTGAGTTACGACTATGTGAAAATTAACGCCGAGTATACAACTTAAGAATAACGAACCGCGTTCGCCCTTGGCGTCTCCGAAGGAGAAGACGCGAAGAGCGCTAAGAAAAGATGGCTAAAGTAGCAGATATCGGTGGGAAGCGTTTAATTAGTTTAGCTCCAGATGCTTGGGTAAAATGGGTAACGCAGTCCCCCGATGTCTTGGCTAGAGAAATTCTGGCTTCGGAATTTCAGTGGATTAGCCGAGAAAGCGATGTTGTAGTTAAAGCTTACCATCCGCAAATCGGGGATTTTTTGGTGTTGAACGAGTTGCAATTGCGTTACAACACCCGCTTACCTCGACGAATGCGTGCTTATGCGGCACTGGCAGAGGAACGCTACAATTTACCAGTTTACCCGGTACTGATTAATATTTTGCCTCCACCGGAGACAATGGAAATAGTCAGCAATTATGAATCCCAGGTTTTAGGGTTACAAGCGCGTCAAGATTATCGGGTGATTAATTTGTGGGAAGTTGACGCACAGATTGTTTTTCAACAACCTCTACCATCCTTACTTCCTTTTGTACCTGTGTTGAAAGGTGGGGATGAAATCGCGGTGGTACAGCTTGCTGTACAAGCTTTACGTGCTGATGAACAGTTAAATGAATTAGAACCGCTATTAGCCTTTTTTGCTAGCTTTGTATTGTCTAGTCGTTTAGTGCAGCAAATTATGAGGTGGGATATGGCTGTGTTACAAGAATCTCCCTGGTATCAAGAAATTTTGCAGCAAGGAGAAACACGAGGTTTACTTTCTGGTATTGAATTGGGTTTGGAACTAAAATTTGGTGCTGAAGGGTTACAGTTAATGCCAGAAATCTCGCAAATTACCGATTTAGATGTGTTAAAGACGATTCGCGAAGGATTGCGGACAATGAATTCTCTAGAGGAAATTAGGCAAATTTATACAATAAATGAAACATGAATTTTCTCGAAATCCCTTCTCCTTCAAAGACGCTCCGCGAACGGGTTCGCCACTTCGACGGGACGGTACAGGCAACCGCCGAGTGGACTCACCGCAACGCATTTCTGTAGTTGGGACTAGTGGTTGTGGTAAGACGACTTTGGCGAAGCAAATTTCGCAGCGTCTTACCATTCCTCATGTAGAACTAGATTATCTGCACTGGCAACCGAATTGGGTGGAAGTGCCGAATGATGTGATGAGAGAAAAAGTTTCTCAAGCGCTGTCGGGCAATGCTTGGGTAGTAGATGGAAATTATAGCATGGTGCGCGATATTGTTTGGGGAAAAGCTGATACAATTGTCTGGTTAGATTATTCTTTGTCGGTGGTGATGAGTCGTATAGTTTGGCGGACATTTCAACGGGTGGTGAAGCAACAAGAAGTCTGCAATGGCAACCGTGAAACTTGGAAAACTACTTTCAGCCGTGATTCAATAATTTTATGGGCGCTTCAAACTTATCATAAAAATCGCAGGCAATATGCGCTGCTATTGCAAAAACCTGAGTATGCACATCTTAATATAGTGCATTTGCGATCGCCTGCATCTGCACAAAGTTGGTTGTCACTAATTCATTAGTATTATGAGTAACTTACAAACCAAAATACCGACTGATACATGGATACCCGCAACGTGGGATGAATACATCCAAGAAATTGAAAATCCGGCACGCGAAAAAGCCAAGGGTTACTACTACAACGGCAAAATGAGGATTGAAATCTACGCAATAGGTAATGACCACGCTAGCGACCATACAATAGTTATCCTTGCTGCTAGCAGCTACGCAGCTATCAAAAACATTCCCATGAATGGCAATGATAACTGCACTTACCGAAAAATAGGCTTTAATGAGGCGCAACCTGATGTATCTTACTACATTGGTGAAAATGCTGATGTAATTCCTTGGGGAACTTCCATTATCAACCTCGATAACTATCCACCGCCAAATTTAGTGATTGAAGTTGCAAATACTTCTTTAGCAGATGATAAAGGTGAAAAACGTCTGCTGTATGAAGAATTAGGAGTAGATGAATACTGGATTATAGATGTGCGGAATGTCCAAGTTATTGCTTTTGCCGTAGAAAATAACGGTAGTCGCAAAATTACTCAATCTCTGGTTTTACCTGGTTTAGCAATTTCTGTTTTAGAAGAAGCTTTCCGACGTACTCGACAAATGAATCAAAGCCAAGTTGTAGCTTGGTTATTATCGCAATTTCAGCAATAATATCATTAAAACAGAAAAAGAGGCAATAAACCCCTTTTTCATCATCTTTACAATCGTTGCAGCAGACTTAAACCGTGGGTATCAGTACCACAAGTGTTGTAAAGATTAAATTCATTAGCTAGCTGTTTTACCTGTTCTGATTCTAAGACACTTGCTCGCCAAGGATTAGGATTATTGTAGGCGTAATACGTTTCCACACCATCAATACCAGCCTCAGCAGCAGCGGGAATCAAGTCGAAATGCGATCGCCTATAACGAGCTGGATGAGCGAGTACCGCTAATCCCCCAGCATTGTGAATCGCTGCAATCACATTAGCTATCTGATAATCTTCGCCAGTAGCAATCTTTCTTTGCAGATAGCGTTTTATACTGGGATGTTCTGGTTCAAAAGCATAACCCAAAATGTGGACTTCCACATTTAAAAGGTTGGCATGAATTTCTACACCACTCCACAGGTGAGGAGAATTTGCACCTGGGTTGTTCCACTTCCAGTCTTCTAACCAAGTTTGTGCTGCTTGGTAGCCGTTAATACTATGATGGTCTGTGATGGCAAATCCTTTTAAACCAATAGCGATCGCCTGTTCCATCAATGCAGCCGGCTGCAACCTGCCATCAGAATGGACAGTATGCATGTGAAAGTTAAAACACCTCGGACAGCTTTGTGCGTCGATGTTCTGGAATACTTCTTTTAAAAGTTCCTTGGAAGTAGAAGTCCGGGCAAAATTTACAGCCATAACCCCCTCTGAAAAGTATGCAATCTAACACTCCAACAAGATAGATTTACAGATGACAAATACCAGCACTGTAAATCAGTGTTGGAGCCGCTATTTTTTCAGCTTCATCAGCAAATTTTTTCAATATGTTAAGACTACGTTAGCAAATTCAAAGGCTGACGGTCATGAGTATTTTCGATGGTAGTTAGGAATATAAGTAACAAATAGAGCAAGTAATAACCGTAAAAACCGCAGGTAATATCGAGCGGGAATTGTACTTTTGTATAGAGAGAAGCTCTACAACTAAGAAAAAAGTAATCAGTATATAGACAGAAAATCCTATATTTTAGTATGGTAATTCTAATAATTCGCCATTACCAGCAATTACTTGTGCGATCGCATGAGCCGAAATATCCTGTGATTTCAAGTAATTAATCGTCACATCTACTTGATTTGGTGGAACTAGCAACACAAATCCAATCCCCATATTGAAAGTGTTATACATCGCTTCGGAACTAACTGAACCAGTTTCAGCTAGCCACTGAAATACAGGAGGAATAGTCCAACTATCAGGGTTAATTTTAATCGCTTGATTTTTCCCCAAGCATCGCGGTAGATTTTCTGGTAATCCACCACCAGTAATATGTGCCATACCGTGAATTTCTAAGCCTGCTTGACGCGCAGCAAGAACCGGTTTGACGTAAATGCGGGTAGGTGTGAGAAAAGTTTCGCCTAAAGATTGACCGTTGAGTAATTCGGGGCGATCGCTCCAAGATAAATTGCGTTCATTGATAATCTTTCTCACCAAACTAAAGCCATTGCTGTGAACACCACTGCTAGGGAGTGCGATCGCTACATCTCCTATTTGCACCTGAGAACCATCTAGCATCTGGCTTTTTTCGACAATTCCCACACAAAAGCCAGCCAAGTCATACTCACCCAAAGAGTAAAAACCTGGCATTTCTGCGGTTTCTCCTCCCAGCAAAGCACAACCAGCCAGCTTACACCCAGAAGCTATACCCGCAACCACCTGAGTTAATTGCTCTTTTTCTAACTTACCTGTAGCGACATAATCTAAAAAAAACAGCGGTTCGGCGCCAGATGTCAGCACATCATTAACGCACATCGCCACCAAATCAATACCAACAGTATCATGGCGATTAACAGCAGAAGCGATTTTCAGCTTTGTACCCACACCATCCGTCCCAGAAACCAATACCGGTTCCTTGAAACCCCCCGGTAGTTGAAAGCAGCCACCAAAGCCACCCAATCCGCCAATTACTTCCGGTCGAAAGGTGCTGTGAACCAAATTGCGAATTTGATCTACAAAAGCTCGACCAGCCTCTACATCAACTCCTGCATCCCGATAATCCATAACACTTAGTCAATAGTCACTGTTTCCACAGTAGATGAGTATAGAGTCAAAAGTACATAGTTGGTGAGTTTTTGACTAAGTAGATGGGCATAAATAAACGCTTCGTCAGGTAGTATGGAAAAAGTCCAATGATTCAATAGTTAGGCTGCTTCAGGTTACTGCTGAGACATTACTTGGAGGCTCCGCCGGTGAGGTGATTGATCCCTAACTGCTCACGTATCATCACGATTTAACTCGCATTGTGTCGTCTTCCGCGCCAAGTTGAGAAATGCGCTGATGACTGGTGAGGAATCATGCTGCCGCCAAGCCAGATAAAGTCCGGTTTTAGGTATCTGCTCTTGTAAGGGTCTGTAAATGACTCCGCTTCTGTGGAAGTTTTGCAAGGAGGCGGGAACGATCGCAATGCCCAGTCCTGCCGCAACTAAGCCGATGATCGTCTGCATCTGAACTGCCTCTTGAGCCACTTTCGGACGAAATCCAGCTTGTTGACAAATGGTAATAATCTGCTCGTAAAAGACGGGTCCCATTTTGGCAGGAAATAGGATAAATAATTCCGAAGCCAATGTGGAGAGCGACACTTGAGTCTGGGCAGACAACGGATGGGTTTCTGGCAACGCCAAGACCAATGATTCTGGCAAAAGGCACTCCACACTCAAACCTGGTTCGCTGATAGCAGAACGAACAATGCCGATATCAACCTGTTTGTGATGCAGCGCTTGAATCTGTTGAGCAGTCGTCAGTTCATGCAATCGCAGTTCTACCGCCGGAAACTGTTCTCGAAAGACCCTTACAATCTCTGGTAGTAACGTATACATTGCAGAGTCAACAAAGCCGATCGCCAACCGTCCAACCTCACCCCGTCCTATCCGTTGTGTCACTGCGATCGCCTGTTCAAGTTGCGCTAACACCAGGTAGGAGCGCTCTAAAAACACTTTGCCTGCTTCGGTAAGCTGCACGTGTCGCTTCGTTCGTTCAAACAGCTTGACTCCTAGTTCATCTTCCAAACTGCGAATCTGCTGGCTAAGTGGGGGCTGGGAAATGCACAACCGCTCTGCTGCTCGACTAAAGTGTAGTTCCTCAGCCACCGCGATGAAATAGTGCAGGTGCCGTAGTTCCATCACACTTATATGTCTAACCTATTAATCTTAGTCAAATATATATTGGACAGTCGCATGGCTGTCTTCTACCGTAAGAAATATGAAGCGTGTCTCACCGTATTTGTATTGGAGAAAACAAATGAACTCAGACAAAAATTGTGTCGCTCCTAAAGTTTGGTTAATTACAGGATGCTCAACAGGATTCGGACGTGCCCTAGCAGAAGCTGTGTTGAAGAAGGGCGACGAAGTGCTTGCTACTGCTCGCAAACCAGAGCAACTTCGCGCTTTGATTGAGCACTATCCAGAGACCGCAAAGGCTGTACGTCTAGATGTAACGTTATCCCAAGACACACAAGCAGCCGTTGATACAGCAATCGCCACATTTGGTCGAATTGATGTGCTGGTCAATAATGCTGGCTATGGACTGATTGGTGCACTCGAAGAAGTCAGTGATGCTGATATTCGCCAACAGTTTGAAACCAACTTCTTTGGGGCACTCCGTCTGATCCGAACTGTCTTGCCTGTGATGCGTCAGCAAGGCAGCGGTCACATTGTGAATATGTCATCCACAGCAGGATTAGTGGGATTTGGTGGAAGCAGTATCTACTGTGGCACTAAATTTGCCCTGGAAGGCACATCTGAAGCCCTGGCTAAGGAGGTTGAATCTCTTGGAATTAAAGTCACTTTAATTGAACCTGGGGCATTTCGCACAGACTTCAACGGACGCTCTCTGGCAGCAGCCGAACAATCCATTGATGCCTATGTTCCGGTGAGCGGGGCTTCATTGCAGTGGTTCAAAGATATGGATGGTCAGCAACCTGGCAATCCACGATCAGCGGCGCAAGCCATCGTTCAAGCTGTGGAAAGTCCTCATCCACCGATGCGACTGGTATTAGGCACGGATGCTATGAGCCTGATTCATGAAAAACTGGAATGGATCAAAACGGATTTGGATGTTTGGCAGCAGGTGACTGTAAGTACGGATTATACAGATAGTAACAGTGAGGTAATAGTTGGGTAGCTAATACCAGTTCTCTTTGAAGGCGCACAGAATCGTAGGTTGGGGAGCCACTTGCATGGGCGGGTTTCCCGACTTGAGCAAAGTGGCGTTTGAACGGCGTGAAACCCAACGAGTGCTGGATTTTGTTGGGTTTCGTTTGACTCAACCCAACCTACAGTTATATGCAAGTCTAAAGAGACTTTCAACTCAACTAGGCGCGATCGCCCCAACGGTTCGGAAGATAGATAGAGCCAGTCTACCCTCTACCCTTTAGCCTCTACCCTTTAGGATGTTATGCAGAAACTTTCGACCTATCCACCCAAATGAGCGTATTATGCGGAAAGATTCGGCTTAAACAGCGGCTTTGGAGTATTATACAGAAACTTTCTGTCTATCCGCCCACTGCGGATCTTAGGCGGAAACTTTCTGTCTATCAATTGTTAGACAGCTTTAAGTGATCTGTGAGGACATATTTCAAAGTTGTCGTGAGGTTGCAACAATCAGTTTCGTCCTGCGGTTATGCCACCATCGACGGGCAAGACAACTCCGGTGATCCAACTGGAACAAGCATCATCAGCTAAAAATAGAATTGCTGCTGTTGTATCCTTGACCTGCCCATTTCGCCCTAACGGATGAAAAGCGTTGAACGACGCAAGTTGTTCTGGTGTCAGCAAAGGGTCAAATAAAGGGGTTTCAACCACAGCAGGCGCGATCGCATTCACGCGAATCTTGTCGGGTGCAAATTCGATTGCCAGGTTACGAGTCAGGGCGTGAACTCCACCCTTCGCTGTTGAAGATCCACTACAGGGCGTTGCGGCGATCGCATGATTTGACCACATCGACCCAATATTCACGATCGCGCCACTGCCCCGTTGCCGCATTTGAGCGATCGCAGCCTGGGACATGAAAAAGTAGCCCTTCAGTAAGTTCAAATAACTGTCGAGGTCTTCTTCAGTGTGATCAAGGAAGGGTTTTGGTTGAAAAACGCCTGCATTGTTGAGCAGCACATCGACACCCCCAAATTGTTCGACGGCTAGATTCACGATGCTCTGACTCGTCTGAGGGTGTCCAATGTCACCTGCCACGTAGACAACTCTTTCCTCAGTTGGGTCAATAGCATTAGCTGTTTGCGACAATAAATTTTCGCGCCGCCCATTGAGCACAATTTTCGCTCCCGCCTTGTAGAAGGCGTGTGCCACATCTGCACCAATGCCACTCCCGCCTCCGGTAACTAATACAACTTTGTCTCTCAAACTCATGACCCTCTCCTAAATTGTTTATGCTTTAGCAATCAAGAGCATAGGAGATGGCGCAAATGCCCGCAAGCAGGCACAATTTTGTCAGGTAGGGTACTTTTATGAAAGAAATGCAGTCGTTCCAAGACCTAAACGTTTCGGAAAACGTGCGGGATGTTGCCGAGGTTGTTGAGGCAGTATTTGGCTGTAAATGGTCGCTGCGAATTTTAGGGTTGATTCGACGAGGGATCTGTCGCCCTGGTGCGATCGAGCGAGAGTTGACAGGCTTAACCCCTAAAGTTCGGAATTACTATTTTCGACGGATGATCAAGTTAGGCATTCTGGAACGAGTAGTGTATCCAGCAGTTCCGCCTCATGTAGAGTACAAACTCACGCATTTTGGGCTACGGTTCATGCCGATTTTAGATTCCATTGAAGCGTTACAGCGTGAACTTGAGGTAGACAGTAAGAAGCAAGGTTTGTAGGGTGTTTAACCGCTGTCGAACAACCGTGTTGCAGCGGAACGTACCAGCCTTCTTCGTTGAGTTGCAAAGGCGATCTGCGTCCGCTGAACACGACCGTTAGGCCCTACTGCGTATCCTTCACCACACCGCTTATGCCAGATCAACCTGCACTCCTAATCGAACTGCTCCGCGCGGCCTACGCGGCCTTTAACGCGCGAGACATTGACGCTGCCCTTGCCCTCATGACTCCGGACGTGGTTTGGCCGAGAGCATTCAAAGGCGGTTTTGTCCGTGGACCTGAAGAAGTCCGCGCTTACTGGACGGAGCAATGGAGCGAGATCAACGGGCACGTGGAGCCGGTGACTTTTCACCCGGAGGAGTCCGGACGTATCTTGGTCGAAGTGCATCAGGTCGTGCGCGACCTAGCTGGAGCCGTTCTTGCCGATGAGCACGTCGGTCATCGTTTCACCATTGCGCAGGGCTTGATTCAAGCCATGGAAGTCTGTCCGCTTCCATCGTCCGGCCACACAGCCTAACACGGCGCTCGAGCGAACGCTTCAGGGCGGCCACCCCGGTTCCGTTCTTCACACCAACAGGCGCCCTGAAGCGTCGCTCAGCTTTGATCCGTTAGCTCACGTTAAGAAGTAACCTCCAGATTTTGATGAACGTCGTAAATCCATTCCAAGCAAGATAGGGGAGCAACCAACGAAACGCCATTTTTGACGCATGCCATCAGTATTAATTTAGAAGCACCAACATGGCTGGCTCAAGCTGCCTTTCCGATTATGAAGCGACAAAACTACGGACGGATTGTGCTTACGACTTCAGATAGAGCTATTTATCAGCAATATGCACTCAGTGGTCTCGCCCCTTATGCTATGGGAAAAATGGCACAGATAGGTCTGATGAATGTGCTCGCGGTTGAAGGCAAAGAGCATGGAATTCTCGTTAATGCGATTTCGCCGGTAGCCAAAACGCGGATGTGGAACGTACACTCCAAAGCCAGAGGATTTGCGACCCGATCAAGTAGCCCCTGGAGTGTTATACCTCGCTTCTTTTGAATGCCGAGAGTCTGGATTTATATTAAGGGCAAGCAATGGTCAATTCACAGCCGCGCGCTGGATCGAGCGAAACAACGTGGACTATCCGTTAAACCTTGCCGCTGTTGAAAGTTCTACTGCGGAGGATTTGGCTACTCGCTGGCAGGAAATTGCTGCGGATGTTGCGTTTTAAGGACTAGGCTTGTACTTCGAGATGGTCTGTAGGGAAATCGAGATTATTGGTGGGAGAGTAGTTGAAAGAATGTGGGTAAGGGGCGATCGCTTTTCTCCCCAACGCCTTCGGTGAATGAGAGCAATTGCGAAATCTAGAATCATTGTTGATAAATGATTTATTTCATCAAATCGGGATGAGCCTCAAATAAATGAGTGATTCTACTGAATATCTTTTAGACTCTTTTCCCGTGCCAATGTGTGATAATATCCGGATATTCAATGTAAAATTAATCAAGTCAGAAGAGTACAGAGGTTAGATTGCATCGAAAAAACGCTATTTTTACGGGGTTCGAGTTCAGTTATTAACGATTAAAAGTGGTGTCCCAGTTGAGTTTGTCTTCATGCCTGGTAGCGCTGCTGATGTGCGGGCATTAAATGCGTTACCGTTAAATCTGCCACCAGGTAGTGAAATTTATACTGACTCCGCATACACTGATTATACTTCGGAAGATGACCTGAGAAAGACGAGTCAAATTGAGTTGAAAGTGATGCGTAAAAAGAACTCTAAGCGTAAAGATGAGCCGTGGAATCAATACATTAAACAATCTACTCGGCATTACCCAATCGACTGTGTTCAGCGCGATTACTTGTGTTTTCCCTAAATCGATTCATGCAGTCACATATAGAGGGTTTTTACTGAAACTCGAAGCATTTATTTTTGCCTTTACTCTTCAACAAGCATTTAGAGAATGAGTTAAATATAATACTTGAATTTGATTCAAGACTTGCACTTTTGATTGAGTCAAAGTCGCGGAGTCGCGGCGGCGCTACCGCCTACTTGTCGTGCGGTAACGCTCAAAGTAGTACACTTGTATTTAATAACCTGCAACTTGGGTTAGTAAGGGATAGAGCCGCTTAAAACCTTTATATTTGAGCGGTAAACCGCTCACCCTTCTCTATGAGACCAAGGCGAACGGGTTAGCCAGTCGCTCATGGGGAGCCAGTGCGTTGGGGAGGACACCTGCGTGGGCGGGTTTCCCGACTTGAGCAGTGTGTCCGTTGAGGCAGTGCGGTCTTGGGGTTTCACGCCACTCCCCTCAAGTCGGGAAACCCTTCCTGTGGGGGTGGCTCCCCAAGTGGAGGAGGCAGTGCGGTCTTGGGAGCAAATCGCCACTTGCGCGTCTGCCGGGAAACCCGTCCAACGCAGTGGCTCCCCAAGTGAAGCACCTGCCGTCATCTGCCGTCGGCTCTGCCGACTTGTTCGCGCAGCGTCTCCGCATCTGAGAAGCACCTGGCGTGGAGACCCCCTGTTCTGCGCGCTGGCTCACTACGAACTAAGAAATTATTTTACGTTTAATTTCGCCTACTTCCTTATTGACTCCTAACTTCTAACTAATCAAAATACCTCATTTTCAATACCGCGCCACCATTCCCCCAAATTCATCAAATCTTCGTGTATGTCTGCTAATTCACCGGCGTAGTCATTTTCTGAAAGCGTCGCTTGACGTTCTTTGAGCTTTTTCAGTCGCAGTTGCACCAACAGCCAAGGTTTAGTGATGCTATTCGTGGCTTCGATGTATTCCGCTAGTTCTTTGCTATTCATAAATTTTGATTTTTATTGCACTACCTTTTAAGATACAAGTTATGTAGCAATCCGTTTATAATTCGTGAAAAACAAGATACCCGACTTCTTTAAGAAGTCGGGTATCTGAGCCGGAAAAACAGCCACGAAAGAAAAATGTTTTCCGCGTTACAGTGCTGACAAAAAAAGCAGATAATTAAGCCTTAGCTAAATTTTGTGCAACAAAATCCCAGTTTACCAACTGATCTAAGAAGTTCTTGATAAAGGCAGGACGAGCATTGCGGAAGTCAATGTAGTAAGCATGTTCCCAAACGTCTAGAGTTAGGAGTGCTTTCTGACCATGAGCTAGAGGGTTCTCTGCATTCGGTGTTTTCGTCACCTTCAGCGTACCATTATCATCAATCAACCAAGCCCATCCGCTGCCAAACTGCGTTGTAGCCGCGTTAGAAAACTCTTCTTTGAATTTATCAAAGCTACCAAAATCTTTGTCAATTTTAGCAGCTAAATCACCGCTTGGTGTACCGCCGCCTGCTGGCTTCAAAGAATTCCAAAAGAAAGTATGATTCCAAACTTGAGCCGCGTTGTTGAAAACTCCTGTTAAAGAGGGGTCTTTAAAAGAAATTTTGATCACCTCTTCTAGAGGTTTATCTGCGAGGTCTTTACCTTCAACGAGCTTGTTAAGGTTATCTACATAAGCTTTATGATGCTTGCCATAGTGATACTCGAAAGTCTCAGCTTTCATGCCATATGGCTCTAAAGCGTTAAAGTCAAAGGGTAGGGGGTCTTGTGTAAATGCCATGAGTGTGAAATCCTCTCTTTACCGTTTTCCAGTTTAAAGCTAATGCTACAGCTTTGGAAATTACAGGTTTTGTGTTGAGCAATTGAAGATGCTGAACACTGTAAAATAAAACTTTACATTGTTATTTTACTACCAAAGGCAGGATTCAGACAAAGTGGTTTTGTCACAATTGAGGTCAAATCTACCTAAATGAATACACAATAAGTAAGAGATTATGCCGATTATGTCTCGATAGATATATTTTGTAATCAAGTAATTTTAATATAAAATGATCATCTATAGCAATCCGCTCATAAGAGCGTAAACAACAAGATTCCCGACTTATTAAAGAAGTCACCGAATCTGAATCAATGGATTTTTACAAAGTAATAACTCTAAAAGATAATTATTTTTTCATAAGTCTAATTTTAATAATGGTGAGTAAATGCTCACCATTATATTTAACTAATAACTAACAGTAGATTGTATTAACTTAAGGCGAGACAAAGAGCCGGAGTGAATTTTTTAGGATATGTCCCGGCTTAAGTTGAGTAGCGCAGCAATTTGTGTTAATTACAATTGAGATTACCTTTGCTGGTAGAAGTCAACAATTTTTGCCGTGACTTCTGAAATTGAGAGACCATCGGTTTGTATTTCAATTGCATCTGCTGCTTTCTGCAAGGGGGAAACTTTGCGGGTGCTATCTTTCCAGTCGCGTTCTGCGATGTCTTTTTCCAGCTGCTCTAAACTGACTTCGGGTTGACCTTGTTTTTTAAAGTCTTGCTGACGACGCCGTGCGCGTTCGCTAACCGAAGCGGTTAAAAAGATTTTGACTTCAGCATCGGGAAAAACGTGAGTACCGATATCCCGTCCTTCAGCAACTAAACCACCTTTTTTACCCCAGTTCTGCTGTTGTTTAACTAATGCTTCACGTACAGCGCTTTGTGCGGCTATGGCGGATACTTTTGATGTTACTCCTGGCGTGCGAATTACCTGAGTAACATCAGTATGATTAATCCAGACTCGCACAGGAGATTGTAAATTTTCGCCTTGAGTCAGTTCAATGACACACAGGTTAGCTAATTCAGCGATCGCACACTCATCATCCAAAGCAATTTCTTCTTGCAACACTAGCCAGGTGAAAGCTCGGTACATTGCGCCAGTATCTAAATATACTAGACCCAAGTTCGCTGCCACTTGACGAGCCACCGTTGATTTACCAGCACCAGCCGGTCCATCAATGGCGATGACGGGAGAGCGATCGCGCAGGATGGTATTATCAATCAAACGTGTAGAACCAAGACGAGCTGCGATCGCAAGCATTCCTTCCTCCTTAACTTCCTCTAAAGACATCAACGTAGTCGGTTCAACCAATTCAATATATTCCACTAAAACAGTAGTGACCATTGCTAGTTCTTGCTCCACCACCGCTATAAGAGTGCTGGTGTTACGAACGCCCGCTTTAAATGCTGCTTCAGCTTGCCGCAAGCCGCGATATAATGCCGCTGCCTGCTGCTTTTGCGTTGCAGTCAAATATTGATTGCGGGAACTCAAGGCAAGCCCCGATGCTTCGCGCACCGTTGGACAAGCAACAATTTCTGTCGGCAAATTCAAATCAGCTACTAGCTTTCTAATAATTGCCAGTTGCTGACCATCCTTTTGACCGAAATAGGCTCGATCGGGCTGTACCAAGTTTAAAAGCTTGGTAACAATCGTAGCCACACCCTGAAAGTGACCTAGCCGAGAACGACCACACAAGCGTGATATCATAGCAGATGGAGGGATAACTTGTGTAACAATTGAATCTTGTATACTCTTCTGCGGAACTCCTAATTCCTCCGGAGAAGGCGCAAAAATCGCATCCACACCAGCTTGTTCACAAAATTGCCCATCTGCCTTCAAAGTTCGAGGATAGCGTTGAAAATCCTCATTGGGACCAAATTGCAGGGGATTGACGAATATACTGACGATTACCGTGGCGTTTTCTCGCCGTGCCCGTTCTATCAAGCTTAAATGACCTTGATGCAAAGCCCCCATCGTCGGAACCAGACCAACTGGTGTTTGATACCAGCTGGTTGCCTCATTTGATAGCAGTTCCTCCGACTGGCAAAGCTGATTTTCCGAACGACGTTTAGCTAAATAACAGCGTAAAGCTGCAACTGTTGTCAGCAGGCGCACAAAATACCCCTAGTTCTTCTTGAGCCTCTCCCCCGTTAGTTTATATCTGAATTCGGGGGAAAAACGAATGAACTAGGGGAAATGGGGAATGGGGCATTGGGCATGGGGCATGGGGGAGGCAGTGCGTTGCGGAGGTCACGAACGTTGTAGCACCTGCCGTCATGGGGCATTGGGCATGGGGCAGGAGGAAGGGGGAAGGGGAAAAGGGGAAGGGGGAAAGGGAAAATATTTCTTCTTTCTTGTCCTTTACCCAAAACCCTTTACCCAAAACCCCTCTTCTAATCCCCATTGCCCAATGCGATAGGGCCCAATGCCCAATTACCAATTACCTTCCTAAGACTTCAATCCGCACTGGTGCTACACCACTGCCCATCATTCCTAAAACGCGGGCAGCGGCAACAGAAAGGTCAATTACTCGACCGCGAATGAATGGACCGCGATCGTTAATTCGCACTACTACAGAACGACCGTTGCGGGTGTTGGTGACGCGGACTCGCGTACCAAAGGGTAAATGGCGATGGGCAGCTGTTAGTTTTTCTGGATTAAATCTCTGACCGCTGGCGGTGCGATTGCCGGAACCATCATAGCCATAATAAGAAGCTACTCCCCTGAGGGAGACTTTCACAGGTCCGACATTAATCTCTGATGGCAATTTTGGTATTGATAGTGGCGATCGCGTCGGTAAGTTAAGAATCTGGTTTAGGGGAGAAGCATTGCCTAGTAATCTCCGCAAGCGATTGGTGGCTTGCAATGCGTCTTGTGCCAGATTATTGGTTGTGTCTGGCGATCGCGTTTGATCGTTGATTTCGACCAATTCTTCGTTATTGACTTTGATGATATAGCGATCGCTCGATGTTTGGTCAGCAGAGACACTTTTATTTTGTGCTTGATTTGTTGTCGCGCTAACAGCTTTCCAACTGACGATTATTTGACTGGCGTCTACATTTTCCCGGCTTAACTGGTTTATCTTCGCTGCTACTACACCAGCTCTTTGAACCGGGTCATCATCGCCAATGTTTGTTTGGTTACTAACAAAAGTTATAGTTTCAACACTGGCTTCTTTTACAGAAGTGTCAGCAACAGCATTGTTTGACTGTGTACTTTGAGTATCACCACCAGTTACACCAACTTTGGTATCTACTTTGGTTTCTTCGCTCTTGACTGGTGTAGAACTGACAAAGGTGAGAACAGGAATTTTGCGAATAAATAGCGTTGCAGCTTGACGACCTCCAATATTGTGAGGATGAATTTCCGTAATTACGGCATCCGAGGTAAGGTTCCCTGCTGAGGATTGATACTCTCCCACCTTGACGATATCGGCTGAAGGTGTTTTTTGGGAAGCGGTATCCGTTTCCTTGGCTGTTTGAGCGCGACCGATTGAGGGCATTCCCAAAACAGTCATAAACAGGGTGACAATAGTCCACAAATGTCTTTGATTCATGCGTCCGTTTTTAAAGCGTGTTAAGAACTGAAGGTTTATCTTTCGTGAGATTTTGCACCACAATCATGTAAAATGCCCCAAAAATTTAAACTCATTCCCATGAACACTTTTTGTTTATAACTGCAACAGATTAACATGAACCTTTTGCCTAGGGGATCAGGGTTGTATCGTAACTCTTGGTAAATTTATCAAATTTAAATTTCAATTTTCAGCACAAAACCTTTCCCAAAAGCGGATTTTGGCTGTTTAATAGTTGTCTGGAAAATTAAAATTTTTCTTAGGGAAACTTAACAATATTTAGTGGATAAATTGGTTTGGATAGTGTCTCCAACCGCTCATCAAGCTAATTGCTGTATGTGTAATATCGAAAGCAAAAGTTAATGCACAAAATCGCTTAAAAAACAATAGTATTAACTTTAAAATTTTAAATATAAATACTGATATTTTATTAGATTAATCAATTGATTGCCTTTCATCTCAGAGTATCTGCAAAACTTGAGATTAATTATCTTTTTCAAATAGTTTGATTCTATACAAACCACGAACCACACAGTCTTAACCGATGTTTGAGAATTTGTCAAATAAGCCTAGCAGTAATTATGAGTACCAATGAAGTTATAATTTTTTATCGTTAGAGAAAAATGAATAATGAGAAAATTAACCAGAGTTAATTGGCAAATTTTCACTTTATTTGCCGATATAGCGAAAAACTACGGAAAAGTTTCCCCTACGCTAAAACTGGACAAAAAAGGATGCGCCTTCATCCGAGGCGGCGGTTCGCGCTCCCAGAATCTTCTGTCCGGCGACACGCCTTTGACTGGTGGGGTGTTGAGGATCTTTAAAACAAGGCTGTCCAATTTTGTCTGACTTTTTGGAACCCCGCATCGCCTTTTTCTAGCCTAATTTTTACTCTTTCAGCTGCACTTGTGATGGGACAAGAAAATTTAGAAGCTGTTCTCAACGACTTGCATTGCAAATACAAGTCACTGCAAGATGGTGCAGTAGCTAAATATATACCGGAATTGGCAAAGGTGAATCCGGAGTTGTTTAGCATCTGCGTTGTAACTGTTGATGGTGAGGTTTACCAAGTTGGTGATGACAAACAGTTATTTACAATCCAGTCGATTTCCAAGGTGTTTGCATATGGACTTGCGCTTGAGGATCATGGACGGGATTATGTTTTAACTAGGGTTGGGGTGGAACCGACGGGAGATGCATTTAATGCAATTATTCTAGATGAGCAATCAAATCGACCATTAAATCCAATGGTAAATGCGCTCCGCGATCGCCACCACCAGTTTAATCAAGGGTAATGGTGCAACCGAACGTCTCAATCGAATGTTGAATATGTTTCGCGGATACATCGGTCATGATGTATTCGTTGACATCTCCGTATTTACCTCAGAGCGCTCCACCGGACATCGCAACCGGGCAATGGCGCACTTAATGCTAAACTTTGGCATGATCGATCCTAACATTGAAGAATCGCTGGATTTGTACTTCCAGCAATGCGCGGTGATGGTAAATTGCTACGACTTAGCAGTTATGGCAGCTACTTTGGCGAAACATTGGTATCAATCCGGTTACAAAAGAGCGTGCCGTGAATAGCAGTTATATAAAAGACATTTTGAGCGTCATGTATACCTGCGGCATGTATAATTTTGCCGGGGAATGGGCTTATAAAATCGGTATTCCTGCGAAAAGCGGTGTTTGTGGTGGAATTATCGCTATAGTACCAAATAAGATGGGAATCGGAGTATTTTCGCCGCGTCTTGATGCGCGTGGTAACAGTGTTCTGTCGTTGAAGGTGTGTGAAGAACTTTCCCAGCAGTTAGGCTTACATCTATTTGAGTGTTCGCGCAATAATTTCAAGTCGGGAGATTTATGTAATTAAATTTTATTTTTCTTAAGTAATAATAACCAGAGATTTGGCAATACAAAAAACCGAATTTCCCCTAATTTATTATCATTAGATGAGCCTTTAGGAAGAGTAAATTGTATTTGAAATATTTTATAATTATATAAGGAATGCTTAATGCCCGTTATTCAGATTAAAAAAACTAATAGAACGAACATGGGAAATAAGGTTATTAACCTTTATTACCTTGATGTTGACTGTTAAAGCATTGAGTACGAACAAGTTAAAATATTTGAGATTCAATCATAGCATCTATATTAGCAAATTTTTCAGATTTGGCAAATTAATAATGTAATGTTGTATTTAGCTACAGTCCTGACAGCTAACTTTGATATACGCCTGATTGTCCTTTCAATTGCTATTGCCATAATTGGTTCATGCATTGCCTTAGATATAGCTGAACAAATCTCGCTTGCTCAAAAATCCAGTCGGCTGTGGTGGGTGACGGGTAGCGCACTTACCTTAGGAATTACTATCTGGGTAATGCACTTTATTGGCATTCTTTCATATCGACTGCCGATACGAGTTGAATATGATTATACTATCGTCTTAATTTCAATGGTAGTAGCAATTGTCGGTTCAGCAATAGGATTTTTTATTATTAGCTGTCAGCCGAAAGTGGGTAACGTAACGTTATTAGTTGGGAGCTTTTTTGTAGCAGGTGCAATTTATGGAATGCACTATACGGCAATGTTAGCACTGAAAGTTTCTGCCGAGCCGGTGCATGACTTAAAGTTAATTCCTCTGAGTGCTGGAGTAACGATTGGTAATGCATTAAGCGCTTTCTGGCTAACTTTTCATCCCTTTAAAGAGAAGATTGTATCAACAGAAGTGCGAAAGTTTTACACTGCTTTGCTGATGGGAGGTGCAATTTGTGGAATGCACTACATGGCAATGGCAGGCATTAAGTTTAAGGTGAAAAATGTTTCAGCCTTGTTAGATGTTCCCGGAGATAATACCGTATTAATAATTGCAATTAGCATTGGGACTTTAATTATTTTAACATTAGGACAACTGGCTGCTTTTTATGGTCGGCGTTTGAGTGCTGAATTGGCAACAACAGAAGCTTTGCGTCAAAGCGAAGAACGGCTAGAAGAATTGGTAAAAGAACGCACTCAAGAATTAGAAGCGGCAAAAATGATTGCCGAAGCTGCCAACCGTACAAAGTCAGAATTTCTAGCTAATATGAATCATGAATTACGAACACCACTAACTGCAATAATTGGGTTTTCGAGCGTACTTTTACAGAAAGTCTTTGGTCCGTTGAACGACAAACAAGAACAGTATGTTAAGGGAATCAATAAGTGCGGATATCAACAGTTAAATCTGATTAATGACTTGTTGGATTTAGCTAAAATTGAGGCAGGACGAGAAGAATTAGATATCGTCACTTTAGCAGTAGAACCTATTTGTCAAGACTGTCTTGCGGTGATTCGCGAACAAGCGATCGCTCGTGGTTTAGATTTATTATTAGAAATTGCGCCAGATGTTACGATTTGTAATGCTGACGATCGCCGATTGCGGCAGATATTATTAAATTTACTTTCAAATGCTGTCAAGTTTACCGAATGCGGCTTTGTGAAACTAAAAGTTGAGAAAAAGTCTGGCTTTATTAACTTTGCGGTAATCGATACTGGTATCGGTATTGCCCCAGAGGATCAACAAAAGCTTTTTCAAACATTTCAGCAAGTCGGTAGCGATCGCGATCGCCAACGTCAAGGTACAGGATTGGGTCTTGCTTTGTCAAAAAATTTAGCTTTACTTCATAAAGGCGATATTACAGTTGAGTCTGAGTTAGGAAAGAGTAGTAACTTTACTTTACTTTTACCCGAATCGCCTACTGGCGATTCTTTGCAAATTGTGGAATAAAGCGATCGCTATTTTCACGATTACTTTATACTTAATTATTTTTTGATAAACTAAATGCTCATTTTCTTACGTACTGAGTTATACATAAAACAATAAATTTACGAAAATACTCGGCTTTTAAAACATAGCTTTGTAAAAAATTCATAAACTCTTAATAGTCTTTACAGTTAGTTTAAAAACGATTTCATATTTAGCTATAAGATAAAAATAGTTGTGTCGCTACTAAGACGCTCTGGACTAATATGTAAATTACTCTTGCACATCATGTTTATAACAACAGACTCTAAAAACTGGCTACAGCAAAGCCGTTATAGTAGTCGGGGAAGTGTGTACTTATTCGCTCCGATGGTCAACTTCAACATAATGGCTGAAGTTGGTGACACTCCACCCTAGATGTGCATGTATTTACTTGGAAATTTTTAGATAAATTCAATAATTACATCCAAATGAAGTAAGAAAATTTTACTTTTGTGTTGGTATCACTTAAACAGATGTAATTTAGTTTAAATCGCTGCTTTTGTAATTGAATAACGCGCATCAAACAGCCGATAAAATCTGCATGTATAGATTAGTAATTCTGCAGTTATCTTGACAGGCAAATTGACTCTTATTCGGTTCTTAATTAGTTCCGAATATATAAAGCAGTGTCTCTAATTTCCAGTAAATATCAATATTCAATACTAACTACCAAAGTTGCTTGTAAGCAAATAAAGCATCTCTTAGACAGCTTTATCTAACAATTAAATAATACCTGCGTTTAATTCTCACAAATACCTTTTGGTTTTTCAAAGTTTGCTCAACCATTTGGTTTGTATCTGTGGTTTTTAATCACTATACATTCCGAGAATGCAGATTAAAAAGTATATCTGACAACGCAGAACAGAATGCAAACATCAAGACAACTATTTATCTGGGTGAAAATCATGAATAACCACGGCTATATCTCAAAGCGGAAAAAAATCCAAGAAACTGTTTTAACTAACTTGTTAAAAGGTATACCTACAAATTTCGTGGGTAGCAAATTGCGAACTTCGCTGTATCGTAATATTTTTGGCAAAATAGGTAACTCAGTTTATATTCAACACGGTGTTGAATTCATCAACACTCCTTGTATTGAAATAGGCAATAATGTGCAGATTTTACGAGGTGTTAATCTCGATGCGAGTGGAGATAAAAACAATAAAATTTATTTAGCAGATAAAGTTGGTCTTAACTATGGTGTTGATATAAATGCGTTAAGAAATACGTGTATATATATAGATGAATCTACCTTCATCGGTCCTTATGTTTGTATTGCTGGTCCCGGCAATATTAAGATTGGTAAAAACTGTTTAATTGCGGCACACACCGGAATATTCGCTAATAATCATATTTTTTCAGATCCCACCCAGTTGATTGGCTTACAAGGTATAACTCGCGAGGGAATTGTAATTGAAGATGATTGTTGGTTAGGTTCTGGAGTGAAGGTATTAGATGGAGTTACTATCGGTAAAGGTAGTGTTATTGGTGCCGGTTCTGTTGTTACCAAAAATATTCCTCCTTTTTCAGTTGCTGTAGGTGTTCCGGCACGAGTAATTAAAAGCCGTAATACCCAAATTGCAGAATCTTCAATGTTAAGGTTGACCTAAGTTTGTACAAATAAAGCCTGGTAATTTGATATACAAATAGGCGAATATTTATTAGTTTTTAACGTAATTTAATTATGCAAAAATTATCATTTGCATAATTAAATTGCCGTTTTTAAACTTGACAAATCATATATAGATAAGGAAATTGATTTAATGATTCAATTAATAGAAAAAGCTCCGGAAAAACGGTTGCGTCTTCAGTATTTAGATGGCTTACGTGGACTGGCAGCAGTGTATGTGGTACTTGTCCATATCGAACCATCTATAGGAGAACAATTGCCTAATTGGTTGCAACTTTTTATCAAAACATTAAGATATGGTCGCGTTAGTGTTGTAGTGTTTATTATACTTTCTGGCTACGTTTTGATGGCATCAGTAGTTCGCTCGCCAAACGGTTATGTAGCTGGAGGTTTGTTGGGTTATATTAAGCGGCGATCGCGTCGAATTTTACCACCATACTATGCTGCTCTTTTTTTCTGCGTCTTACTAGCAGCAGCAATATTTATATTAGAGAAATTTACTAATTTTCAATGGAATGAAATAGCTGGTAAAGGTCCATTTTCTCCTTACTTTTCCTTGAGTGATTTCTGCTCTCACCTGCTACTAATTCACAATGTTATTCCAGGTGCCTATATGTCCATTAATCCACCATTGTGGACAGTGGCTACTGAATGGCAGTTATACTTTATATTTCCGCTATTCTTACTACCTATATGGCGACGTTTTGGATTAACTTCAGTTGTTATCGCTGCTTTTTTAATTGGAATAGCACCCTTATATCTTTTCAATGGATTGTTTGAAACAGCTAGTCCTTGGTTTCTTGGTTTATTTGCCTTGGGAATGGCAGCAGCAGATATTGGACTTTCGCAAAAATCGAAGTTAATTACTATTAGAAATTCTCTCCCGTGGGGTGTATTGACAATTATATTTACTGGCGTAGCTTTTTTAACTGAGTGGCGAAAATTGGGATTGCATATATGGATTAGTGAAAGTTTTTTTGGTCTGGCATCTGCTTGTTTATTTATTTACTGCACCAAGTTTGCGATCGCTGACAAAAAACTACCTTCAATTCTACGTGTATTTGAGCATCCGATTGCGATACTCTTTCAGAGTCACTTCGTGAACGCACTCGGAGTATTTTCTTATAGTCTCTATCTCACTCATGGACCAGTATTAGTATTGGTACGTTACTTTCTTTTTAGTCTGCAATTATCTCCAGTATTATTTGCGGTTACATCTTACACATTAGGTCTGGCAACGTCGTTAGTAATTGCTTATTTGTTTTACTTACTTTTTGAAAGACCATTTATGTCTGGTTTCTTAAAGAAGCGGAAAGTCAAAGATGCAGTAAGTTGACCAAATAATTATTAATTCATAATTCATAATTCATAATTAAAAAAATGGGTATTTGCGCGAACACGCTCATTAAAAATAAGCTAAAATTTCTTAAGCTAAAAGTTCAAGCTGACACTGATTGAAGTTAGGAATTATTAATTATTAATTACATTAATACAGTAGGTTGAGCTACTATTTATTTTCACATAATTCAATACGGTTCAGTTAAGCATTTTTTCCTTCTCTCTGTGTCGCGCCAGTCGCTACAACGGGGGGAACCCCCGCAACGCGCTGGCTTCTCTGCGCCTCTGCGGTTCGTTAAAAAATTGACTTTGACAAAGAGTTTTAACCTTAACTGAACCGTATTTTCACATAATTAGCAAAAAAACAAAACAGGATGTTAATTTAATGAAACAATTAACTACGACATCTACTGACGAGAGAATACGTCTGCATTTCTTAGATGGAATACGTGGTTTGGCAGCATTGTATGTGGTATTTTGTCATATTTTGCCGCACCAAGGGGAAAACTTACCTCTATGGATAAGTTTGCCAACAAAACTATTAAGATATGGTTCTTTTAGTGTGGCAATTTTTATTGTACTTTCTGGCTACTGTTTAATGTTGCCAGTAACTCGCTCTCAAATCGGTTACATTCCCGGAAATTTATTTAATTACTTTAAAAAAAGAGCGCGAAGAATTTTACCACCTTTTTATGCAGCTATTATTTTCTGCTGTATATTAGCTCTGATAATATTAACTCTAGAACGATTTACGACTTTTCAATGGCGTGAGGTTCAGTACGATTGGTTTTCTCCTTACTTCTCATTTTTAGATGTAATTTTGCACTTTTTAGTAATTCATAATTTTGTTCCAGGAACTGATGTTTATATTATGAATATACCATTATGGAGTGTGGCTTTAGAATGGCAGATTTACTTTTTATTTCCTTTAGTTTTTCTACCTGTGTTGCGACGTTGGGGTTTGTTGTCAGTGATAGCGATCGCTTTTCTAATTGGACTTACACCCCACTATTTATTTAATAATTATATGGACCCAAGCCGTCCTTGGTTTGTCGGTTCATTTACTATCGGAATGGCTGCGGCAGAAATCGCATTTTCACAACAGCCACAACTAATAAAACTCAATAAATCTTTGCCGTGGGGTAAGCTAGCGGCAATTTTTGCAAGCGTTGCTATCATCACTGAATGGAAAAAATTAGGAGTTGATGCTTGGATTTTCGAGACTTTCGCGAGTATAGCTGCCGCTTGTCTAATAATCTACTGCACCAAGATTGTGATTGAACGGAAAACACCACCTTTAATTATGAGACTATTCGAGCATCCGATTGCGATACTCTTTCAGAGTCACTTCGTGAACGCACTCTCGACATTTTCCTACAGTCTGTATCTCACTCACGGACCAGTAGAAACGCTAATCAATCACTGGCTTGTTACTTTAAATATGTCTCCGGTAATGTTTGCAGTGACATTATACTTATTGAGTGTGGGAATCTCGTTAATATTTGCCTATTTGTTTTACTTAGCCTTTGAGCGACCTTTTATGTCTGGTTTCTTAAAAAAGCGGAAAGTCAAAGATGCAATTAGTTGAGAATTACAGAAAACCTAGAAATAAAATGCAGCTTGTTTGTAGGGAATTTTACTTCACTACATTTTTTTGTTAATTTTATAATATCAAAGCGATCGCTCTTTTCTATGTCAAAATTTATAGTTAGACGATATTCCCAGTTTAGCATTAACCCCCAGACAGATTTTTAAAAAAGCAAAATTACTCTAGCCGCAGTAAAATTTTGTAAGCTATAACCGGAAAAAGACAATGATGGATGGGTAGAACAAGTGCGAAAAAATCAACTGCTTTACATCTTATTTGCACTTAGCTTACTAAGCATTTTAGGCTTTTCTTACGTCTCGGATCTCTCAGAGCGATCGCCAATCACTAGTTGCCGCAGATGGGGATTTTATTCGTCAAAAGGTGAAAAATATTACGCTCATCCAGAGAAAATTGTGGTAAAGCCTTGGGTTGGTCCGCATAATGTTTACGGCATGTTCATGATTCCGGATGGATATCGTAATGACTTTTTCTTTACAGTCACAATAGATAAAACTGACGTTCACTGCGGAGTTATGGATGAAGTTGCTACAAAATTTGCCGCAGGCGTAAATGCCAAACCAGGATATTATCTGATAAAAGGACTTTTGAACACGCGAGTTGCTCTTCAACTAATTATCCAAGGTAAAGGAGATCAATTAAAGCAGCCACAAAATTGGAGAGTGGGTTACGTCAATAAAGAATGAGGGGAATGGGGAATGGGGAATGGGTAATGGGTAATGGGTAATAACTTTTCTCATTTCCACGTTCCCAATTCCCAATTACCAATTCCCAATTCCCCATTACCAATGCCCATTGCCCAATTCCCAATTCCTTCATACCAACATCCCCGCAATACAAGCGGTGATAAAACCGGCAAGCAATCCGCCAATCATCGACTTTACACCCATACGTGCCAAATCGTGCTGGCGGTTCGGTGCCATCCCGGTAATTCCACCGATGGTAATTCCGATTGAGCCGATATTCGCAAAATTACACAGCGCGTAAGTTGCAATAATTACTCCTCGCTGGGAAATTTTGCCATCCTTAATCAGTTTCCCCAAATCCACGTAAGCAATAAACTCATTTAAAATAGTCTTTTTACCCAACAACGCTCCGACTTGTCCGCAATCAGCTAAAGGCACGCCCATCAACCACGCCAAAGGTGCCATAATAAAAGATAATATCCATTCCAATGACAACTGCGGTAAATTAACAAGCGCTCCCAACCATCCCAGCAGCGCATTCGCAGCGGCTAACAATCCCAAAAAGGCAATAATCATCACCCCCACATTAACGGCTAATTTCACGCCGTCAAGCGCCCCTGTTGTAGCAGCATCAATGACATTGACGTAATTCGTCTGAACATCCATCTTTATCTTACCCACTGTGTCCGATACTTCCGTTTCTGGGTAAAGCAGTTTTGCTACTACCAATGCAGTAGGGGCTGTCATAAAGAAAGCGGCAATCAAGTGTTCTGCTGGTATACCAAACGATAAATAAGCACCCAGTACTCCACCGGCAATTGTGGCAAAACCGCCTGTCATTACCGCGAACAATTCTGATTGCGTCATTGTTGCGACAAAGGGTTTAACAATTAGCGGTGATTCAGTCGGTCCCAAAAAGATATTACCAGCAGTCGATAAAGACTCAGCCCCCGATGTTTTCATTGTCTTCATCATCACCCACGCCAGCTTATTCACCACCCACTGCAAAATACCGTAGTGGTACAATACACTGATAAAGGCAGAGAAAAAGATAATTGTTGGTAGCACTTGAAAGGCAAATAAATGCTCTTTAAAATTCTCTCCAAAGACAAATTTGGCACCTTCATCAGAGAATGCTAAAAAATTACTTACCACATCGCCGAGAGATTTAAATACAGCTAAACCACCGGGAGTTTTCAGAATTAGCAGCGCAAATACAAACTCTAAACCTAACCCCCAAGCGATAGTTCGCCAACGTATAGCGCGACGGTTGTTAGATAAAAAGTAGGATATGGCGATGAAAACTAATACACCCAATGCGGAAATAGCTCGTTCCATTTTGACTCCAAGGCAATTAAGATATTGAAGCACTAAGACACAAAGAATACACAAAAATATATCCCTTTTTTTACTTCCTGATGTCTTTAGTGGTAAACCACCTTTTCGCTCTTATTTCTGTTCACTATAAACAAATTTATTTTTGTAGTTAGGGCGCGAGTTTGTGCAGCAATCTTTTTTACACTTGGTTTCTTCTAAAATTGAGTTATTTACTGCTTAAAAAACAGGTAAAATTAACTTAGGAAATTATTGATGATACCTAGTTTCAGAAAATACCATCGCCAAGCAAGCGATCGCTCTTTGTATCCCCTTATTTCTCACCGTACTCAGCGGTATGGGTTTTACTATTGCCCATGAATGGTTGCATCAAGATGAGTTAGGTGAATTTCTCCTCGGACTTCACACCTTGGAAATTTTACATCTAGAGAAAATTTATCCCCTCTTGACTGGTTTGGGGTTAGTCGGCTTGTTAATTACTGGTGTCAGTATGACAGGTTTATTTCGCAAAAGAGCTTAAGAATTATCTCACGCTCCAGACGCTCCAGACGCAAAGAAATACTCCGCGCCTCCGCGCCTGGAGCGTGAGATAATCTAACTTAAACCCATCACCGTGCGATAATGCGCTTCAATTTGCGCGACGGTTTGCGATTTGCGCGTTGTCTGCCACTGACTGTGGTTAAATAATTCTTGCCGCAAGTTATCAACATCAATAGTTTTTACTTTACCATTGGCGACGATTTGCTTGCCATTCACCCAGACGCTATCTACAACGTTGGTGGGACGACCTAAAACTAATAAACCAATTGGATCTGTACGCGGCAGTAATGATAAACTGGTGAGGTCATAAAGTACTAAATCGGCTTTTTTCCCAACGCTGAGAGAACCGAGTTCATCTGCCATATTTAGTGCTTTTGCACCGCCATTAGAAGCCATTTCCACGGCTAGCCGGGGTGTAATCCAGTGTTTATAATCTGAGTTGGTGACGTTGTGCAATATTGAACCGATTTTGATCGCTTCTTTGTAAGTCTTGAGAATCATTACTTGATGCACCATCACAGCCAAAGGTGACGTTAACTCCAGCTTGACAATATTTTAATATGGGGGCGATGCCACTACCTAAACGCAAATTGCTTAAGGGGTTGTGAACGACTGTAGATTTCGTTTCTGCAAGGATGGCAATGTCAGCTTCAGTTAAGTGAACGCAATGTGCTAGGGAAGTGCGATCGCTTAAATACCCAATTCGTTTAAGATGTTCAACAGCACTGCAACCATATTTTTCTTGAGCGAGTTTTTCTTGCGCTTTGGTTTCGAGTAAGTGCGAATGACGACAAAGGTCATATTTTTCGCTTAATTCAATACATCCGCTAAACAAAGCATCAGAACACAATTGTATCCCTGTTGGTGCTGTAGCAATATATATACCCTCATCTGGGCGATGAAATTGCTTTATCGCTTCAGAGATAATTTCCAATGTTGCCTGCGTTGAGCGAAAATAAGGCTCATGAGTCTGTTCTGATTCTCCGGATGGTATCCCCGCACTCAGAGATTCATCTTGAATTAACGGTGCGACAAAAGCGCGGATTCCTACTTCTTTGTAAGCGCGAACCGCTGTGGCAATGGTTTCTAACTCTTTCCCCGGAATTAGTACCAGATGATCTACTACAGTTGTACCACCCGAAAGTAAAGTTTCTACGGCTGTACCCAACGCGCTGAGATAAACCTTCTCAATATCCAGGGGTGCAAAGTCGTAAAGTTCCGCCAACCATAATTCCAGGGGAAAAACTGACATAATTAAGCGCTGCCACATTTCCCAAGAGTGAGTGTGGGCGTTGACGAAACCGGGAAGTAACAGTTTATTTTTACCATCAATTGCGGTAGCGATCGCATCACACCCAGTAGAGATTGCGGCAATGGTATTATCTACAACCTGCACATCTACGGTGTCGTAACCGTTTTCAACCCAAATTAAAATAAAATATTTATTATTGTATCCACAATATTTAACCTTAATTAAGTAATTTCACTTCAAGGCAAATTCAAGCTACAAAGTAAAAAATGATGTTGGGTGAAGGAATTTATGAATTTGCCTTTTCGGACATTGGGAGTTGCACCAAATGCTTGGACGGTGAATCATGCGATCGCAGATATCACTCGTCCTCCCGTAACCCCACAAAGAGTTATCTTAACAACAGAAACTAAAGAGGTGCGTCTTGACTTGGCAAAAGCCGCCATTCTCGTCATTGATATGCAAAACGACTTTTGCCACCCCGATGGGTGGTTATCACATATCGGCGTAGATGTCAACCCTGCGCGTCAGCCCATCGAACCTTTGAAAAACTTACTTCCAGAACTTCGTTCCGCTGGAGTTCCCGTAATATGGGTAAATTGGGGCAATCGTCCCGATTTACTCAATATTAGCGCCGCATCGCTTCACGTTTACAACCCTACAGGCGAAGGCGTGGGATTAGGCGATCCCCTACCTACTAACGGTGAATTAGTATTAATGGCAGGTAGTTGGGCGGCTGCGGTGGTCGATGAACTCGAACAACTACCCGAAGATATTACCGTAGATAAATACCGCATGAGTGGTTTTTGGGATACTCCTTTAGATAGTATCCTGCGGAACCTGGGAAAGACGACACTGTTCTTTGCTGGTGTCAACGCTGACCAATGTGTAATGACCACGTTATGCGATGCCAACTTCTTAGGATATGACTGCGTGTTAGTCAAAGACTGCACTGCGACAACTTCTCCTGAATATTGTTGGTTAGCGACGCTGTACAACGTCAAACAATGCTTCGGCTTTGTAACTGACTCTCAAGCGATTTTAAAAGTGTTGAAGTAGATAGTGGATAGTGGGGCATGGGGCATGGGGCATTGGGCATTGGGCATTGGTAATAATTCTTTTCCTTTCCCCTTTCCCCTTTCCCCCTCTTTAATTGCCCAATGCCCATTGCCCATTGCCCATTGCCCATTGCCCATTAACAACTAACGACCAACAATTAACAACCATCGACAACTTATGAGGAAATAAATCAAATGCACGCTACTCGTTGTGTAATTCCTGTTGTCAAGTCTCCTAAAGATTACCAAACCTATCGCATTAGTCCCGATGCTACAAATCGGTTAGCAATCATCTTTGATTCGGCAACTGCTAACTCTTCCTTAACTTCTTGTATAGAAATTTTTGATGTCGGTGGCGAAACACCGCCCAATCGCCATCAATGGGCTTTAGAAATGTTTTTTGTCATCAAGGGAGAAGGTCTTGCTGTTTGTGACGGAAAGTCTGTAGAAATTAAAGCAGGAGATAGTTTGTTAGTGCCTCCTACAGGCACGCATCTAATTAAAAATACAGGTTCAAGTCGCTTGTATATGCTGACAATAATGGTTCCTAATGAATATTTTGCGGAATTAATTAGAAGTGGTATACCAGTAGAATTAGATGAGGAAGATATGACAGTACTTGGAAGATTAGATTCCTTAATGCCTAGTTGAAAACGTAAAATATATACTAATGGGCATGGGGCATTGGGCATGGGGCATGGGGAGTGGGGAGTGGGGAGTGGGGAGTGGGGAATGGGTAATGGGTAATGACTTTTCTCATTCCCAATTACCAATTCCCAATTCGCAATTACCAATTACCCCTTCGGGGTTCGCCAGGTGCTTCAAGTCGGCAGAGCCGCCCAACGCACTGGCTCACCAATTACCAATTACCTACTTAGTTGTCAATTCCAGAATTTTTTCAAATAAAAAGTTATTAGCTAAATCAGTTAAACAGTCTTTCAGTAAAACATTTTCTGGTGGAATTTGCTCAATCAAATCAAAAATTAGGTCATCGCTGCATTGAGCTGCGGCATTGTATACTTCTGCTAACCATTCTGGCGACATTTGAGATAACAAAGGCACTAAATCGCCAGATAATAATATTTCTTGTGTGGTTTTTTTGGTTTTTTCTGGGATTTCAGCGCTTTCTTCTTGATAAAGATATTCTAACCCCAGATATTGGCTAAGTTTTTCTAATAGTATTTCTTCCCGGAATGGCTTATTAATAAAATCATCACAACCGGCTTGCATTATTGCTGTTCGTTGTTCCTCAAAGACGTTAGCAGTTAAGGCAATGATTACAGTTGTGATTTGTCTGTAGTCTTCTTTAAATGACTCTCTTGCTTTAATAACTTTTGTGGCTTCATAGCCATCCATCACAGGCATCCGCATATCCATTAAGATTAAGTGTGGTTGCCAAGTTGACCAAATAGCGATCGCTTCATTACCATTTGCAGCTTCTTTAACTGCAAAACCTATGTCTGTTAGTAGTTTAACTAGCAGCAAACGGCTTTCTCTGACATCATCAACCACCAAAATGCGATATTCTCTTTGCTTAGGCGCCAAACCAATAACTCGGCGTTTAGTTTGAGTAATTTCAATTTCGCTTTCTGTTGCTAAACTAACTTGAATATCAAAACTAAATGTACTTCCCGCACCAAAAGTACTGCTGACGCTAATATCTCCCCCCATTAATTGCACGTATTTACGGCTAATTGCTAAACCTAGTCCTGTTCCCTGTTGCGATTTTTTCCCACTTTCAGTTTGCCCAAACGCAACAAAAAGCTGGTCGAGTTCTTCCGGGGAAATACCCACACCGGTGTCTTGTATCTCGAAGATTAGGGAGTGGGGAGTGGGGAGTGGGGAGAGGGGGGGATGGGGAGAGGGGGGAGATGAGGGAGATTGGGGAGATGAGGGGGATGGGGGAGCTGGGGAAGAAATTTCCCCTTGTCTCCTTGTCTCCTTGTCTCCAAGGAGTCCCCCTTGTCCTCCTTGTCCTCCTTGTCCCCCCTGTCCTCCTTGTCCCCCTTGTCCCCCACTCCCCCACTCCCCCTGTCCCCCTCTCCCCTCATCCCCCAGCAAGACGCGCAGTGTCACACTACCGGTATCGGTAAATTTGATGGCGTTTCCTAAAAGGTTGAGTAAAACTTGGCGCAGTTTGCTTTCGTCGGTTTGTATATATTGAGGAATGGTTACAGAATATTCAAATGTCAATTGTAAGCCTTTGTCAGCAGCGCGGAAGTGCAACATGTCTTGCAAGTTATCCAACAAGCGAATTAAGTCAAAGCTGCTGGGATTTAATGTTGTTCTACCAGCTTCAATTTTGGACATTTCCAGAATGTCGTTGATTAAATTAAGTAGATGTTCGCCAGCGCGATTGATGATTGTTAGGTTTTGCTGATTTTCGCTGGATAAGGAATTTTCTCGACTCATAACTTGAGTGAAGCCAAGAATGGCGTTAAGTGGGGTACGCAGTTCATGACTCATGTTGGCGAGAAATTCGCTTTTGGCGCGGTTAGCAGCATCAGCAGCGATCGCAGCTTGTTGTAGTGCTTGTGACTGTTTTTGAGTTTGTGTCAGCAATTCTGCTTGCTGCAAAGCAACTCCCAACTGATTGCCGATTTGAACTGCAATGCTAATTTCTCCTGTTTTCCATTGTCGGGGAGTGTAATTTTCATAACTTGCCAGCAATCCCCACAGTTGATTACCACAGTAAATTGGCACTGTAATGTAAGCTTTTGCTTGAAAGCGCTCTAAAAGTTGGACATAACATTCTTCAAATCCAGCTTTGTAAATGTCGGGAACACAAAGAAAACTTGCGCCACGTTGGTACATACCGCCTTGAGTTTCTTGCAGATAACTATCCAAAACTTGGTTCTGGTTATCTTGACTATTTAACATTCTGACTACACAACGGTCGTCTTGTAAAGCACCATTCGTGAAGTTGGGATCGTTTTGATCTTCTTCTATCAGAGAAATCCAGTTATTGCTTACCGACTCGGCGACAAATTCGCCACTCCAGTTGTGATTAAAACGATAGACAACTACGCGATCGCAGTTGAGTACTTGCCGCAATTCTTGAGTTGTCGCGGCAAATATTGTCTCTATGTCCAATGTCTGGCGCATCCTTTGAATTACGCGAGCGATGGTACGTTCTCTTTCTGCACTTTCATGCAAAGCTACTTCTGCTACTTTATGCTCAGTTATATCCGTTATTGTACCGATAAAGCCTTTAATTTCTTTGTTATCGTCAAGTTCAGGTAATGCTTGACAAATGACCCAAATATCCGTGCCATCAGCACGTAAAAAGCGATGCTCGCATTGATACAGAGTTTGATTTGCTGCGGCTTCATTCCAGACGGCAAAAACGCGATCGCGATCTTCTGGATGTAAAGCGGACATCCAACCTATCCCCAAAGCCTCTTCTTGTGAGTATCCAGTCATCTCTGTCCAACGTTTATTTATATACAAGCAATTCTTCTCAGCATCAGTATGAAATATGCAAACTGGTGAGGCTTCTGCTAAAGTTTGATAGCGGCGCTGGCTGGTAAGCAGCGCTAACTCTGCTTGCTTGCGAGCGGTAATTTCGACTACAACTGTACCCGCTCCAGACAAGTTCCCATTTTCCCCAGGAATCGGAAAGTAAGAAGCGAGGAAATGACGCTCAGTATCCGGTTGCTTGGTTGATGCAACGCTGACTTCTAAATTAAGAATCGGTTCACAAGTTTGCAACACCTGCTCGTAAAATGGTGCAACCAAGGGAGCGATAACGGCGGGTACGATCTCATAGATAGTTTTGCCAATATAATCAAGCTGGCGTCGTCCGTAAATTTCTGCCAACAGTTCGTTGATTTGCACAAACCGCAATTGATTATCTAAAATGCTCATCCCCACCGGCGCACAGCCAAAAAAGGCATTGAGACGCGCTTCTCTGAGGGCTAGTTCTCTTTCTAAAGTTTTGCGCTCAGTGATGTCTTTGTGCGTACCCGTGATTCGCAGCGGCTGACCTTTATTATCCCGTTCGCAAACCTGACCGCGAGACAGAATCCACTTCCACTTACCCATACCGGTACGCATCCGAAATTCTACTTCATAAACGGGAGTAGCACCTTGAAGATGGGCGTTTAAAGCTTGTTTAACTACGGGCAAATCTTCTGGATGTATTAATACCTCAAAAGCCGCTATATTATCTGCAATCTCGTGTTCTTTGTACGAAAGCATTTTTTTCCAATGCCAATCGCGATAAACTTTACCGGTGCTGAGATTCCAATCCCACAAGCCTAAATTGCTACCTTCTAAAGCTAGTTGTAAACGTTCTTTGCTTTGTTGGTGTTGTGCTTCTATGTGTTTTCGCACTATTAGCGCACCCAACTGGGCAGCTACTACACCAACTAATTCCAGCAAACGCTTATCTACAGGTAGCGAGCTGCGTTTAAAAAACACCAGAACTGCCAACACTTGATTATCAGATTGAATCGGAACGGCAAAACCGGCTTTGAATCCTACGCGGGTGGCGATTTGAGAGCGGAGAAAAGTTGGCGAACCAACCGCAGTTACATCTTCAATCCATTCTGGCTGTTTACTTAACCAAACTCGTCCTGGTAGTCCCACACCAGCAGCAAATGTGATATTTTGGCTATGGCGGTTGAATTTTTCTAACATGCTTTGGTCTTCGCACCAAGCCAGTTTATGTTCTAAAACAGTACCATCTTCACTGGGTATCCACGCCTCACCAAAATCCCAGTTAATTGTGTGACAAATTAAACGCGAAACTCGTTCTAAAGCACTGTTGACATTTTGGGCGCGGGTAATAGCTTGGGTTGTTAACAACAGCAAACGGCTTTCATTTTCCGCGTGCTTGCGCTCGGTAATGTCTTTAGATGTACCAAGCATGTACTGTTGTTGGTCAATCTCGATTAGTTCCGCACTAAACAGTACCGTCCTAACTTCCCCAGTTGCAATGCGGAAATCGATTTCATGATTGCGAATAACTTTCGTCTGTTGCAAAATTTGGGTGAGGAAAGCACATTCTTCAGTATTCACCCAAATATTCAATTCTTGCTTGATGCGACCGATAATTTCAGAGCGAGAACAACCAAAAAACTTACAGAAGCTGTCGTTAACTTCGATATAACGTGTTTCGGGAAAAGTCGAGAGAGCAATTGGGTCAGGAGATGACCGAAAAGCTGATGCAAACTTTTCTTCAGAAGCGCGTCTTGCTGCTTCCGAGGATTTGCGCTGTGTAATATTGCTTGCTGTGCCTGTGATGCCGACAACTAAATCTGCTTCATTTTGCAAAGCGATCGCATTCACCATTAGATAAATCAGGCTACCATCTTTAGCGATGCGCTTCGTCTCATATTGAAACACAGTTTCACCGCAGAGAACACGCGCAAATAATTCTCTATCTGCCGCAACTTGTTCTCTTGGTATAAAATCAAGCCAAGAACGCCCAATCATTTCTGCTGGTTCGTAGCCGAAAACTTTTCTCACAGCAGAGTTGACAAAAGTAATATACCCGTCGATATCCGTTTTCCAAATTACATCTTGGGATGTTTCAACTAAGCGACGATATTTGCTTTCATTCGCTTTTAAGGCAGCTTCTGTTAAAAGACGTTCCCGAATTTCTGCTTGTAGTTGGATATTTTGACTGTATAACTCGTCACGAGCTTTTTTCTCTTGTTCTAGTAGTGTAGCTTGGGCTAGGGCAATTCCCACATTGGCAGCGATAGACTCTAATAGTTCAATTTCTGCGGGTGTCCATTCTCGGTGGCGATCGCATTGATGTAAACCAATTACGCCATTAGCTTCACCTTTGTAAGAAGTGCGTACTGCCAGCAAAGACTTCATTTCCAGCTGTCGGCAAATATCTTGGACATTTTGCAACAGTGGATCGGCAAAGACATCATAGGAGGCGATCGCTTCATCTTGCAATAATATTTGTTGCAAATGAAGATTGCCCGCAACGGGTATTTCAAAATTCATCAACGAAGCATAGCCAGGAGATAAAAATTCGCCCAAAATGGGAATTTTTGGATTTGGCAAGCTGACGTAAGTATGAATAAGTACGCGATTCACATCAAGCGTCTCACCTATTTGCCTAGCAGCTGTCTCTAATATCTTTTTGGGATCTAATTCCGAACGAATTTTATCTGTAATTTGTCTGAGTAAGTGACTGCGGTTAAGTTGTTGTTGCAGCGCATCCTCAGCAAGTTTGCAATAACTAATGTCTGTTATTGAGCCAGTTATTCGCATCGGCTTTCCGGCTTCATCCCATAGTGCCTCTCCTCGCGATAGAATCCATTTATAACTATTATCTTTACAGCGTATTCGGTACTGAGCAATGTATTGGGTACTTTGGCGATTTAGGTAAGCCATTAAAGCACTCATCATCCGCTCCAAATCGTCAGGATGAATCAACTTCACCCATTGATCAAAATCATTCAATTCATCCTCAAGATATCCCAGTATCTCTCTACAGCGGGCAGAGAAGAAATATTTATTAGTTCTCAGGTCGCGATCCCAAACGCCATCATTATTACCTTTGAGAGCTAATTGCCAACGTTCTTCGCATTTTGTCAAAGCTTTTTCTGCATCTTTGCGGCTAGTAATATCCATTACAGAAGTCACGACAAAAAATTTGCCGTCATCTTTGGGAAAAATTCCCCGCGTCATATTTACAGTTAACCGCGAATTATCTTTTCGTATAATAGTAACTTCTTGATTTTGAGACTGTGAGCCATTGCGGATAAAATCTTGATATTCTTGAATTAAATCTGCTTTTTCTGCCTCTGTTAAACTTGGATAATGCAAAGTAAACAATTGAGCAATTATTTCTTCTCTAGTAAACTGATAAAGTTGACAATACGCTGGATTGACATCGACAACATATCCATCTTCATCCGTCAGACAAATTCCGACTTGGGCAAAATTTAAAATAAATTCTATTTGTGTATTACGATTTTTTAACTCAACCGCAACTTGTTCTAGTTGAGAATTCTGCTTTTGTAACTGTTTTTGCAGCCTTTGGATCGTCAGTTGATTTTCTACTCTGGCAAAAACTTCTTCAACTTGAAATGGTTTGGTGATGTAGTCTACAGCACCCATTTTAAATGCTTTCACCTTGTCAAAAACATCTTCCCCGTTGCTGAGAAAAATTACGGGAATATCGCGAGTTATTTCATCAGCCTTCAGTTGTTGGCAAACTGTATAGCCATCAACTGAAGGCATTTTGATATCCAACAAAATTAAATCGGGTGGAGCCAATTGCGCCACCATTAGAGCTAAGATAGCTATATTTACACCCCGAATTGTGTATCCGCGTTGGGACAGAGTAGCAGATAAAATTTGCAGATTATCCTGCGAATCATCAACTATTAAAATACTGCCTTGATTTGCGTGCATTGGGAATTGGGAATTGGGAATAGGGAATTGGGAATTGGGCAATGGGCAATGGGCAATGGGCAATGGGCAATGGGTAATTGAAGAGGGGAAATGCCCCATGCCCCATGCCCATTGCCCCATTACTTAGTACATAGTACCCACTCCCTACTCCCTACTCCCTACTCCCTACTACGCCACTTGCGCGTCTGCCGGGGAACCCGTCCAACGCAGTGGCTCCCCTACTCCCCAGTTTCTTGCAACACAGTCTCTATCGCCCGCTGTTTTTGCGGATCTGCTCCTTGAGCGTATTCTAAGGAGAAAGGAACGCTGATATCTGGGGTGACACCCTTACCCTCTAACCTTTGATCGTTATTGAGAAATACATTTGTGACTGCTACATAAAGCAGGCTATTATCTTTCATTAAAAACGGACTACCAGCAACTACAGCACCGATTGTTTTGGAGCCAATTACTTGTCCGATGCGGTGTTGTTGAAAAGCAAACGCGAGAATTTCCTTACTGCTGCGGCTACCTTCATTGACCAACATCACCGCAGGCTTTTTCCATTGATAATTATAGGTATATTGTTTGCCATTGCGTCGAATATTCGTGACGCTTGGTCCTGGTTTTGCGGTAAATATGTTGAGATAATCTAAATCTCCTCCACCCCAACCGTCTCTAAGATCCAAAATTAATGCGTCTGCGCTTGACAGACGACCATAAATTAGGTCATCTTGCAACTGTTGCTGATGCGGATCGGCTGCATTTGACCAAATATGAACATAGCCAATTTTCTTGCCTTGTTGTTCAATTATTTGAGTGCTGGCTTGTTGAGCATCAAAAAAGATTTTAGTTGTATCGAACATCTTTGGGGCGATCGCTATTTCTTGCCGACTATTTACATCCGATGTTCTCTGAATCAACAATTTAACTTGTTGACCCGCTTTACCCGCAAAAGATTGTATTGCTTGATACGGCTTACCATCTACACTCAGTATTTCATCGCCCACCTTCAAGCCGGAAGACGCAGCCGGACTTTTATCTAGAATCGCTTTGACAAAAATCTTGCCGTTCATCTCTTTGGTAAACGCGCCAATACCACTGTATTCAATTTTGCCTTTGGGGAAAATCTTTCTTAATTCTTTCTGTAAATCTCTACTTCTCGGATAAAAAATCCCTAAAAGCTGGTAATATTCGGGTTCATTTGCAGTGTAAAAGCGAGTGTGCGAAGTCCGCAATTGAGAAAGCATCTGATTGATGATGACAGCAGCTTCTTCAGTTGACTTGGTTCGCGCTATTTGAGGTTTATACTGTTCTCGGATGGCTTTCCAGTCTACTCCGTTAAATTTGGGGTCAAAAAAGTTGTCGTTTACTGTTTGCCAAACTTGCTCAAAAACTTGAACCTCTGGTTTTGCCAAAGTCGGTAATAGCGGCGCCAACCACAGCAAAAGCAATACAGAGAAGCTAAAAAGGATTATTATAGCTAGACGGTTTAAGCGAGATGGAAAGTTTTTCATCTTAATTTTTATTTCATCAGCGATGTCTAACGACAAGCCGTTAAGCGGCTACGCACAACCACTGATGAAAAAGCTTTGGTATTAGTTCCACTTCAAGTGAGCACAAAGAGCGCTTTTCAAGTCTATGAATCACAGTTGTGACCTCTCTAAACCTCTCTCCAAACCTCTCTCCTGCAAGGAGAGAGGCTTTGATTTCCCCCCTTCCCTGGTAGGGAAGGGGGGTAGGGGGGTTAGGTCTGCGCGTAGTCTAATCAACTGAAAATTGCTGTAAGTCCTCACTACAGTTTATCTATTAACGCTGCTCATATCAGCATAGCGATCGCCTGCTGCAACACCTAATGGTGATACTTCATCAATCCGCGCAAGCTCGGCTGGTGTTAATGTAATATCTACCGCTGCAACATTCTCCTCTAAATAACTAACGCGCTTTGTTCCCGGAATCGGTACAATGTCTTCTCCTTGCGCTAGCAACCACGCTAAAGCTAATTGTCCCGGTGTCGCATTTTTTTCCTTAGCGATTTCCTTCACGCGCTCCACAACCTGAAGATTTTTGTCAAAGTTTTCACCTTTAAACCTAGGTAAATTTCTCCGAAAGTCGTCAGCCGCAAAGTCATCTGGACTGGTGATTTGTCCGGAAAGAAAGCCTCTACCCAGTGGACTGTAGGGAACAAAGCCAATCCCTAAACTGCGAATAGTCGCTAAAATCTCGTCTTCTGGTTCGCGTTGCCAAAGTGAATATTCCGACTGCAAAGCTGTAATTGGGTGGACAGCATGAGCGCGTCGAATAGTTTCTGCCGCTGCTTCCGACATTCCCAGGTAGCGGACTTTACCAAGTTGTACTAACTCTGCCATTGCCCCAATAGTTTCCTCAATGGCAACTTGGGGATCGACGCGATGCTGATAATAAAGGTCAATGTAGTCAACACCAAGTCTTTGCAAAGAAGCATCGCAAGCCGAGCGAACATACTCCGGGCTACCGCTGACACCACGAAAGCGGCTATCATCAGTACGCAGGATACCGAATTTAGTTGCTAAGACAACGCGATCGCGTCTATCCTTAATTGCCTTACCAACAAGCTGTTCATTTGCTCCTTTGCCATACATATCAGCCGTATCCAGCAAATTTACCCCCAAATCCAAAGCACGGTGAATCGTCCGGATAGATTCAGTCTCATCAACCGCACCGTAAAACTCAGACATACCCATACATCCGAGTCCCAATTCCGAAACCGTCAAACCCTGACTTCCTAATTTGCGTGTCTTCATAAATTCTCTCCTCGTAGTAAGCACTTCAGTGCTTAAAAATATCTCCATCACTCATCGAACACCGGGAAAGCTTACGATAAAAGTCAAACAGTTCTACACGCATGACTAGAATTTTCATTCCCGGAATAACTCCACCCACACAACAGTCTCAACCAGCTTGGTGGTTTGCCTTTGTAGGCAATAAATTACTTATTTGCGTTCGCACTTCTAACCAAATTCCGCATTTAATAAGCTTGACAGAAATTAACTTAACCCCAGTGCGGACACAATTTCTCGGCACAATTGATAATCACCCGTGTTATTGTGCCGAATTACCCAAAGATACTGTTCCTCCTGAGGGCATGATTTTTCGAGGACTGCGTGAGTTATACGGTATTCTGGAAGAAGATTTTTTTGCACTTAGCGGTCGAGCCTTTCAAATTATCGAATGGGATCGCACCCACCAATATTGCGGACATTGTGCCACTGCGACAACACAATTATCAGGCGATCGCGCTAAACGCTGTCCAAATTGTGGTTTAGTTAATTATCCTCGCCTTTCCCCAGCTATCATTGTTTTAATCTCTCGTGGGGAAGAACTTTTATTAGCTCGCGCTAATCGATTTCCGCAAGCAATGTACAGCGTACTTGCCGGTTTTGTCGAACCAGGAGAATCGTTAGAAGAAACCGTCATCCGCGAAGTTAAAGAAGAAGTGGGGATTTCAGTCAAGAATATTCGCTATTTTGGCTCTCAATCTTGGCCCTTTCCCAACTCGTTGATGATAGGATTTACAGCAGATTATGCTGATGGTGAAATCGTCATCGAGGAGAAAGAAATAGCGGATGCAGCTTGGTTTAAAAAAGATAATTTACCACAGATTCCTCCAAAGTTGAGTATTGCGCGTAAACTAATTGATGCGTTTGTATCTAGTTGAAGAAATTCATCGTCATTGAGCGTGCTTGTTAAGCAAAAGCCGTTATGTAGTAGTGACAAGCGATCGCTATCAACTACAAGCGGCAAGCATTTTGAAAACACAAGGAAATTTTTGGGAGAAAATTATAGTGAGCGTTCTCGCAAACCTCAAAAAAGAGTTGATTTCTATTTCAACTGCCACTGACATTGGCTTTAACTCCACCCTAACAATCAAGCAGCAAATCGAGACATTAGCGGAATCTCTGGAAGTGCTAAATCCAACTGTTGAGCCTACAAGTTTTATGGAATTGGTTCAAGGACGCTGGCAGTTGTTGTACAGTACATTCGGATTAGAACGAGAAACTACACTTCAACGTCTTTCTTTTGGAAAGCTGCCGAATGTGACAGTCAATGTTACTGGTATCTTTCAAGAAGTTTATCTGGATGGTCAGCAGTACATTAACTTAATTGAGTTTACCGTAGGTTCCGATGTTAAAGGCATTGCTGCGGTAACAGGACGCTACAGAGTAGAAGACTCTAAACGTCTCAACATTGATTTTTTAGAAACCTCCGTTAAAAGTGCAAGCAACGATTTGGATGTTTCCACCTTTCGCTCTTGCTTAGGAATCGATTCTCAATCAGCTTTAGAATCAAAGCTTGATTTTAGCGGTTGGTCGGATATTACCTATTTGGATGAAAATTTGCGTCTCATGCGTGGCAATAATCAAAATTTGTACGTGCTGGTGCGAACCAACTAGGCTAACTGATTGATGAGTAATGTGTATGAGTTGCGTTTTGTTTGAGATCGGATTTTACAACTTCAGCTTTCTCCTCAGCCGATACCGCTGAAGATAAGCTAGACTTTAGCGTAGCCTCTTGTTTTGATTGCTCCTTAGTTAAACAGTTTAATGAGTCATCTTGGAGATGAATAAAGGCATTATCAGTTTTGTTGCTGGCTTCTAACTTTTTATAGTGTTGGATTTTTTTCTGAATTACCTCTAAATTGTGATTAAGTTCGCGGATGCCTTCTTGAACCTGACGCTCATGAGCTTCGAGAATTAAACGGCGATCGCTTATAGCCTCAGGTTTCTCTCGATACAAGTTAGCAAACTCTTGCATCTGACGAATTGGCATTCCTGTTGTTCGCAATCGAGTCAAAAACTCTATTCGCGTAATATCGTCAGTACGGTAACGACGATGACCGTTTGCCGCTCGGTTGACTGGCTCCAACAGCCCTTGACGCTCATAATAGCGAAGTGTATGCACACTTAACCCGGTAAGCGCCGCCACCTGTTGAATCGTGAGTTCTGTTTCCATCGCCACCTCAGCAGAACTATACAAACTACCTTAAAACTTAGAGTGCGCTCTAAGTCAAGTGTTTTCAGAAAAAAATAGCGAAGTGTTTATCGCGGTTCTCGTTTAAGTCAAATACAAACCTAACTCTCTACCCCCTTCCCTACAAGGGAAGGGGAAAAAGCCCCTCTCCTTGTAGGAGAGGGGTTGGGGAGAGGTTTTTAAACGAGAGCGTGCGTATCAGTCCTGATGTACTGCAAGCCTTTGCTAGCTATAGTTAACGGTTAAGGCTCACAGTTAAAAGGAGGCAAGATGGAAAAACAATCAATCAACCCATCCCCAGCACTCGAAGAAATTCCCCCTGGCTGTCTCAACATCATGGGTTATATTGATGAGTCAGAAGTCAACGGTCCTGGTTGTCGTGCTGTAGTGTGGGTGCAAGGTTGTTTGCGCGAGTGTCCAGGCTGCTTTAATGTTGAATCTTGGTCGTTTGAGATTAACCAATTAATTTCTGTTGACAGCCTCGCCGAAAAAATCCTCAGTAATCCTCGCAACACAGGTGTAACATTTTCTGGCGGAGAACCTTTTTGGCAAGCACCCGCGCTGGCAAGTTTGGCGCGTCAGCTAAAAGCCGCAGGACTAAATGTGATGTCTTTTACAGGGTTTACTCTAGAGAAACTACAGTCAGAATCAGCACCAGCAGGGGCACAAGAGTTGTTAACACAGCTTGATATTCTGATAGATGGGGCTTTTGTCGAGTCAAAAGCAATTAATTCTCCTAACTCCCCAGTGTCTTCTACTAACCAGCGGGTGCATGTGCTTAATCCAGCGTTCCAAGACCAGATTACCTGGGCAAGCGACCAGATAGAAATTCATGTCCTCAAAGATGGTAGCCGCATCATTACTGGTTATCGCGGTAGTTGGGTAGAACAATCTTAAACAGGAATGAGTTTAGTGTCACACGAAAACGTAAAATAAGCTCGTAGTAAGCGCTGAAGCGCTTATTTTAAGCACTTTAGTGCTTACTACGAGTTCCGAACACCAACTTTCGAGTTTGGAACATCAACTTTCGAGTTCAGAACTCGAACTTTCGAGTTTGGAACATCAACTTTCGAGTTCAGAACATCAACTTTCGAGTTTGGAACATCAACTTTCGAGTTCAGAACATCAACTTTCGAGTTCCAAGCTCGAAGTTTCGAGTTCCAAGCTCGAAGTTTCGAGTTCTGAACTCGAAATTCCGAGTTCCGAACACGAAGCAATCGAACTTACAGTAAACAAATCTCGTCCGATGATTCTTGGGGCTGGTTTGCTTACTACTGCCCCAAGAGATTAGGAAGCGCCACCGCTTCTTGCGATCCAGTGCAGCAGCTCGTTATCGAACAGGCGACTCTCTTCAAGTTGGGGCGTGTGACTGCTTTTATCGAACACTCTGACTGTCAGATCGCGGAAACTCGCACGATACGGCTCCCAAGCGGGGTATGGGGCAACCAAATAGTCGAAACGTCCCAACGCCAGCAATACGGGGATATCGAGATCGGCGAGTCCGTTGGCGATCTCGATGTCGCGAAACACCTCGCCGAAAATGTAGTCGAACATGTCCATGTTGACGTGGACATCTGACCACAGCGGTGTCGCGTCGAAAGTTGGGTCATACCAGCTTCTGGCTCCCTGTCGGATGCAGTAGGTGATGAACCGTTTTTCCGGCGCAGCGGCGATTTCATCATAGAGCAGTCGTAAATCGCTTTCGAGTTTTGCCTTACGTTCGGGACAGACCGCTTCTCGCCAATACTCCTCGGTCAATTTGGCGTGAGCGGCGCTATGGCTAGGACCAGTGGCAATTATGACGAGGTGCGTCACATGCTGCGGATACCTCTTGGCATACTCAAGTGCCATGTAACCGTGACCGGAGTGTCCAATGACCACGATTTCTGACAACGCCAGATGCTGCCGGATTAGCTCCACATCGGCTAAAATCACGTCGAGTGCATAGTCGGACTTCGTGACCTCACCGACAGGTTTGGAAAAGCCTCTGTGATCGACGAAGATCAACTTTAGCTCCCGCCGCAATTCGGCTGAGAAGGTTCTTGGATAATAAATTGAGCTACCGATTACCAGGGCTGGTTTACCGCTGCCCTCAATCGAATAACCCAGTTCAAAACTTCCGGAACGAATCGTTCCGCGCTCGACGAAGTAATCGGCGTTTCCGAGTTGGGACATATCATAAACCTCGACTACGGTCCGGCTCAAAAGGATTTCAGCCTAAAAAGACACGGCAGAGAAGCCGCTTTCTCCGTGCGGGGGTGGAGTTCTGTTGAGGAGCCAGTGCGTTGCAAAGGAACGCGACCGTTGTAGCACAACCGCGTGCGACTGGCGCGACACAGAGAACACAGAGTTTGGGAGAGTTTTTGCCCTCATTCGTATTAAAATTCCTTTCCCCTTTCATGTTTGTTGTGTTTGCTGTTGAATAACAACACTCCAGTCATCGTTTTTCACAGCAGCTTCAAGTTGAGTCCGTCGTTGGGTATCACTCACATCGATATTCTCTAACTCTTTAGTCAAAGTGGTATCAGCCATTGCTTTACGTAATTTCAGCTTTTTCTCTTCATAAGCATTACGTTCAGCTTCTGACATCGTTGCTTTGGCAACTTCCCCCACTGTACTAGCCCACATGCCGCTTTCTGAATCATTACCAGGTGGAATGCTATCTAGTTCTTTGATCCAAGCATCCCGCATATCTTCCATTTCTTGCCGCTTGGGGAACTTGAAGTTCTGCACGCGCACAAAAGCACACTTTTGGCTATTATTTTGGGCGACATGACCGTTTAAAGAAAGCAAGACATTCCGAGAATAGCCGATATACTGGGTGCAGCCTTGTGTGTCTAAAACCGCGTATACACCTGCGATTTTGGCATTTTGGGAAAGCGCACACCAAGCCTCAAGAGGTATGATGTCAGCGCCATTGTTTGCTTCCGGTGTAAAAGTAACCTCGGTGGGAGCGTGTTCGTTGTCGTCAGAGTACAAAAAGTCATGCAAGCCACGGTGACTTACTGGTACACTTTGATGCTCAATGGGCAAGTTTTTGTCGGTTTCCATTGGGGCTGTTCTCCGTTAAATTAGTTGGCGATCGCTTTTCTTGTAAATGCCTAACATTTACAATTGCATCAACCCATACCCCAAAGCAAGCGATAACTACTTGACAAATTTCCACTCTAATGTTTTGATTGGTGCTGTTTGAAGCGCCTCTGTCAGTTCGTCATTACTGCTAAATTGCACTTGATCGAGATAGCAAGCTTCGACTCTGACAGTAAATTCTTGCTCTTCAAAAGCCCAAGGTTGTACAGTGACAGTGCGATCGCTGCGTTGCATAACATCGTAGCGCGTATTATTTAGATGAGAAGTAATTTCTAAAGCACGTTCGCTATCAGGTAATTCCTGTTTGCAGAGAATTAGTGACAAGCGATCGCACCATTCAAAAAAAGCATAAGCATCAGCGGCATCATCTTTGCTAATATTCAACTCCTTACGCCATTGCTCTTGATTTTCTAATTGTTCATCGAGAAAACTATCCAATTCTTTTGATTCACCGCGCTTACCCTCATTGAGCAAACTCATGTGCATAGAAATTAGCATCGCCACCCATCGTCCCCGATAGCGGGCATTTTGCGTATGCGATCGCAGCCTTTTGAGATAGGTTTTCTTTTCTAAAGTAAAATCTAGTGGAGCACCAGCTTCAGTCAGGTGATTACCTTCCCACTCTTTTTCCAAATCATCATGATGGGAAATTGCAGCGATCGTTTCCAGCCAGCGTATCGGACGATCCTTAGCATTCCAGTGTCCCGCCAATTCAGCAGCCAGCAAAGCATGTGCGCGATGGTAAATAACTTCCCACCCCTTCTCATGTTGATTAGCAATCATAAATCATCCTCATTAATCTAGAAATTTGTGTAAAATATCGTCGCAGCGACAATTAAAATCTCGATGTGAGATTGAAAATTAACAGCAATGAGCGCAAAAACTCTCTCAAACTCTTATTCCTCTGTGTCCTCCGCGCTCTGGAGCGGTTCGTTTTTTGGTCATTTTGCATAAATCCTAATTAATCAGCCTCCTTACTTTTTACTCATCAAGCGCAGAAAATCCATCCGCCAAAAGCACGAGAAAAAACGTCCCTATGAATAGATTGACACCCAAAAATTGGATTCTTATCCAACAGCGATTAACTCCCTACTTCTTTTTGCTACCCGCATTAATTATCTTAGGCTTAACCGTCTTTTATCCAGCACTGCAAGCGTTTTACCTCAGCTTTACCCGCTACGAATACGACATTACCCAGGCACCGCAATGGGTAGGTTTTGCCAACTTCCAGCGCTTATCCAAAGACCCAGTTTTCTGGCAAACTTTAGTTAATACACTGATTTATCTTGTCGGTGTAGTGCCCATTTTAGTAATTGCCCCCTTAATTTTGGCAATTTTAGTAAATCAAAAACTACGGGGAATGAATTGGTTTAGAGCAGCTTACTACACACCAGTAGTAATTTCAATGGTAGTTGCAGGAATCGCCTTCAAATGGCTGTATGCCGAAAACGGCTTACTCAATCAATTACTAAAAGGCATTTTTACCGAAGGAATTCCTTGGTTAACTAGCCCCAAATTTGCCCTTTATAGTGTGATGGCAGTCACCATCTGGAAAGGATTAGGCTATTACATGGTGATTTATTTAGCCGGCTTGCAATCAATTGGCGCCGATGTCTACGAAGCCGCAGCAATTGATGGTTCAGATGGAATTAGCAAACACTGGGATATTACCGTCCCCTTGATGAAACCTTATTTAGCATTAGTAGCAGTAATTTCTGCCATTTCTGCCACCAAAGTATTTGAAGAAGTCTACATCATGACCGAAGGCGGACCGCGTAACAGTTCCAAAACGATAGTTTATTATCTTTACGAACAAGCTTTCAATAACTTAGAAATTAGTTATGCTTGCACAATTGGGCTAGTGTTATTTTTAATAATTTTGAGCTTATCGATAGTACGACTATTAGTTAATGGAGTGAATTTATAGAAAAACTAGACAGAAATAGAATAGTTTCAAAAATCATGAAAAGTGCAAGTAGTAATGCAAATAGAACAGCCTCTACAAATTAATGCTGCCGAACCAGAAAAACTCAAACCAATCCTTCCCAAACCCGTAATTCTTTCCACCCCAGTGACAGGTTGGAATGGTTTTTATTTTGCCTATCATCGACAGTTAAATCATAAAATTCCGGAAACTTGCCCTGACCAGCATATTAGTGCCATTTGCATTGAAGGTTTTCAGGCAAACATGAAAATCAACAAACAATGGCAACATAAATCTTACGCTGCGAGTGATGTCGCGATTTTTCCAGCACACCAAATATCTCCAGCAGTAGAGTTTGAGCAGGAATTAGGATTTATTATCCTTTGTCTTGAGCCAGAATTTGTGCATCGCGCTGCCTATGAATCAGTAGATGCTGATAACGTTGAAATTATCCAGCAATTGCAAAGCCACGATCCCTTAATTCAACAAATTGGACTTGCATTAAAAAGAGAATTAGAAATCAGTATAATTGATAGTCGCCTTTATGCAGAGTCAGCGGCAAATATGCTCGCGGTGCATTTATTGAAACGCTATTCAACGCGGAAACTTATTATTAAAGAATATACAGGTGGATTGCCAAAGTACAAATTAAAAGAGGTACTGACATATATAAACGACAACTTAGAGGCAAATTTATCGCTGGCAGAAATTAGTGCGATCGCCCAAATGAGTCCGCATTATTTTGCCACCTTATTCAAGCAATCAACAGGAATCGCACCTCACCAATATGTCACCAAATGCCGAATCGATAAAGCAAAACATTTACTCGCAAAACGAGAATTATCAATTCTACAAATTTCCCACCTAGTAGGATTTCAAAGTCAAAGTCATTTTGCTAAAGTCTTCCGTAAATACGTCGGCATTACTCCTCAAGCATTTAGAGCAAATTTATAATAAATCATACTATTAACTATATTTTAAATAGCTATATAACAATCCTAAATCATTCATCAAACTCCCTCTTTCCTCCTCTGTGTTCTCTGCGTCTCTGCGGTTCGTTTTTTCCCATATAAACAGAAGATTGCGCTAATTATCGGAAGATTGCGCGAGACAGCTTTGAAGTGCCAATACTAAACTCAGTGTAATTAACTCAATTAATCGGAGACATTTATGTTCATGCTGCAAGGGGCACCGTGGCTATTAGCACATCGCGCTATGCTCAAAAATCAACCGATGAAAGTATCACTCTACGGCAACGACTACGTTCTTTGGCAAGACAGTAAAGGTAAAATTAGTTGCTTGCCGAATGCCTGCCCTCACATGGGTGCTATGCTCTCCGAAGGTTGGTGTGTAACCAAACCAGATAATAGTAGTACAGTGGCTTGTCCCTTTCATGCATTGGAATTTGATAGCGCTGGCTGTACAGTTTTACCAGGTTCCGACAAGCCAACAAAATCCTTAATCAAGCCATTAGAGTTAATTATTCAAGGCGATTTTATATGGTCTTACGGTGGATATGAACCGAAGATTTGCATCCCCACAGTGATGAATCAAATTGCAGCAGAGTATAAATTTATTGGTTTTACAGGAAATTGCAGCATCAAAACCGATATTCTCACTCTGCTGCTAAACATGCACGACTACAATCACCAAAATGGTACTCATCGTCAGTTATTTGAGATTGAAGAAGTTCAGCTTAAACAGTTTATCGACAACGGATTTCACTCTCATGCTTATATAGATCAGCCAAGAACCAAACCCAAATTCCGCGACATCCTGAAAAACCCGGCTCTTTTATTAATGCCAAAAGTGCTTCAGGCTCATTTAGAAAACTTCTTTCCCTACATGGGAATAATGCACGGTGAAAGCCCGCTTTTAAGCCTCAAAGAGTGTCATTTTTACATTCCCGAATCAGCAAATCACTCTCGCGTTTACGTTCTCATGTTCATGAAAGCGCACACTCCCATTGCCCATTTGCTCAAAGGAAATCTTCTGCGGTTGATTGAAGTCGTTATTGAGCAAGACGCTGACATTTTAGGCAAACTTTATGCGAATACACCTCAGCATATTAAACTCAATAATGAAGTTGGAATGGATTGGGTGCGGCGAAATTTTGAGAATTTCCCCACAGTTGTAGAACCAAATCTTTCTCGTTAAATCAACGCCCAATTAAAACCGCTTTTCATACTCCAACACAGCATTAATGCCACATGAGTAAGTAGCAAAGTTGTCTTCATCGTTACCACTTGCGGCAGAACAATTAGAGTTAGAGAATAAAGGCGCAGAACCACGTAGACGCAAGTTATCATTTATTCGGTAGTTAACACCTAATTGCAAGGGGTCTTCCGCAGTCAAAATCTTGATACCGGAAAAAGAAATCCTCGGAGTAATATCAATTCCAGCCTCAGCTCCCAATTCCAGACTGGAAGAATCACTGACTGCTGAAATGGTTGGGAATAAACGGAATTCACTTAAGCCAAATGCATTGCCAATCTGGTTAAAAGTTCCTTGAAGGTTGAGAGCTGAACCTGCTAGGTTAGCAAGTGCCAGCGTACTGTCCCCACTTCCCAATGTATTGACAAAGCTACCACCAAGCAAAGCCACAATTTCGGTTTCGCTGCGTGCGGGACTACTTGTCAATTCTAAATTTTGGTTAAGTTGGCTAGCCAAACCTTCAACACGCGCTTCAACTTGAATAGTTCTGATCGGTTCAAAGTTGGGAATAAGACCATCGCTATCGTTGATTTCCGATGATACTGATGTGGTGGGAACCCGGTTCGGAACCGTATCTAGTACCTTGGCAAATAGCCTGACATTCAATTCCGGATCGAGTCCTCTCTCTGGGGTAAAAATTGCAGTTTGTTCGTAGCCACGGGCAAGATTAAATTGCGTAGTATACAAATTTACTCCGCCATTTCGCAAGGTAATAGTTCCATCAGGTAACAAATTACCCAAAGCGCCGTTGATGGTGAGGGTGCCAGTAGCCCCAAAACTGATAAGAGGTGGACGGGTAACTTTTACGTTTTTGGCTAACTCAATCTCTAGATTATTAAACCTGGTCGTTGTCGTAGCCGCGCCGTTAGTAGGATTGTTTTTGTTCTGTTTGAGGGCTTTGGTTTGGGGTGGAACGCCTACATTATTAGTTCCCGGGTTAGTGGCATTATTAGATTCTGCTAACAACACTTGACCATTTGTCAACTGTACTTTACCGCCAATTATTGGGCTAAGGGCAGCACCAGTAATTGTTACATTGCCACTGACACCACCTTGATACAATCCTTTGAGATTTAACGCCAACTGGTCAAGAGTAACTCTTAAGGGATTGTTTATTTGTACTTGTCGATTGTTGGAAATAGGAATCTCTCCCGCCGCTGCTACTTTACCCCGGCTATAATTACCCTGGAGATTTTCTACTAAGATACTGTTAAAGTTAAACAGCACTCTGCCGTTGACATCTGTCAGTTGTCCTGGTAAAGCTTGAGCCGAAAAGACACCATTGTTGATACTAGCAATTCCATTCACAACTGGATCTTGTCTTGTCCCGCGCACTGTTAAGTCTATTTCTCCCTGACCATTTTCCAATGCTACCTGGTTAGTGAACAGATTTAATAACGCCAATCCTTCATTTTTCACCTTTACATCTAGCTGAATTTCATTGCTATCTGGTGCTGCTGACGCAAAAGGAAACTGGTAGGGAATGCTACCACTGATGTTAACTGGTTCTGGACCAGAAACCGTAACTCTACTGCCAAAGTTCAGGCGTCCGTCAGCATAAGCAAAAGTTGCAGCTGCTGATTCTATTGGTTTTTGATTGAGAGTTCCATCGGTGACTTGCAATTCCCCTCTAGCTTGCGGGTTCTTAATACTGCCTGCTAAAGCTGCTGAAGCGTCCAGATTACCTGTAAAACCAATCGGCAGTTTGACAAAATTATTCAGTACTCCTATAGGGAAATTACTGACTTGTAATTGACCCGATTGTTCTTCACTGCCAATGACACCTGTAAAAGCGATCAGTCTGTTTTGAGACTCCAGTCGTAAAGGTAACAATCTCAGAACGCCATTTTCCAAGCTACCTTCGGCAATTACTTTTTCGGCACTATAACAACGATCTATTTCTAAACATTGATTTTGTTCGTCTTTTGCACCCCAAACAAAGTTTTGACCGTCCAAATCAAAGTTTACAGCAAATCCTTTATTCGTACCTGTTTCCACGGCAACTTCACCGTTAAAAGTGCCGGTTAAATCTGCCAATGCTGGCAAAGGAGAAGCATCCCGCTGCTGTTGATCTTGTTGTGCTAGGAGTGCATCAATTTCATTAAAGCGCAGAAGTTGCGTAAATAAAGACTGATTGGGTAAACCTTGTGGGATGGTGACTAAATCCGCAGCTTTACCATAAGTTGGTGCTTCGGCACCGCGTTGGAAATCTTGGATTTCAAATAACTGGGCTACAAGCAAGACATCTTGGATATTACCTTGATTGATGTTAACTTTAGCTTGCAGTTGCGGAGTTTTGCCATTTTGGTTAAAAGTGCCGCTGAAAGCGTAGCGACTGTTGCCTTTGGCGAATTCGCTATTCTTTAGTGTTGCTATACCGTTGTTGTAGCTGAACTGAGCAGCAAAGCGATCGCCTTTAATTCTGCCAACTTCTGGTTTATCAATATTAATATTACCCGTTGTCGCAAATGTTCGCTGATTAACCTCTAAATCTGCTGATATCAATCCAGCGATCGCACCTACACCCAAGCGAATATTCGGTGGCGGATTTAATTTCAATACCTGCAAGGGGAAATCTCTGACTTGCACTGCCAAATTATCTCCTTGACTGCGACCAATTGCCGATGCTTGCTGCCACTGCACTACAAAAGATTCGGGGCGATTATTTTCATTGAGGTTAAAAGCAATGCGATCGCGTGTCCCTGCTAGATTCAAATTTAAACCACGCCCCTGCACTGATTCAACTTTGCCACTCAACACCGGCTCAAAAGCTAAATTATTTACCACCAAGTCGCGTAAATTGAGTTGCCCTTCAACATTTGGCAAAGGCAACTTCCCGGTAATTTGTCCGCTAAAATCAGCCTTTCCTGCCAAGGCTACTGCATTCGGCAGCTTTATAGGCAACTGTTGCAGATTGTAATTTTGTGCTTGTACATTCAGATTTAAATTAGTAATTTCCGGGATACTGCCTTTCGCGTTGACAAATATATCACCACTAACATTTAAATCTTGAGCCGTAGCTTTGACAATCGTCAGCTTTTGACCATTCCAGGCGATCGCAGCATTCAAAGGTTTCTCAAGTCCAGGAATACCTTGAGATAACTGTACATCACCTGCGGCACGCACATCTGATAATTTAGGTGATGCCACTGTTCCCGCCACTTGCAATTCACCGCCCAAATCACCGCGTAACTGCTGATTAAAGCGGTTTAATTCTACACCCGAAGCCGCTACTAAAGCTTCATAGCGACCATTGGCAAGTTGAATATTAGAAGCTGTAACTGTCCCACCTGCAACATTTACCCGCGCTTCACCGGTGGCTTGAATATTTTGCCGTTGGGATGGTTCCAAACTTCCAGCCACATTAAATTGACCGTTTAAATCACCTTGAAACTGCGGTGGTACTTTTGCCAAACGCTGCAAAGGCAGATTATCTGCTATAATTTGCGCTTGATAGCGATTATTCGCCAATTGAATATTTGAAGCTGTAACTGTACCCTTACCAAAATTCACCCTCGCTTGACCGGTGGCTTGAATATTTTGCCGTTGGGATGGTTCCAAACTTCCTGCCACATTAAATTGACCGTTTAAATCACCTTGAAACTGCGGTGGTACTGATGGCAAACGCTGTAAAGGCAGATTATTTGCTTGCACTTGTGCTTGATAGCGACCATTCGCCAATTGGATATTCGAGGCTGTAACTGTACCCTTACCAAAATTCACCCTTGCCCGACCACTGGCTTGAATAGTTTCTGGTTGAAAGGAAGTAGCGCTGCCTGCTACATTAAATTGACCGTTTAAATCACCTTGAAGCTGTGGCGGTACTGATGGCAAACGCTGCAACGACACATTATTTGCTTGGACTTGTGCCTGATACACCCCATTAGCAAGTTGAATATTTGATGCCGTGACTGTGCCATTTCCCACATTCACCCGTGCTTGACCAGTTGCTTGGATAGTTTCTGGTGTAATTGATTCGGCGCTTCCCGCCACCTGAAACTGACCGTTTAGCCTTCCGCGAAAATCCTTAGCGGCTGGTGATAATTCTTGCACTGCAACATCATTTGCCCGGACTTGTGCTTGATACACGCCATCAGCCAGTCGGATATTTGCAGCCGTGACGGTACCGCCAGCAACGCCCAAACGCGCTTCGCCTGTAGCTTGGAGAGTTTTCAGGCTAAAATTTTCTCTATTGCCTGCAATTTGGAATTTACCCGCCAAAGGTGCTTGTAAAATAGGCGGAGTCTTTTTCAATACTCGTCCCAGTCGCACACCTGATGCGATTAATTGGGCGGAAACGTTTTGGTCTTGCAGCTTGATGTTAGAAATTGCAACAGTACCGCCACCAATTTGAACTCGTCCGTTATCCGAGTCAATTTTGGCAATTTGAAACGGACCGGTAGTGCCGGATAATGTGAAACGACCGTTTAATTCTGCCCCAGCCAAAGAGACATTTTGCAGTTGTTGTTTGTTTATAAACGGTTCTAACTGTAAGCCTTGAGTTTGGGCTACAGCTTGCCAGCGTTGATTGGCAAAACTGCCAGATGCCTGTACTGTACCGCCAGGGAGACTAGCAACCACATTGCGGAAAGAGATGCTTTTATCTGGAGCGATCGCTATTTCACCACTTGTCGGGTAGGTAGCCTGTGGTGCTTGAAAGTCTACCACAGTTTGCACATTACCACCACCGCCACTTAAATTAGCATTACCAGAAACAGTGCCGATTTGCACATTAGACGTATTGACATCGTAAACTTTTGCCAATACATCTCCAGGTAGATTTTTGGCGCGGAAATTGACATTTATTTGGGGAACTTTACCTAAAGCGATCGTTCCACCACCAGTGACATCGCCGCCTAATTTTACCTTACCTTGAATATCTTTCAGGGTAATTAGGGAAGCAGCAGTCGAAAAATCAAATTTACTGCTGAAGCTATCTAAATCAACTTTGTCAATTTTGGCAGGTTTGGTGCTGACAACTGTACCTGAGAGAAATGGCTGTGAGATTCCTCCGCCTATCTGCAAGTCGGTTTTGACTTCTCCAGTTACAGCTAAAGGCGATTTTACCTTGAGAGTTTCCAAAGCATTAGCTACACTTACCGGCTGCGATCGCGCTGTCAACTTAAAGCCAGTTTTTGTATCGATGATGCCATTAGCTACCACTGGAATTTTACCGTAGCTAGTCGCCACATTATCAACCTTGATTTGCGTACCTTGGAAATTGAGATTTCCTTGGGAATTGATAAATGGTTGTGGCACTTTGGGAATCTGAAATCGCACTGCTTGTAAACTAGCGCTTCCTTGTAGTAAAGGTTGTTTTTTCCCGTTTAATTCAACTTGTAAATTTCCATTAGTTCGCCCCGCCTCTAATATCAGTGGTAATTTAATCAAACTAGTGATATCAGAAGCAAGAAAATCTTGCGCTTGAACTCGTAATTTAGCTTCTCCTATCCCTCCTCCCTCTACACGCACATCTCCCCCAAGGGCAATTGTACCCCCAGTACCCGGCAGCCCTTGCAAGTCAAACCTAATCAGTTTGTTATTTTCCAGAAATTGAGCCGAACCGTTAAGCTGTGAAAACGCCACAGTTGCAGGAGTGGGAGAGGGGGGGAGGGGGAGAGGGGGGGATGAGGGAGATGAGGAAGATAAGGGAGAAATTTGTCCTCCTTGTCCCCCTAGTCCCCCTTGTCCTCCTTGTCCTCCTTGTCCCCCTAGTCCCCCTTGTCCTCCTTGTCCTCCTTGTCCCCCTAGTCCCCCTAGTCCCCCTGTCTCTCGATACGGTACTAAAACCAATTGGGCGTTACTAAACCGAATTTTGTCCAAATCAGTCTTAATAGCGCCGCTTTTACCTGGCGGTGCGATGCTTGTAGTAATCCAGCGCCCTTGTTGATCCTGTTCTATATAAAGATCCGGATTGACTAAAGTGACATCTAGCTTTAATCTACGCTTTGTGAGTAACTGTAATATATCAAAACCTACATCCACGCCACCAATTGCCACTCGGTCAGGGTCTGTAGGTGTTGCTGGAATTGCTGAAGATCCAAAGCTTACTTTAGTAAGAGAAAATCCTTTAACTTTCCCCAGTTTTACAGGACGGTTAAGTGAAGTTGTAAGATTTTGTTCTGCCAGCGGTGCTAACTCTTTTTGGACAAAAATCGACAATCTCCAAGCACCGCCGATAAGTCCAAGCAATAAAAGTCCGCCTAAGGCAATACCACCGCGACTTAGCACTAGAAACCAAAAACGCTTATTAGCACGGGCATTAAAGTTAGGATCTTGATGGGGAGAGTTAGCCATTTGGTTTTACTATTTACTGCCAGATGTAGCTGGTACACAGAAGAAAGCTAACGGACACAGCATTGGACATGTCATTACCAGGATACGCCAAGTCAAGCAGTGATACAGGATAGATTAAGAGGGCGTATAAACTAGAATTAATGAGAAATAACGTTTAATAGCTTGATGTATGGCGATATTCGGACTGTCAAGAAAATCTTAATAATTTGGGAATTGGGAATTAGGTAATGGGTAATTGGTAATGGGTAATGGGTAATGGTGAGTCCAGCGCTGCGGGAGGGTTTCCCTCGTGCCGGCTCTGGCTCTCCCGTTGGGGTAATGGGCTTTTTTAAGAGGGGAAAAGGGGAAAGGGGAGGCAGTGCGTTGCGGAGCCAGCGCCGTGGGCGGGTTTCCCGCGCCACATGCTTCAAGTCGGCAGAGCCGCCCAACGCAGTGGCTTGACTTGAGGCGACTGGCGTGGGGTTCCCCCTGTTGTAGCACCTGCCGTGAAAGGGGAAAGGGTAAGAAATCCCCCTGCCCCCCCTGCCTCCCCTGCCCCCCCTGCCTCCCCTGCCCCCCCTGCCCCCTTGTCCCCTTGTCCCCTTTCCCCTTTCCCCTTTCCCTGCGGTATGGGGTATTTATCGCGCCATAATTTAATGAAGAGATTGAAGATAAAAGGACTGATGATTACACCCATGCGTGTTTTTGTGTTAATTTTTAATGCGCGAACAGAAAATGAGGGAATTCACTCAATTCGGGTAGGCGATCGCAATAAAATTCTCATGTTCGAGTCAGAAGACGACGCTACCCGCTATGCTTTGTTGCTAGAAGCTCAGGATTTCCCTTCACCCACAGTAGAAGCGGTAGATGCCGAGGAAATCAAAGAATTTTGTGAAAGTGCTAATTATGATTGGGAAATCGTCCCGGAAAACGGCGAATTAGCCATTCCCCCAGAAATAAACGTACCAGAAACCGACTGGCAACCAAATGCCCCGGAACAGAACAATGATGAAGAATCCCAGCGTCGCAACCAAGAACAAGAAGAACAACCAGAGTTTTCTGATTCCGAAATCGACAGGATTCGTCGAAAATTAGAAGGATTGTTGTAATTAGTCATTAGTCAATATCTAGATGACAATCATACAACTGACAGTTAATAGTTAAAGGATAATTAACAGATGTAACGGATGTAGACAATGCAAAATTTGCAGGAGCGCGGGCATCTTTTAACTGAGCAGGTAAATCCTAATAGTCTAAACTTAGACCAGCTCAGTTGTTTGGAATTCGTAGAACTGTTTAACAGCGAAGACCAAAAAGCTGTAGCTGCGGTTGAGAAAGCTAAAAATCAGCTAGCCGAAACGATTGAACGCGCCGCAGAACGTTTGCTTCGCGGAGGACGCCTGTTTTATGTCGGTGCGGGGACGAGTGGTAGATTAGGAGTTTTAGACGCCGCCGAGTGTCCCCCAACTTTTTGTACACCTCCAGAGTTAGTACAGGGGATAATTGCTGGTGGTGCAGGGGCACTAGTACGCAGTTCCGAAGATTTAGAAGACCGATCGCAAGATGGAGAAGCAGCGATCGCTCAACGACAAATTACACAACTAGATGTAGTCATCGGGATTACCGCCGGCGGTACAACGCCTTTTGTTCATGGTGCGCTTTCCGCCGCTCGTCAGCGCGGCGCCACTACTATTTTTATGGCTTGTGTCCCAGAGGAGCAAGTTAAGATTAATGTCGATGTTGACATTCGCCTCTTAACAGGACCAGAGGTGCTAGCTGGTTCAACTCGCTTAAAAGCAGCAACAGCAACAAAGCTAGCTTTAAACATCATTTCTACAGGAGTGATGGTCAAGCTGGGCAAGGTTTACGGCAATCGCATGGTTGATGTAGCAGTGACAAATCAAAAGTTACGCGATCGCGCTTTGCGAATTTTGTCAGACCTTACAGGCTTAAGCCGTGAAGCCGCTAATTTGTTACTAGAACGCAGTGGCAAGTGGGTAAAATTAGCACTATTAATGCATTGGACTGGTTTGGAAAAAGAGGAGGGCGATAGACTCTTGTCAGAACATCAAAGTAATCTCAGAGCAGCCATTGAAGCAACAAAGAAAAACGGAGAAATCTCTTAAAACCACAAATTATTAGCTAATAGCTAATAACCCAACGGGAGAGCCAGTCGCTCATGGGGAGCCAGTGCCGTGGTGAGGCAGCGCGGTCTTGGGGGTTCCCCCCATGAGCGACTGCCGAAAGGGTTTCCCGACTTGAGGCATCTGGCGTGGAAACCACGCCACTCTCCTCAACGCGGGGAACCCGCGCACGGAGGTGGCTCCCCAAGACCGCGCTGGCTCACTTTTTTTCCTCTTCTATATCAAGATGCTCTTAATTAGCCCACCTACGTGGGCTTTGTTCGTAGAGCCAGCGGCTTCTAGCCTGCGGGTGAATATGATATTACGTAATTTTACTTAAACAAATATGAAGCCAAGAATTAGTTGTAAGTAAAACTGCCGTTGGCATTTATGAATTACCTCAGGATAATCATAAGTGCTAATCTCCCAGAAAGAACAATCAGACGAACGTTGTTTATCTTTTACTAAAGTTTTATGGAAATCATGCGCTTGGTTGTGACTGGTCATGTCGGGGCTGGCAAGTCAACTTTCATTCGTTCTATTAGTGAAATTGAAGTTGTAGATACAGATTGTCAAGCAACAGACCAAACAGCATTACTTAAGGAAAAAACTACCGTTGCCTTTGACTTTGGCAAACTGCAATTTTCTCCTGATATGGTGCTGCATCTTTACGGTACACCAGGTCACGAGCGATTTAATTTCTTGTGGAAAATATTAATTAACAAGGCGCACGCTTACATCTTGTTAGTATCAGCTAATCGACCAGAGGAATTTAGCTACGTTCGTCGAATTGCTGACTACATGAATAAAACGGTACAAATTCCCATGATTATTGGTTTAACTCATGTAGATTGTCCAGGAGCTTGGTCCCAAGAAAATATAGCGATCGCTCTCGGTTATGCTTCAAAGCAAACCCGACCACCAATTGTCACTGTCAACCCAAATCAAACTGCCTCCGTAGCTCAAGCAATAATAGCTTTAGTACAACACTATACGCAAAGTTCTTTACCTCAAGAAGTCACCGTTTAATCAATATTCGGAAAGTTTTGTCTGGGATTTTTCAATTATTTGCTTTTTTGAGATTTTTGGCTATTGATACTGTTAAATAACAACAGAGTTTTAGCCAAACTAAATCAATAAATAGATATCAAATTCTTGAAGTTAATATCGGAATTTTTCCAGCTGACCCAGTTAATACAACGTTGGGCTTATGCCTTTACTCGCAAAAACTGTTGCAAACTGAACAACTTAGCTTGTCTTTTTTGCAAAATTTACTTATTTTTATACAGAATCAAGTAGTTTATTAAGTGCGATCGCTCAGATATAACCGCACTTATCAAAATATTATTTACTATTTTCCACTCTTCATTTATAAACTTATATATAACAAACCATAACTCATCTTCACTCTTAACAGAATAATACAATATATCTAAAATTTTTAAATTAACTTAAAAATAAAAATCAGGATTTACACGGATTTGGTTCAGTTGGCAAAATCGTAATATGATACATGACTGTATAGTGCATCTTTATCTTGAAATGAGCGCAAACCCACGTTTATTAGTAAAATGTTGGCACCCGATGTAGCGTATGAGTGAAAGTAAATTTTGCCGCCTTATTACTTCTCTCAAAGCACAGTTAATGCTGCCTCTATTTCCCCCCGATATTCTCAATCTATACTTAGGAACGCTCTATATCATTACAATACAGAATAAATGGCTACTATCCGGATTAATTTGTTAGTATCCAGTGTATGAATGAAAAGATGCTATATAGCTAATTATGGTTTTTGAAGGGCTGACTTGTTAATCAAAGGAATAAAGCATGAGTCATCCGGAATTGATAGTACCGAATAACTTACTTGATGAATTTAAAAGTTGTACTCAACTACAATACAGTGGCAAATTAAATATTAAAAGTTCCAAGGGATATAAATGGGCTTTTTACTATCGGCTAGGACGGATAGTTTGGGCAACAGGGGGGACTCATCCGTTTCGCCGTTGGCGTAGACATATGGCTCAACATTGTCCGGAAATTGATGTAGAGAAAATGCGGTTGCGCGTTGAGGATATATCAATTGACTATTGGGGTTATCGCCTTTTGGAAGTCTTGCATGAAAAACAGAAAATCAAACGTGACCAAATTAACGCTATCGTAGAAAATACAGTCACAGAATTATTATTTGACCTTGCTCAACAGGCAAATTTTGCCTCTGTTAGTTGCGATCGCAACCAAGAAGTTATCTTGGAAGCACCAATGAGCTTCACAAATGCAGACATGTCTCTGAAGCTGATGCAAGACACATGGAAAAATTGGTCTGAAGCTGGTTTAGCGAGTTTTTCTCCTGATTTAGCACCAATTTTGCGAAGACCAGAGCAACTCCAGCAACAGGTTAGCTTATCTGTCTACAAAAACTTTGTGACTTTAATCAACGGCAAATATACTCTGCGAGATTTAGCAGTCAAAATGAAGCAGAGTGTACTCCCAGTCGCCCGTTCTTTACTTCCCTATATACTAAAAGGACTCATTGAACTGGTAGAAGCGCCTGATTTACCCTTACCAGTCACCGAGGTTAAAAATCGGCGTTGCAGAATAGAAATATGAATTAGGGCGATCGCTATGAAATGTCCAAGGTGTGCATCAACTCACATTCGTAAGAATGGGAAGCAACGAGGTAAACAAAATTACATTTGTGTCAACT
>JAESGF010000069.1_pt1 | contig 102006 bp, 92 predicted proteins | sample 9269621 | NCBI WGS metagenome assembly JAESGF01 (sample SAMN14515066, study PRJNA621663) | algae metagenome | isolation source: Tolypothrix carrinoi HA7290-LM1 and co-occurring heterotrophs from dry rock... | place: USA: Makauwahi cave, Kauai, Hawaii | collected 2011-01-06
ACTAGTGACCTCTACTCTACTTGGGGAAACCCTAGTAGAGCAAGTAACTAGGAAGAATGTAGAATCCCCTGATTTTCTGTACAAATGAGCGATAGCGAAATTTGTACAATCAGGGGAGTGTCAATAAGGTTAAATTAGCTAATGTAGCAGTATTATCCCCGATTATCAATCTGGGCGCGTTGCAAACTACCAGAAAAGTCTACATACACACTTTTCCATTCTGTAAATACATCTAAAGCGGTAGTTCCGGCTTCGCGGTGTCCGTTGCCGATTTGTTTGACACCCCCAAAAGGTAAATGTACTTCGGCGCCGATTGTGGGACTGTTAATATAGGTGATACTGGCTTCGATGTCGCGGGTGTAAACTGAAGAAGAAAGACCGTAATTGGTATCATTGAGGATTGCGATCGCTTCCTCAATAGAGCTAACTTCAATACACACAATTGGTATCAAGCTGCTGTTTCTTCAACTTCAGCAAATTCAGTTAAGAAGCGGAATGCCTTAACGATATAACTAGCGCATTCTCTCGGAGAGGTGTTGTAAAAAGACCTCCACGCACTTCCTTTATCTTCATCGTAACGATCGCCTCTTTCTTTATGTCCATCCAACCAAGCGACGCGCACCGCATGACCGATTAACACATCTAAAACGATATATTCTTCAATTTGTAAATCTGGGTTGTTAGAAGCGATCGCCGCTAATTCCATTAATGTTTCAATATTAAGTTGGCGGTATTCTGATGCCTCAATTTTATTTAACAAATGCTCGACTAACAAGGCAAAGTTTTTTTCCCCAGCTGTCATTTCGGATATCATGACTTCACTATCCAAACGATTGCGACGTTCTAATTTATCGCCAATTACCAAGCCTTTACAATGATGCATTACCAGCCAAACTTGTTTAAAAAAGTCTTTTGGCACGCGTCCTGTAGCACCTTCAGCTTCGCGAAATCGACGCCAACCACCAACTGGTACTTCTATTTCTGCTTCTACTGCGGGTTGTACTACCCAATCAATATCAGCTTCTTTTTGTTTGACGTGCAGTGATTCTTGTTTGCGTAATAAGTTACTCATACCGGCGTATTCAGTTAATACTTTCTGCAACCGCATTTTCACTTCAAAAGGTGAAAGTTCCATCAATTTTTCATAAGCTTCGTCTTGAGTAAGATGCATTTCCCCAGCAATTTCGCTAGTTAGCAACAAAATGTAATAGCCGACTCTTAATGTCAGCAGTCCTTTAAATAGTTCGGGTTCTGACTTAATTAACAAACTCAGATATATGAGAATTTCTTGCGTGAGAACGCGATCGCTTATATCCTCACGACAGAAGTGATTTATTTTCTCGACTATTTCGTTATGAGATAATGGCACGGTTATCAGCGAGGCTTCGCTATAAGCCTTACCCACAGCGATTTGCTTACCCCTGACCAAAATACTCGTTACCACGTCTGACAGAGCGATATAGGTCATCTTCTGCAAACCCGCAGCGCGACGCACTATCCCCCAAATCCCCATTTCTCCGGCTCTGGTGTATACTTCGTCAAGTAAATCTGCTACGGTGACAGTACGCCCAGGTCCGCCAAAGCCGGTGTCAAATTGCAATCCTTGCAAACGAGTTAAAGTCTGCAATAACTCTATTTGCTCGTAAAGATTTTCTGACGATCGCAACGATGAAAGCAACAATCCCAAGTTAGTTTGACACTCTACTTGAAATTCTTGGGTATGTCCTAAATGCCAGTTTTTCTCTGGATTATAAGCTAAATAAGAACAACGCAACCCGGCATTTTTTACTGCTGAAGTGAAAAATTCCTCTTCTTTGACTAAATCAATTCTTTCTATGGTTGTAGTCAACATCAACTGATTTAATCGTCCTAATTTGACGCGCACACCTTGACAAACACCATCTTTTAATTCTTGCATCAGTTCTAGCAAAGCTTCTGAACCTGTTTCTAACATGGTGTGAGTCAACATCAAAGTTAATGTCGGACGTCCTAAATCATTCCAATACTTTTGGATGTAATTAAGTTCGTTTCTGAGTTGATCTACCAAAAAATGATAATCGAGAGTTAAATAGAACTGTTCCGAATCTAAAAATGAAGGCAAAAATACAACTGTCTCGTTTCCAAAGCGGAAAATTCTCGATGTTGTCAAACTGCGCGGACTGCGTGGTGGACGCCCAGTTAAACCCAGTTTATCACAATGTCCAATTTGTTTATAAATGGCGATTAAATCGACAGCTTCTCTAACTTGAATCGGTTCTACTTGCGTGGGTGTTTGTGTTTCAATTCCGTGAACTTCTAGCTTTGCTTGTAATTCTTCATCTTCTGCTAGCAAAGCTATTTGTACTAAAGCTTTACGTTCTTTTCCTATACATAAATGTCTTCCCAACGGATCAATATCGCCAACGGCTAATAAACCTTCGCTTAACATTTCACCGAGAAAATATAAACTTTGCGCCCAAACTAAGGGAATATTTTCGTTAGGTAAGCGTGGCTGACTTTGGGGTGTTAATCTTTCGGCTTCTACATTCTCTTCGGGAACATAATAAAGTTCTGGTAATAACAGCAAATCATCACGTTTAAAAAGTAATCCTTCTAAAGAAGCTTGATATTTGTTAACTTGTTCTTTATCGCCGCGAAATAATCCATCTAAAAGTAAATAAGTGAAAAATAAGGGCCATTCACACTCAATATGCTCAAATTGTTTGAGTTCCCAAGGTTCGTAATGCAAGCGATGACTATCTTCTAAAACGGTTTGGTGTCCATCGCGTAAAAAGCGTTTGCAACCATATTTTCCTTCAAGTTTATTGATGATATCATTAAGAGTGCGATCGCGTAATTGCACATCTTCCACTGCAAACGCCGGAAAGCTAATTACACTCAACAGTGCCGCATCAATTTCTTTTGAGCTTGATTCTCTCGGCAACAATGATTCTAACGTAATTCGAGCGCGGGCAATTTCATCGGGCAGCGCATGAATTACCGATGCTTGACTTCCACGCACACCAAATAAATCGACTCCATTAATCGCTTCTAAAGCCGCTTTTGCCATGCCGATAGAACTAGCATTTAATTCCGCGCTTCCACGATTAATTTTATTTCCACGTTCCCAAATGCCATAATCTGGAGTGCGGTAAGCTCGTCCTATATAGTAAACTAAATTTTGGACGAAATTAACTTCATCAATCGTAAAAATAATCTGCAATCCGGAAGCAGTCATTTGTGCTAACATCAGGAGAAATATTGATGTTGCATCCAGTTGTAAATGTCCCCATTCGTCATCGCCGACAACAATATCCCCTGTCGCGGTATTATATTTGGCGTGTAACGCATCTAATGGCGACTGAGTGTGTTTAAATTGCTCTACTTTCTGTGATTGTCGCATCATGGCGAACAACAACCCGCGCATCAGTTTGACAACGCTGTGTTCTAACTCATAGGTGCGTCCGTTGTCTTCATCGACTTTGCGATAAGCTAATCCTAAACCCCAAACTGCGAGAATACTGTATACATTATCTCGCACCCAAGCATCAGTATAATCACCGTGTGCGGTTATTGCCGTACTCGCTGGAAGCAAGCCAGTAATTGCATTTTGACGCACTAAGATAATTGTCTTGATTTGCTCATAGTAATAATCAAGACGAGATAGCAATTCAGTAATTGTTTTCATAATTGGATTCTTCGCAGAGAGTGGAAATTCGATTTTTAGGCGATGTGAATATTGTTGTAAATACCAGAACAACTTCTGCTCTGAGGCTTTAGGCTTTTAAGTTATTAATGAACTATAGCCGAAATTGTAATTTTTTTCAAATCTTCATCACTACTAGTCTTAGTTTATACTTCTCTTGAAAATTATTTTGATATTTATAGAGAATAATAAATAATCATGCAAAACATGAAACACAAACGCTTTTAAGCAATAAGAGTTTTAACACACAAAAAATCATTTCACCAGGGGGTTAATTATGTCTTGACGTCAAGGTAGTTTATTCGCAAGTTAAAGTTAATGGTAAAATCGAACTAGTGCCATTAGAGCTATACGCGCTATAATTCGCTCAAAGCTATTGTAAGCTAAGTTAAAAAGTGCATTATAAACTTATTGGTAAATTTAGGTAAAAACGATAAGGCAGTTTTTGCTGGTATTAATTCCCTAAAGATATTTTGGTTTAGGCAAATTTTTTATCAGGTATTGCATATTTTCGCTCTGGATTATTTCACGCAGAGACGCTAAGACGCAGAGAAAGAAAAGATTTTTATGCGAAAACGCATCTCTAATTGTACAGTGCCTTTTAGGTGTATTGTTTTTCTGGCGTTGCTGAATCAGGATATAAAATTCCCAAATTACATTTCTTCAACTCTTATTCTTTGCGCCTTTGCGAACGCCACTTGCTACAACGGGGGGAACCCCCGCAACGCAGTGGCTCCTTTGCGTGAGGCAAATTCATATTCGCGTAGCAGCGAAGATCGAGATTATATCACTTTAAGAGCACCTTTCAATGGCGGGTAACAAAGAAACCGTCTAAAGTACTGTTTTGCTGATAAAAGTATCATACCGAGTGAGAGCGTGTTTTTGATCGAAGCGGTAGAATAGCCTCCCATCTTAGGTATGATTACACAAGTGATGGTTTTGTTGCAAAATAAAGGCTACTTTTGGTATTGTCAAGATTATTACTCTGTGAAGTTTGAAATTTAATTCGTCTAGGTGCTTGACACAAATGCTCGCAGTAGTAAAATCAACACAAAGTCAATAAAAATCAGGGCATTTTACTTTGATAGTGTGGGAGAAAAGCAGATTGACCACACGGAATTTTAGCATCTACCGGATAACCAGTTTCCGGGTTAGTATTATGACTTAGCGATGCCCGATTGGATATCGATGGAACTATTTTTGAGATTTTATGGACCACAGTCCACAAGATGGCAGTATCAACCTCCTCTAGCTGGTGAGTTCTCCCAGCGCGGGGGAGACATTTGGAGGTATTTATCATGCTTATACACGATGTTCGCAATTCACTTGTTGACGTTGATGTTGCTGACTTGAATCAGTTGAAATCGGATTTGAATCATTCACAGCCGGTTGATGTCGGGGAATATATTGCACAATTACCGAAAAAACAGCGAGCGATCGCTTTCCGCTTACTCAACAAATCTCAGGCAATTGATGTATTTGAATACTTACCCTTAGATGTACAGGAAGAACTGATAAATTCCCTGCATGATGTGCAAGTAGCGCAAATTGTCGAAGCGATGAGTCCGGATGAACGCGCAGAATTATTCGACGAATTGCCGGCAGGAGTAATTAAACGACTTTTACAAGAACTTAGTCCAGAAGAACGACAAGCTACAGCGACAATTCTCGGCTATCCAGAAGGTACCGCTGGACGGTTGATGACAACAGAATATGTACGCTTGCGTCAAGGTTTGACTGTCGGGGAAGCTTTGAGTAAGATTCGGCGTCAAGACGAAGATAAAGAGACAATTTATTACGCTTACGTCACAGACGATAACCGCACTTTGGTTAGTGTAGTTTCTTTGCGTCAGTTGCTGTTTACTTTCCCGGAAGTTTATATTCGGGAAATTTCTAGCGATCGCGTCGTCAAAGTCAGAACGGAAACTCCCCAAGAAGAAGTCGCGCAAGTTATGAAGCGCTACGACTTAATCGCTATACCCGTAGTTGACAGGGAAGAGCGATTAGTCGGCATTGTCACGATTGATGATGTAATCGATATTTTAGAAGAAGAAGCTACAGAAGACTTTCAAAAATTAGCCGGTGCGAGTGGTGATGAAGCTGCTTTCTCGTCTCCTTTGGTTACTATTTGCAAGCGCTTACCGTGGCTGTTAGGAATTATGTTGTTATATATCGGTGCATCGAGTGCGATCGCGCCGTTTCAAGAAACAATAAGGTTAGTGCCAGTACTTGCCGTAATTATGCCGCTATTCTCCAACACTGGTGGTACTGTGGGTATCCAAGCATTAACAGTCACAATCCGCAGCTTGGGTGTGGGTGAAGTCACACCAAAAGACACCTTAAAAATTCTCCGCAAAGAGCTTTTAGCAGGCTTGGGTATGGCTTTAGCTTTAGCTACAACTATGATGTTGCTTTCATTAATTTGGGCACGTCCTCAAGAGCGCTGGGTAGCGCTAATTGCCGGAATGGTAATGGCAAGCAATACAATTGTTGCTGTCGCTTTGGGAACCTTGCTACCAATGGCTTTAAAACGGCTGAAGCTCGATCCAGCCTTAATCAGCGGTCCATTAGTAACAACAATGCTCGATACAATCGGCTTTTTAACTTTCCTATCGCTGATTTCCGTAGCTTTGAATGTTTTCCATTTACCACACTAACCGAAAAAAAATTGCTAATCGTAGTGAGGACTTTAGTCCTCCTCCTATTAGCAATTAAACCGAAAACAAAGTTATTAGCATTATCAAAAACCTGGTAAAAAAACACGATTCATTTTCACACTTATTCAAAATACAGATTATTGTGTTGATTTACATTTTTCCATGCAAAGGGTTATGACACAATCAACTTGATATCAGCTAGCTATTAGATTTAGTCAGTATCAATTTTCAACAGAAACAGGTGGTATCATTTGCTGTGCATGTGTAAATTAAAAAATTGTAGAGAAGCGATCGCCTTTTGACGCTGAATCAGGAAAAGTATATATGCCTACTACTACTTGGAATCATCATCACGTTCTCACACTCGCGGACTTCACTCTCGCTGAATACGATACGGTTTTACAAACTGCTGCCAGTTTTCAGGAGGTGTTATCGCGACGGACGAAGAAGGTGCCAAGCTTACAAGGACAAGTGGTAGCGAATTTATTTTTTGAAGCGTCTACCCGCACTCGCAGTAGTTTTGAACTAGCGGCAAAACGTTTAAGTGCAGATACGCTGAATTTTGCCTCAGCAACTTCTTCTATCACCAAGGGAGAGACAATTCTCGACACGGCGAAGACTTATTTGGCGATGGGAACTGATATTATGGTAATTCGCCATCGCGAAGCCGGAGTACCCAATGCGATCGCTGCTGAAATGGATCGTTTAGGTGTCAGAGTTAGTGTCCTCAATGCTGGTGATGGTCAACACGAACATCCTTCTCAAGCACTACTTGACTTATTTACCATCTGTACTCTGATTGACCCAGAAAATCCCCGACTCGAACTGTTGAAGAATAAAAAGATTGCCATTGTTGGCGATATTCTGCATTCTCGTGTCGCGCGATCGAATATCTGGAGTTTAACCGCAAGTGGTGCCCAAGTCCATCTAGCAGCACCACCTACTTTATTACCTCAATTATTTGCCGATTATGTCAGCGATGATGAAGTAGGGGAAGAGGACCAGGGGAGAGGGGGACCAGGGGAGAGGGGGAGAGGGGGACAAGGGGGACAAGGGGGACAAGGGGGACAAGGGGGACAAGGGGGACAAGGGGAGGACACTTCCGTGCGGGGGTGGAGGAGCTCAGAACGTGTCCGTGGACAAGCAAGCAATTTTTCTTTATCTCCCTTGTCTTCCTTGTCTTCCTTGTCTTCCCACTCCCCACTCCCCAATCGCAACCTATTTATACATTGGCAATTAGAACCCGCTTTAAAAGATGCTGATTTTGTCATGACGTTGCGCTTGCAAAAGGAACGCATGACAGCTCATTTATTGCCGAGTTTGCGCGAATATCATCAAATGTTTGGCATTACACGCACAAAGTTGCAATTATGTCAACCCCATGTTAAAGTTCTGCATCCCGGTCCCGTTAACCGAGGTGTCGAAATTAGCTCTGACTTAATGGATGACCCAGAATTCAGCCTGATTCAGGCTCAAGTTACCAGCGGTGTTGCCGTTCGCATGGCGTTATTGTATTTGATTGGTAGTGGGAGGAGTTAGTGGGAGGATGGAAAGACAAGGGGGACAAGGGGGACAAGGGGACAAGGGGGACAAGGAGACAAGGAGAATTTTTTCATAATACTTTCCTTGTCTCCCCCTCCCCCCCTCCCCCACTCCCCCCTCTTCCCCTCTCCCCATTCCCCATTCCCAAAATAGTTGACATTTTATTTATTTCGATTATTCTAGAAATATGGTTGAAAATAATCAAGACACGGCTCGATATGCAGATATATTTGCTGCATTGGGGTCGGAACCTCGTCTGGAAATAATGCGGCTACTGTTTGCAGCTTATCCAGAGGGGATGACTGTAGGAGAGATTCACCAAAAGCTGAAAATTCCCAACTCAACGCTATCGCACCATTTGGAGAAGCTGCGGATTGAGGGATTAGTTAATTGCCGAAAAGACAAGCAATTTCTGTGGTATTCAGCAAATGCTGAGACGATGGAGGATTTGCTGTCTTTTTTAACTACAGGGAAAGCGAAAGGCGATCGCATTATTCAACCGATTAGCAATATGTCAAAACAGGAAGGCAATATGATTGAAAAATTTTTTGAATCTATCTTTGAACAGCTTTCTGGGTTTATGTCTGGCAGATTCCACCTCAAGGGTTATGAAAGATTCACCCAAAAAGCGATTATAGCCATGAATATTGCCCAAGGTGAATCGAGGCGTTTGGGACATCAATATGTCGGTACAGAACAGATTTTACTGGGATTGGTTGGCGAAGGTAGCGGTTTTGCTGCACAGTTTCTCACCTCAGTGGGAGTGAACTTAGAAAATGCTCAAATAGAAGTAGAAAAAATTATTGGTAGAGGTAAAGGAAATACACCTTTAGATATTCCCTTTACACCAAGGGCAAAGCAAGCATTAGAACTCTCGGTAGAACAGTCGCGACAACTTAATGTTAACTACGTTGGTACAGAACATTTACTGTTAGGAATTCTCAAAGAAGGAGGAGGCGCAGCTGTTAAAGTTCTAGAAAATCTTGGCGTAGATTTGGTTTCTTTGGAACAACGACTGCGAAGCGCTTTGACTTAGGATTATGGAGCGTTTTCAGAAGTACCGAATGCATCTCCATGAATTTGGCATTTTCAATTTAAGTTGGAGTCTACATCTTCAAATTGAGGTCATTTAAATGAGCAACAATCCCACTGAAACAACCTCAGATATTTACACAAATCCATTAAACTATTTTTCTGGTAGGGCTGAGGATTATCAAAAATACCGTAACAGTTATCCATCTTCTGCAATTGATACCATCCTAGCAGGACTGGAACCGCCATCTCAGTTGATTGCTGCTGATATTGGCGCTGGCACCGGAATTGGTTCACGTCTGCTAGCAGAGCGAGGTGTGCGCGTACTAGCGATTGAGCCAAATGCTGATATGAGAACATCTGCCAAGCCGCATCCATTAGTACAGTTTTCCGCTGGAACTGCTGAACAGACTCAACTACCGACTGGATCTGTTAATTTAGTTGTTTCCTTTCAGGCATTCCATTGGTTTAACTTCATACAAAGTCTCAAGGAATTTCGTCGTATTCTCAAACCGAGTGGACGTTTAGCTTTGGTATGGAGTATTTGGGATCATAGGGATGCTTTTTCGAGAAACTATAGTCATTTGATATCTAAGGCATCAAAGTACAACGAACGCCAAGCACAATTACAGTTGCAAGCAAAGACTGTAGGATTGAATCGCAAGTTGTTAAGCCTTTTGAAGGATTTACATTATCAACTATTTTGGCAAGGTCTACGACTCCCGTACTTCACCCAACTTCAATGTCATCAGTTTACCTCTCAACAAGAGCTAGATTTAATTGGATTAGTCGGCTGCGCTCGAAGTCAGGGGTTTATCCCCTTGAAAGGGGCAGGATGGGAAAAACTCGTTTCAGAATTGACCGATTTGTATAATGCTTCTTGCGACGAATCGGGACGAGTTCGGTTAAACTATCGTACCCGTCTGTATTTGGCGATTCCCTCTAGTCAGCATGGCTGATTTACTACAATTAGCGATCGCATGATTCATATTTTGATTCAGCAACGCCATATTATTGCGTGGGTATCCACTACAGCACGCAGCATTAAATGTCATCCCTTGGGAAGTTAGCCCATTCTTCAGTCCGAATTACATCAATTTCAGATGCCGAAGGTGCTTGCCCTAAATCACTACATAAACCCCACAAAGATTTACGCTCTCGTGGCAAATTGTCCATTAACTCGTGTTCTATATCAGGAGCAATTTGCACAAATTAGCGCACTTTGTCCACCACTGAAAGCTGCTTTGCTAGGTTAAGAACTTCCTGTAGACTCACAACTTTTTTCCTACTTCACAATAATGAAAATTCTAGCAATGGAAAAGGCTACTGCACCTGTTGGAGCCTTCAAGAACTCTTCTCAACCACTGTTCCTACCAAACAGGCTCTATCCCAGTTAACTCCGCTTAAATTTGCACCGTCTAACTCGGCACACAGCAAGTTTGCTCCTGTCAAATTCGCTCCCGCTAAATTCGCAGAACGTAAGTCAGCTTCTTCTAGATTTGCTTGACTCAACAACGCACCTTGTAAATCTGCGCGGCTTAAGTCTGCACCTTTGAGATTTGCGCCGGTGAGGTTCGCACCTCTTAAATCAGCACCGCGCAAGTCAACACCTTGCAAGTTGACATTCATCAAATTGCTGCCACTTAAGAAAGCACCCGCTAAAGAAACGTCGCTGAGTGCGGCTCCCATCAAATTAGCACCGCGCAAGTTACTACCGCGCAAATCAGCACCCGTCAAATCTGCTTGCATCAAGTTTGCTCCCATCAAATTCGCTCGCAAGTCAGTTTGCACGAGGATGGCTCCCATTAAGTTAGCTCCCTCTAAATGCCCACCTTCGAGTTTAGAATTAGCCAAATTTGTGCCAACAAGATTGGCGCCAGCAAGATTGATGCGGCTTAAATCTAATCTACTAAGTTCCTCGTCTTCTAAATCTGCCCCTGGAAGCTGTTTAAGTTTTCCCGATCGCAATGCTTCAATATTCATAAGTTGAGTTATATCAAGCTGGTAAATATACGCACCCTTCTAGGGTGTCGGTTACAAATATAAAATGCTTCAATATTCATTTTTCGTAACCGCAGTTTTCATTTCGCTATCTAGCCTTGCATCAAGTAGCCACATCCCGGCACTAACTTTGGGTGTCATCAAAGGTAATTCGATTCCTTGTTGCAAGCCCATAACTAACAAAGCGAGGGTATCTATTAGTTTAGGATCAAAGCGCGTGGATTGTAGCTGTCTGCACTCTTCTAAAGCTTGAGCAAATATTTCTTCACGAGTCAATTGAGATGCTTGTTTCTGGTTGACTCGGTACTGAAAGTCTGCTACCAATGCCAAAATTCTCGACTCTAAAGGAATTTCATCGCCAGATAAGCTGGCTGGTTCACCTGTACCATCCCACCATTCGGTTTGATGAGTGATGATTTGTGCTACAGCCCGCAGTCGCGGCATGGTTCGCAATACCTGTGCCCCTGGTACTAAAGGACAAGTTAAGGGACTGCTAGGAGCATTTTCGTGATAACGTGTAGATGTACCGGGTGTAAGAATGCTTTCTGCTTTTTGTAATGGATCTATGCGATGCAGCAAACCGGCAAGGCGCAATCTTTTAACTTGCCATGCGGGAAGATCCAATACTTGAGCGATCGCCTCACAAAGCACTACCACTTCTGCTGCTGCCATTGGATTTTTGACATCAGCCATATCCATCAATTGCGCCATCCGCAAAAATGCTTGGATTTCGTTGGAAACCAAGTTGCGATCCAAGCTTTGCTTACTTGGCGCTGTGGGTGTAGATAAATTCTCTTGCCCAGTCTGAAGATAATCTACCACACGGGAGACTACTGCACTCAAGTTTTCTGCTGTCGCAAGGCTAGGCTGAATTGTCTGTTTATGTGCTTTAAGTTTTTTCGCTAATTCTGGGTTGTATGGTTCGATGTGGGCGATCGCTATTTCTGCTGTTTGATGCACTAACTCTGGCTCAAATGTCCACAAACCATAAAATTTCCGCTCTAAGTCAGATGTAGGTATTCCTGCCGTCCCATAATCAGCTTCGGATAGCTCTTGACAAAGTACCATTGCTGTGTATTGGGGCGAGAGAATAATTAAATGCCATTCTTGGGCAACTGGATCGCGCTTATCTAAAGCTAGTAAGTCTACATTGTCAAGAAGGCTGGTGGGATGTTCGGCAAAACCTGCATCTGGGGCAGCCATGATGACGATTTGGCGGGATTTTTTGGCAATATCTGCATAGCGATCGGCTTCTTGCAAATACCATTTTCCCTGTTGGAAGGCTGTAATTACTAAAGGTTTAGTGTCATCGTCTAAAATGTGGTCTTCTAAAGCATGACACAGTGACACCAGCGTATTTTTATAATACACCCCAAAGCGAATTGGTCTAGTAGTGTGACGGTGGGTAGTTTCTAATTGTTGGAGTATTGAGCCTTCTAACATGGGGGTTGAGTTAAACGAACCGCAAAGAGCGTAGATTAAGAAAGAGTTTGAAATTAGCGCTTATGAATATTTAGTTTACTGTTTAAGGCATCAATTATGCTATCTCGGAGAGTGGTAATATTTAATACTAAAATTCAGCCGACGCGCCGAGAGTTATCAAAGTGGCTTTTTGTGCTGATGTTAAACCATAAGCTTCTGTGATGTTCATACCTTCGTAAAGTCTGGGAGTTCTCAAGGTTTTGAGGCATTTGCCTGTCTTGATATCCCATAGTTTTATTGTCTGGTCTTGGGAACCGCTGGCAAGTGTTTTGCCTTGAGGACTAAAGATGACTGAAGATACTACATGAGTATGTTCGTGGTAAGTGTACAAGCATTCACCTGTAGTCACATCCCACAGCTTAATTGTATGGTCAGCGCTGCCACTAGCTAAGAATTTTCCACAGGGACTGAAGGCAACGGAAGTTACCCAGTTAGTATGTCCGCTGCAAATCCTCAGGCATTTTCCTGTAATGATATCCCATAGCCTGACTGTAGTTTCGGCACTGCCACTAGCCAGAGTATGACCATCCGGACTACATGCGACTGAGAAGACATAATTGCTGTGTCCGTTGAAGGTCATTACCTCTAAGCCGTTTTTGACATTCCAAAGTTTGACTGTGGTATCTATACTACCACTGACTAAGTTGTTACCATCAGGGCTGAATGCTACTGAAAAGACTCCTCCGCTGTGTCCCAAGAGAGTTTTCAACTCTAGACCACTGCTGACATCCCAAAGCTTAATTGAACTGTCAAAACTGCCACTAGCTAAGGTTTTGTTATCGGGACTGAATGCTACTGAATGCACCCAGTTAGTATGTCCTTGGAAAGTATGCAAACATTCGCTGGTGTTGACATCCCATAGCTTCACAGAAGCGTCAAAACTTCCACTTGCCACGGTTTTGCCGTCATAACTGAATGCCACGGAAAATACTTGAGAAGTATGACCGGACAAAGTATTCAGGCATTCACCTGTATTAATATCCCACAGCCTTACTGCTTGGTCGGAACTACCGCTAACTAATTTTAGTTCCTCTGGACTGAATGATAAAGAATATATTATGTTACAATATCCGCTCGACGTTCTCAAGCAGATGCCGCTATCAATAGACCATAACCTCATCGTTTGGTCGATGCTGCCACTGGCAACTGTGTGTCCATCTGGGCTGAAAGCGACTGAGTGAATACTATTAATGTGTCCGGTGCAAGTTTTCAAGCAAGTACTGGTGCTGACATCCCACAACCTCACTGTTTTGTCCGCACTGCCACTAACTAACGTTCTACCATCAGGACTAAAAGCTACAGAAAATACTCCGTTAGTGTGTCCGGTGCAAGTTCTAATTTCTTTGCCTGTGGTAATATCCCAAAGTTTGATAGTAGTGTCTAAACTGCCACTTGCGACCTGCTGACTATCAGGACTGAAAGCTACAGAAAATACTGCGTTAGTGTGTCCGGTGCAAGTTCTAATTTCTTTGCCGGTGGTAATATCCCAAAGCTTGATAGTGCTATCTAAACTGCCACTTGCAACTTGTTTGCCATCAAAGCTGAAAGCTAGGGAAAATACCTGATTGCTATGTCCTTGACAAGTATATCGGCAAAGACCTGTACTGACATCCCAAAGCTTTACTATGTTATCTAAACCACCGCTAGCTAAAATTTCCCCATCCGGACTAAAGTCTACTGAAGACACTCCCAAATCGTGTCCGGTGCAAGTTCTGATTTCTTTGCCTGTGCTAATATCCCAAAGTTTCACTAAAGAGTCAACACTACCGCTAGCAAGGATATTACCTTGAGGACTAAAAGCAACTGAAAATATTTGGTTGGTGTGTCCTTCAAAGGTAAGAAGATGTTTGCCTGTTTGCACTTGCCACAAGCGAATGTTAGCATCGGCACAACCAGTAGCTAACAGTTTACCATCGGGACTAAAGGCTACAGACATCACGTTAACCAAAATTTCCGAAAAAACGGATTTGGTTAAGTCTGAATAAGCAAAATTGACATTATGCAATTTGATATTTTCTAGATTCGCTTGCCAAACTCTGAGATGGGAAAAGTCATAATTATTTAAATCTATTTTTAATTGACGCAGAATATTAATGATATTCCCGCTAATATATCCTGTTTCTATAGACGATTCATTTCTCAGTTTTGCTAGAAGTTGTTTGAAACAGCTTTCAATATTTTTGGCAGAACCGAAGCTAGCGAGTAATTTTTCAATTAATGGTTGCAATATCAGGAATATTTGGCTATCTCGGATATAATCTTTAGCGGTTGCTTGAATCAAAGCATGACTTTGAAATAATTCAATTTTGGCGTCAGTAATTTCTTGGCAAATACGCTCAATTAATTGAGTGGTCATGTACTCCATGACGACAGGCTGCTGGGTAAAATCAGCGGCATTTTTTTCAATCAACGATCGCCGTTGTAAAGATGCGATCGCCTGCATGATTTCCGAATGCGGTAGATTGGCAATAAAATCATCTTGCAATTTAGTCAAAGTTATTGGCTCTCTATTAATGCAGATCCAATACATGATATCTTGTTCTAATTTGCTCAATCGATGAAATTGTCTATCTAATAAATCGCGGATATCATCAAAAATGAATGTACCTTGATTTAAAAATCGCAAGAATTCGGAAATATTACTCTCAAAAAAATCTCTAATTGCCGCAGCCACAATCTTTAATGCCAAGGGATTTCCGGCATAATGGTCAATTAAAACTTGCCATTCGTCCTGCGAACCAATAAAAGACCCTTTAGTAAAGAAAATTTCTCTTCCTACTTCTGTAGGTAAACCAGTTAATTGCAAGCAACGAACGGGTATTTCACCTTCTAATTTTGCTAATCCTTTCGGTTTCTCACGAGAAGTTAGGATTAAACAACTTTTGTGAGATGTTTCTGCAATACATCGCACTAACTGACCGTAACCAGAATATCCTTCTCGATAGCTACCAGTGCGATCGCCACTTTTAAGTACTGCCTCAGCATTATCTAGCACCAACAAACAGCGATGTAAACGTAAGTAATATATTAGCCGTAAGATTTTACCGTCTAAGTTCCTTGGCAAGTCTATTTCCTGTTGGTCTGAGAGAAATTGAATCATTTCTGTCAATATTTCTGACACTACAGGAGCATTACGGAGACTTCGCCAAATTATATACTCAAATTCATGTTGAAATTGCTGTCCCAGTTTAGCAGCAAGAGCAGTTTTACCTATGCCACCCATACCTAAAAGTACTACCAAACGGCAGTTTTCATCTATAATCCACTGCTCTAAAAGATGCGCTTCTTGAGTACGACCATAGAAAATAGATACATCTGGTGCCTCACCCCAATCTTGGTGTATATTTCGCTCAACAATCTCATTCCAGTTGAGTCCAAGAACTAAGCAGTAAGCTTTAAAAGCTGCGGAATTAATCGGTAGTTTTCCTGCTAAAAAGCGTTTCCAAGTTCCTTGAGAAATTCCTTCAGCAAAAAAACCTTCTTCTTGCCAATCTGTACCTAAAATTTTACTTGCTTCCTCAAGCCATCTCGGATCGTCAATTGTCCAACCCTTTTCTTTTCTTTTTTGTTTAATTCTAGCTATACCCCATAAAGATGCTTTGAGCGTAGACATAATGGCAAAACTGGTCTTTTGCAGCGATATATATGTAATTTATCACCACCGACCTTACCATTTACGCAAAAAGTTGATTTTTCAGATCACCCTCGTTGATCCAAAACTGATCTAGAAAAATTCAAGTCAAATAAGCCATCTTGGAAAAGTAGAAAGTCAAGTTGGTTAGGACTTACGCAAAAACAAAGAACGCTCCTCTCAACTTCTGTGTTCTCTGTGCCCTCTGCGGTAGCCTGCGGCAAGCCGCTCCGCGTCTACGTTTTTCCGTGACTTGTGCGTAAGTCCTGTTAGTGAATTTAGCTTTTACACACATTTCCCACTTGGCTGATGTCTAACCTGCACAATAATTCTTAACAACGAGCAAAAATATGAAAAAGATTGTACTTCTAACAGTTTTTGGATTAGTTTTTGTATCACCGAGTGTTGTCATTGCTGACAATGCTCCTTTAGGCAACTTGAATTTGGCGCAGATACAACAAACACAACAAAGCCAGCTTAATTGTAACAAAGGACAAGCGATCGGAGATTTAAAGAATCCGGGTAGAAAAAAAAGAATAGCAAATGGTACCTGCTGTGCGTATGTACATAATGTGTGTATTACGGTATGTAGCAATCCAAATGGCTGCACGGGTAATGGTGATTGCGTAGTTAAAACAACACCAACTCGCAAGTGAAACTGCTGATTTTTAAATGCATTCTGATAAATTGCACAAATAGGTTAAGAAGGCAAGGCTATGAAAAGAATATTACGTATCTTCGCAATTTTTGTGGCAACGGTTGCTATTTTTGTGGTAGTAAATTTTGCAGTCGGCAACATGCACGTTTTGCCAGTACAAGCGCAGGATGCGATCGAAAATGCTACGGAAAGACAAGACTCGCCATCTGAATCGGATGTTTTGCGTACACTTCCCAGTGGTGCGGTAGAAAAACCAACAGATAATACCCAACTGAGTGGTGAACCGCCAATTCAGGCACAAAATGCTGATTTAGCTTGTAATAACGCTAACTTTACATCTTCAATTGCAGGTGGATTTTTATCCAACAATCCATATATTAGGACAGACAGAACACCCAATAATAATTCAGCTTTCACAGAAGACTGTCTTAATCCTGCTGCGAATGGAGAGTGTTGGGGTAAACCTCGCTATAAATATACCATTGGATGGAACAATATCAAGGAATGGCGGGGGAAAGCTTGCGCTAAATCTGTGCAAAATGACTTCAACAATCACGTAATCTCTTATCAAAGCTCATCTAATTCATCTTGCCCAATTGGAGGACAAAATTATTGTCAAATATATGAGGGTCCTAGAGTTCGTTTTGAAGTTAAAAAACACAATGACCCAGAAAATCAGTGGCGGGCAATAGAAAAGGATGGAAAGTTAGCTTCCTACGAGATTCCTGCAAACCAAACGAATAGTTATACTTGGGCTTGGAAGACTTCTCAACCTAGCGACTTTCGTTTGGCAGTTAGATATGCCAAGCCTTACGATGAGTTCGATTTTATGATGGATAAATAGACGTTCATAAACCCGGTTTCTTAGAGAAACGTTCATAAACCCGGTTTCTTAGAGAAACGTTCATAAACCCGGTTTCTTAGAGAAACGTTCATAAACCCGGTTTCTTAGAGAAACCGGGTTTATTCTAAGAAAAGAGTTTATGAAACTCCAGCCAACTGTTTTTCTTTGCTTTCTATTGGTGCGGAAAGTGCTTCTTCTAAGTCAGCGCAACCGAGTTTCTCTTCTAAGATTTTCATGACTTCGCGTCCGAAGTCGTTGGGGTTTTGTTGCCAAGCTTGCAAGCAGACTTCACCAAAGAAGGAACCGAGGGGTTCGGGGTTCCATAATAATTTCTTGGCTGTCCACGGCATCAAGCTCATTGGATCGTATCCTGGTTTGAGGATGCCTTCTTTGAAAGCGTATTCTTCTAAATGGGTATGCGGTTGCAATCCAATAAAGAAAATAGCAGGTTCGACTTTATCAACGCCAAATATTCTTTCTAATTCGCGGTGGTAAGCGATCGTTTGGCGAATGGTTTCGGGGCGTTCGTCAATGACGTTAAATGAATAGTTGACGGAAACTAAGTCATTGAAACCAGCTGCTTTTAAGTCGCGGCAGTTTTGTAAGACGGTTCGCAGATTATACCCCATCCGCATTTTTCTGACAAGTTCTTGGGAACCGCTGGTGATACCGATTTCAAAGTAGTTCATCCCGGTTTTTGCCATCAAATCACACAACTCTGGTGTGAGGTTGTCTGCTCTGATGTATGCTGCCCAATGGATATCTGTCATCCCAGAATCGACGATTTTCTGTAGAAGTTCTACAGCGTCAGCGATAAATCTTCGTGCGGGGATGAATTGGGCATCGGTAAACCAGAAGTTGCGAATGCCGCGATCGTATAATTGACGCATTTCCGCGACAACTTCATCCGCTGGGTTGATGCGTACTTGTTTGCCTTCAACGACAGTGTAAACGCAATAACAGCAGTTGTGAGGACATCCGCGCTTAGTTTGGACACCGATGTAGAAGTCTTCTTCTTGTAGGTAGTAGTTAAAGTCAGACCAGATGCTTTCTATATAATCGTAGTTACAGGCGCTTTTTTCTAACGGGGTGGGTTGTTCGTGAATTAAGCGATCGCGTGGTTCAGTTTCTCCCACCACATAACAGCGTTCATCCCGGAACTCTTTACCACTTAAGAGTTTTTCCAAGAGAGTTTCGCCTTCACCTACAGATATAATTGTTTGTTTAGGCAAGCTTTTACCCAACTGTTCGTAAAACACGCTGACTGCACCACCACCAACAATCGCACGCGCTTGAGAATTATATTTTTGAGCGCGTTTTAAACCGCGTTTGATTAATCCCAAGTTGCGCCACAACTCTACATAATAGGCGATGAAGATTCGCAAACCGCCTAATGCGCCGCGTAATTTGATAAAAGGATTCTTCGCGTAGTAAAATTCAAAGGCGTTTTGTAGCGGATTTCCACCACGTCCACCGACTGGGGCGTAAATTTGAATATCCCGCCAAGAAAATACTAGCAGTGTCGGTTTAAATTCATCAATACACCTATCAAGAGCAGAGTAATAATCTAAAGGTGGTATCGTTCCCAAATCGAAAATCCGCTGTTCGATATTGGGAAATAGCTTGTGAACGTGATCCGCAAGATAAACTACCCCAATCGGAAAAATGGGGTTACAAGGAAGGCGAACGTAGAGAATTCGGTTTTCCATCATCGGTGTTTTAACTTTCATCTTGCCATTATTCAGGGAGAAAAAAAGAGAAATATTTGAGTTTCAAGTATCTTGGTTGTGGTTTTTCTTTATTTATCACTTATCGTGCTTGACATTTGCGCCGATGATTGATACCAGTAAGGAGCGATGTAACATCTGTGGCAATAGCGCTTATCACTTTGCTTTCACAGATGTATGGTTTTTATAGATGAGTTTTATGAAAGCAATTTCCATATAACTTTACGATAACACCGAGTTTATCTATTAAGCGATCGCCTCCGGTGTGTTAGTCGCGATCTAAGTGAATCCAAAAAATTCCCTCCCCAGGTATAGGAAAAATAAGGGAATCTCCGCTAATGGTGGTTGCTACTTATATCAAGCAAGTTATAGATACTTCACCAAAGAGCAAAATCTGAAAAAGATTGATGCTTAATCTACAATTTCCCAAAAGGCAGAAATTTTAACAATGTTTTCATAGAGTTGACATAACTTATGATAGAAATTATCAAGAAAAGTTCAGTTGGTATTCGCAGTTACAGCATATGGGGATCAGTCGATGCTAGCTTTGCTGGTGTAATATAAAATTGTGGCGTAAAGCTTTTTAGCAGTTATGGCTCAAATATTAGATTCTTTACCACCAGAGCAATCAGGGAAAATTCTCTGCTGCTACGTTAATGCCACGAGCAAAATACAGATTGCTCGCATTTCAGATATTCCCAGCTGGTACTTTGAACGGGTGGTTTTTCCCGGACAACGATTAGTTTTTGAAGCACCAAAAGTTGCTCACCTAGAGATTCATACGGGCATGATGGCAAGCGCAATTTTATCGGATACAATTCCATGCGATCGCCTCGCCCTAGACGAACCTAGTACTAATGAGTTTAGTACAGACTCAGAAACAGGAATAGATCCAATCAATAAAAAAAAGTTGATGCAGACAATTAATACAAAAATCGGCGATCCAACACAATCCTTTAAAATGGCTGGTGCGAGTATCAGTTGATTAAAAAAAACAATTTAGCTCAATAAACAGGGTTGCTGGACTCAGCAGCCCTATTTTGTTTATTAGTCATTGGGGAATGGGGAAGGGGGAGACAAGGGGACAAGGGGACAAGGGGACAAGGGGACAAGGGGACAAGGGGACAAGGGGGACAAGGGGGACAAGGGGGACAATTTCTTTCTATTACCTATTACCTATTACCTATTCCCGATGCCCAATGCCCCATGCCCTACTTTCATCTACAATCCTTAATATGGATCTGCCTTCTTTCGTTTGGTTGTGGAAAATAGCAGCTTGGTCAATGGGTTTGTCGCTATTGGCTTATTTGTTGCTTGCGGTAACTGGGGTTTTGATGTTTCAGATGAGAACTTCCCGACGTCTGTCTTTTATGTCAGCGTTTGGGGGGGAAAATCAAAAAGTGCGCGATCTCCACTTTCTCATCGGTTGCTGCATGGTAAGTTTAGTGATGCTGCTGTTGGCGATCGGTATTGTTGGCACTTTCGGTCACTTTGGTTCTTTAGGACACTCGTCACACTTATTAGCCGGTTTGATAGTCGTAGCGTTAGTTTTAGTATCTGCTTTTAGTGCAACCCAAATTAGCGCTAGAAAATCCTGGGCTAGACCTTTACACATCGGGACAAATATTATTTTATTTATCGGCTTTGCTTGGGTATCCCTAACCGGTTGGATTGTAGTTCAAAAGTATTTACCGTAATCGTTTGACTTTCTAGCTGAATCGTTTCGTTAGTATGTAATAAAAACAAGCGATCGCTATTTCAGCCGTGACAGCATCAACTGATACCTCAACTTTCATTTTTCGCCTTTCTCCCTTAATTCGCATCGCCCTGTTAAGCCTCTATATAGCCCTCACAGCACCGTTACCTTTTTTATCCAAGGCAACAGCCTCACCCATACCCCCAGCATTATTGTGGGTAGGAATCAGCATCGGTTTTGTTGCTTTGTATGCAGTCTTAACCGAACGAGTAATTTTAGACGACCAAGGAATTCAAGTTACCTACCCCGTTTGGGTTAAGCGCTTCTTTCGTAAAGGTTGGTCTTTACCTTGGTCGCAAGTCAAAGAATTAAAACCCCGTACCACAGGGCAAGGAGGTTTAGTTTATTACTTCCTCAGTCAAGACGGCAAAGCTTATTTACTACCGATGCGCGTGGCAGGATTTGCCCAATTAGTCCGCCAAGTGCAAGCCAAAACCGGCATTGACACCACAGATGTCTACCCTCTAGCACAACCGTGGATGTACGTAGCCTTACTTATATCTACATTCTTCTTACTATTAGTTGATGCTTGGACTATCACCACAGCTTTAACATTAGGTAGCTTAAATTAAATTTTCTTAACCTTTGCGCCTCTGCGCCTTTGCGTGAGATAAAGAAGAATTGATACCTACCGAATCTGCACTTGGATAATCCCAAACTAAAGCTAGAGCAAGTAAATCTATTTGCCAAACTGAAAACCCATAAAAGCAACCAACAAGGATATCCTATATTACAAGATATTTCCTTTGAGGTTACCAAAGGCGAATTTATCGCTATTATCGGGCTGACTGGTGCTGGCAAAACTTCGTTATTACGCCTCATCAACCGCCTTGATGAACCGAGTAGCGGTAAAATCTATCTAGAAAATCAGGAATATCGGCAAATTCCCATCTTAGAGTTACGCGCTAATGTGACACTCGTACCGCAAGAAACCAAATTATTGGGAATGACAGTGACAGAAGCGTTAGCTTACCCGTTAGTTTTGCGTGGTTTAGCCAAACAGACAATTCAGCAACGTGTCAGTTACTGGATAGAACAACTGCACATTCCCAATGATTGGTTAGGAAAAACTGAGGTACAACTTTCGGCAGGACAAAGACAATTAATAGCGATCGCTCGTGCTTTAGTTATCCAACCGAAAATTTTATTATTAGACGAGCCAACATCTTCTTTAGACATTGCCACGGCAGAGCGTTTAATGCAAGTCTTAACCCAGTTAACTCAAAGTCATCAAACCACCATTCTCATGGTAAATCACCAATTAGAGTTAGCTCAGATGTCTTGTACCCGCTTATTACACCTCAAGCTTGGTCGCTTGTTAGCAAATCAAAAAGCCGTGGAAGTAGACTGGGTTAACTTACGTTCTTGCTTAACACAAGCACAAACTCAACTAGATGAAGAATGGGGTTAGGTGGAGCGTTGTTGGTTGTTAGTTGTTAGTTGTTATTTGTTAGTTGTTAGTTGTTAGTTGTTATTTGTTGGTTGGAGCGTTGGAGCGTTGTCAAAAAGTACTCGTTACAACCATCCACTATCCACTATCAACCATCCACTATCTACTATCCACTACCCACTACCCACTACCCACTACCCACTATCTACTATCCACCATCCACCATCCACTATCCAGTAACCACCTCCCCTTCTGGGATTTGACTGCTAAGAGTTGAACGTTGATTAGTAAATCTCTCTTTCGCTAACTTTGCTTGTGATTGTGGCGGGTTGGCGTTTATAATTTCCATGTTAAAGCGATATCCGACATTGCGGATAGTTTGAATCAAACTGGGTTGTCGAGGATCGAGTTCAACTTTTTTCCGTAATGATAAAACGTGAGTATCAATAGTACGTGGGTTATCAATAGCATCGGGCCAAGCACGACGTAGCAATTCTGTCCTACTTAAAGGCACTCCGCCTGCTTGCGCTAAAACATACAGTAAACTGAACTCTTGCGGTGTTAAATCGATAAATTCGCCTTGAAAGCGAACCCGGCGCTGTACTAAATCGATTTGGATAGAGCCATAATCGAGATAAGCTGGCGCTACAGGTGCGCGTCTGCGGCGAATTAGTGCCTCTACCCGCGCTAGAAACTCTTGCATCCCAAAAGGTTTGCTGAGATAATCATCAGCCCCAGCTTTCAAACCAGCGACGATATCAGCTTCATTAGTCCGAGCAGATAGCATTAAAATAAAAGGTTGTTGCTGACGATGCAACCAACGGCAAAACTCAATGCCATCGCCATCAGGCAAATCGGCATCAAGAATAATTAGTGTTGGTTGTTGGCTGATAAAAACTTCCCTTGCTTGATAAATACTGGCGGCTTGATGCACGCGATACTCTAGTTGTTGCAAGTGCCAACCCAGCAACGACCTCAGATGGGGATTTCCCTCAATGATTTCAATACAAACCGATCCCACGGTGGCAATACCCCTTAGCGTCGATGACTTTCAAAGTAACAAAGCCAATGTCTAAGGTTTTGTAGCCCTTGTTACCTCCATTGCGATTAGCATAACTTTTTCTAATAAAAAAGTTGACAAGTAGGTAATTTATGCCTTGGCAAAGGTGAATTGGTAATCTTCTTAAATTTTTGTTAGAATTCCGGGAAAGTAAAATCTCATAAGTTAAACATCTTGCTTTCACGCTGGTTGCTATTGACAAACTCTCATCTCACAAAATAAGCTAATCCTTACCAAAGCTATGTTTGAGCATAAATATGAAGAAGTATTCCATTTGGCAGATGAAATAAATGCTTACACCCCTCACTCAAGTCGAGCTACTTTGAGAGAAAATCATAAGAATACTAAACTGGCAATCCCATTCCGCTTTTTCTGGAATAGGATCTAGTTAGACTGTAGCCAATAGGTAGTGATCCCCAAAGTAGAGTTATCATCTTCAATTTGATGGCAACCTGAAAGTAAGACTTCACATTTGCATGTGAATCATTTACAATTCTCATTCCAAAGAGATTTCTATCCTCAGTTATGCTTCAAGACACACAAACCATTCGCTACTACCAAAGACTTACCGACGCCTTCGTCGAGCTATGGAATCGCGGTTATCGGACGGATGATATGCGGATGTATTTGGATGGATATCTAGCCGCCCTGCGACATAGTAACACTATTGAACCTTATTTGATTCATCGTTTAGAGGAGGAAGCCAGCCGCTACTTGTACGATGGCTCAAACTTTGTCATGACCCAACCCGAGCCAGAACGACAACACGATTACTACTAATGCCCTTTTAGAGTTAATCGTTAGTAACCGTTAATCAACGCTGATAATTATAACATATTATCGGCATTGGTCAATGGGCAATATTGGTCTGCATGGCACAAATTGTAAAAAAATATTCCTTCAGCGTTGTGTGGTTAGCCCAAACAAAGCTGAAGGAATTTTAGAACAAGCGCTCCGGGCGCTTTGCGCCCGCATAAAGGCGATCGCACATCAAAAAGCGTCTCTTCTCCTGTCCGAGACGCTGCGCTCTTTTAGAGGCACGCGGCGCTCCGCGATCGCCTCATACGCATCACACATACCAAAGACGTTTTGGTTTACGAAGCTAAAGCAACTTCCACCATTTGCTGCAATTCGCCTTTTTGGTACAGTTCAATCAAAATATCGGAACCGCCGACGAATTGACCATCAATATAGACTTGGGGAATTGTGGGCCAATTGGAATATTCTTTAATTCCCTGACGGATTTCTGGATCGGCGAGAATGTCAAGCGTCTCAAAGGGAACTCCCAAAGTATTGAGAATCTGCACAACATTGTTCGAGAAACCGCACTGAGGCATCAACTTGGTTCCCTTCATGAAAACCATAATCTTGTTTTGTGTTACCAAGTTGTCAATTTTATCTTTAACTTCTGGTGTCATGTTCTTTCGGTTTCCTATTATGGGTTCAAGAGTGAAGAGTGACGAGTTAGGAGTTAGGAGTGAGGAGTTAAAAGTTAGGAGTTAGGAGTGAGGAGTGAGGAATGAGGAGTGGGGAGTCAAGAAATGGTTTAGCGTTATTTCTTTTTACTCATAACTTCGCTCCTCATAACTCATAACTCATAACTCATAACTCATAACTCATAACTCATAACTCCTAACTTTTAACTTTACGAAGCGGCTGTTGTCTGCCAAGACTCAGGAGTATAGGTTTTGAGTGCTAAGGCATGAATTGAATCATTTGACATGGCTTGCCGCAAAGCAGCATAAATTAACTGATGTTGTTGCACCAATCCCTTGCCTGCAAACTGCGATGAAACTACAGTGACTTGATAGTGGTCTCCACCACCAGTCAAGTCTTGCACCTGAACTTGGGCATCTGGCAGTTCCGCCTTGATCATTGCCTCAACTTGCTGCGGACTAATCATCGCCATTCCTGAAAAACTTCTGTTTCTATTATTAACAACAAATACCTGTCGCTTACCTTTGCCAATATAAGATTTTAGCAATGGTTAGCACACGCCCAAAGCGCGGAGCGCACTTTTTGAGAACGCCTCATGGCACATAACCCCATCCTAGCATTGGGGGTTCAGGAGAGGGCGAGGAGGAGAAAAGAATAATCAACGAAAAAAGAGTTTTTATTTTTTTGGAGAAGAAGAACTATTACCAGTGCGGGGAGAGGGGGACGACGAGGGTGAACTACTACCAGTGCGAGGATAAGGAGAATCCACAAAACCTAACTCTAATAACTGCTGGTAAGCCTTCTTACCTAATTCTCGCGTTGGGTTTTGAGAGCGAATAATCTGAACCAGCAAAGGCACAGCTAATTCTGGTTGATTTTGCGCCCGATGTACCAGCGCTAACTGATAGGTAGATTCATCTCGCATTTGAGCAGTTTCTAGCGCCTTTTTTCGCAGGGAATCAGAAATTCTGTTATCAATTCCTGAAAAGCTAGAATTCAAGTCTTGATAAAAATTAGATAGCTGGTTAAAAACCTGACGTGCTTCCTGAAGTTTCTTCGCAGCAGTAGCATAGTTTTGAGAACCAACAGCACTACTTGCCTCACTCATTAGACGCTTGCCCCCCTCAATGCTTAAAAGAGTACCATTTGGTGCAGTGGGACGGAGATTGTTCGGGTCATCAGGGTTGATCGGTTGTGCTTGGTTAGGATTGCTTGGTAACTTGATTACCTGAGCATTCACAGGTGATAGCAAGCTGAGGGCTGCTAGGAATGATAAACAAGTGAAGCGAATTAAAGGAATTGCAGCAAAGTTCATTCTTATAAATTGGCGCGACAATTACACACAATAAGTATGGAAACTTCGGGTATCTTAACTCTGTTTTGGTCTCTGATAAAAGCAAAGCTACATACTAAGTTTCTTTGTTTTAGACTAAACTTTGGTGTAATCGAGTTCCCGCACGCCACCGTACAGGGGACTGGGGACTGGGGAATGGGGCATGGGGGAGCCAGTGCCGTGCGGAGGTTCCCTCCGTTGAGGCATCTGGCGTCATGGGGCATGGGGCATGGGGCATGGAAAGAATTTCTTATTACCAATTCGCAATTCCCAATGCCCAATGCCCATTGCCCATTACCCATTACCCATTACCCATTACCCAATTCCCAATTCCCGAATTCATAACACATGACTAAGAATTAGGAACTTCAGCAAATCTGTGATTAATCATCTCTGATTCGTGATGGCTTAATTGTTGCAGCATCTTTGCTAAATCAACTGTCAGGCGTTTAGCATCTTGTTTCACGCAACCATGAGTGTAATCTGCTACTGCTAGCGGGGAACCAATATGGATGCTAACATCCGTACCCCAGTTCGGATAAGGTTGGCTGTAATTAATATTGATCGGGACAATTTTCACCCCCAGTCCTGGGTGACTAGATTCAGCACTCAAAGCCAAACGTGCAATTCCTGGCTTTAACGGGTGAACTTCACCATCACGATAAATCCCACCTTCGGGAAAAATAACCAAGGTTTTTCCTTGCTGGAGTAGTTCAACACCGTGCCGTAAAGTGCTAATTGATGGGCGTTTAGGATCTACAGGAAACCCTCCTAAGCGTCGAACAAACCAGCCTTGAAACCCTTGACATTCACTGATTGTTACCATGAAACGCAAATCTCGACCTGCCACACAGCAACTAGCAGCGTAGGGTACTAGCAATGCATCCCAACGTGCCCGATGGGTCGGAGCGAGGATAACCGGACCGGTGGTGGGCATATGTTCTTCGCCGACGATCCTGATTTGGCGAAAGAAGAACGGTAAAAGGAAATGACGCCCTAACACATACGCCAAGGGAGTTAACCAAGGAGAAACTTGAGAGGTCGTAGGAGCCAATTTAGCAATTGTTTGTGAATTGGCAGATGTTTTCTGGCAAATATTAGCAAAAGTGTGAAGTTCCATCATCACGGTGGCTGCTGATTGTCGGGTCAATTGTGATCAAAGCTATGTTAGATACACCGTAGATTCTCTTTTTTGATTTGTGTCACACCTACCGGACAGTTTTACCTCTGTCCGTTAGATTTTGCTACTTCGGCGCACTTCAAACCAGGTTTGCAACTGTTGACGACTCTTAGACTCTTCAATGCCTGCGATTACACGCAAGCGGTGATTAGAAGCGGCGCTATCAGGTATGTTGGCAACGGTACGGATTGAGCCAGTTTTTGGATCGTCCACGCTATAGACAAGAAGTCCTAAACGTGCTTGCACAATAGCACCGGCACACATCGGGCAAGGTTCTAAAGTTACGTAGAGAGTGCATTCGTTGAGACGCCAGCTTTGCAAGATTTTTGCAGCTGCCCTAATGGCGATAATTTCTGCATGAGCTGTGGGGTCTTTGTCGCGTTCTTTTCGATTTTCACCCCCTGCAATAAAATTGCCAAATGAATCAATTATAACAGCGCCTACGGGAACTTCTCCCGCATTACCTGCTGCTTGTGCAAATTCTAGGGCATGAGTCATCCATTGTCTATGTATAAGATATTCTGAGTATTCAGTTAACATATTCTTATTTAAAGGGCAATGGGCATAGGGCATGGGGCATGGAAAGAAAGGAAACTTCTTTTTATTCCCATTGCCCATTGCCCATTGCCCATTGCCCATTGCCCATTGCCCATTGCCCATTGCCCATTGCCCATTGCCCATTGCCCATTGCCCATTGCCCATTGCCCATTGTCCAATCCCTAAACAGCAACTTGGGTGAGAAGAGTGTCAAGTTGACCTTGGGTATCTAGCTGATAAATGTCATCACAGCCGCCAATGTGCTGGTTATTGATAAAAATCTGCGGTACGCTACGGCGTCCGTTGGCACGTTCAGCCATTTTCGCTCTGGCTGCTTCGTCGCCGTCGATTTTGTATTCGGTGAAGTTGACACCTTTCCACCACAGTAGGATCTTGGCACGGATGCAATAAGGGCAAGTTTGCCAAGTGTAAATTTCCACGTTTGCCTTAACTCGTTCTGGGTGGCGACCTAAAAGGGGGTTGAGAAAGTCCAGCATATTTTGGTGTTATAGATTTTGGTAATTTTTTCTAGCTTAACTATTAGAAGAGTGAAAAAATATTTGCAGAAAAAGCCGCTAATTACTAATCGCGTTTTGCTTGACAAACGCGCAAAAGTAGATTTCCACCACGTTGAAATTCATAAGGTACTTGCTTGATTTCAACTACGTATCCTTGCTTTTGTAATTCACTCAGCACTGGATGTAGTAAAGGGGAGGGTTCTCCGGAGATGTTTAATAGAGGGAAAATTCTGGCTTCTTTGGCGACTCGACACATTTCGGCGATCGCCTCTATATGAAATTCTGCGGAAAATTGGTCAGAATAGGTAAACAAAAAATGAGAACACAACGCCAATTCAAACTGATTTGCCTGAAATGGTAGCACAGGCAAACCATCGGTTAAATAGCGTTTTTCCTCCAGTCCTGTGGGAAAATCTTCTAAAAACTGATGCATTGCAGCCATGCGAATCTCGCCTAACTTTGCGGGAGATTCAATTTCTATCCAAAGGTAGTTGTGTTGATTGTTCTCAATTCCATTCATAATCAACGAATAGGTCTGTTGAATGCGTTTGGCAATCTCGCTGACGGAGAACTGATAAATTGGATCGCAAGAAACTACTTGATATCCTTGACTATTCATTTCGGCGTTGAAGCTGGCAGGACCTCCAGCACAATCAATAATTTTTAAGTTGAGGTCAGAACCTTTCAGGTGAAACATTCTGACATATTCCGTCATCGAACGTCCCCAAGGGACGACTTTTTCAAGTTTTAAACCCACGGGTGTTTCTACCTCTTGATAAAAATGATTTTATGATTTAAAAATTCATTACTGATAAGATTATCAGTAAATCAAGAAAGATTTCGCTCTTACTATACTTCAAATCATACGTAATATAAATATTTGTGATTAAATGTTATCTCGCTTGTAAATTTGTGAATGTGCAGCTTTGATATTTATAAAGCGGTTTTCGATTTCACAAAAATACTTAGTAACAGAAATTGGCGATCGCCAATTGCTGATGTCACCAACACCCAAAAGATAAGTAGCCCCAAGTGCCAATTATGACAGGTATAAAAACAGTTAGCAGCAAAACTTAACACAGAAGCAAGTCAAGACTATTTTCCAGGTGTATCCGCCCTTTGGTAGACTTGAAAACTGAAATCATTGATAAAACTACGCAAAGTCTGTGGAAAATACACTTGGTTTAGAAATTATTGAAGTAGTTGAACAAGCGGCGATCGCCTCCGCACGTTGGATGGGCAAGGGCGAAAAAAACACCGCTGACCAAGTGGCTGTAGAAGCCATGCGGGAACGGATGAACAAAATTTACATGCGCGGTCGCATCGTTATCGGCGAAGGCGAACGCGATGATGCCCCCATGCTGTATATCGGGGAAGAAGTAGGTATCTGCTCTCGTGAAGATGCCAAAGACTTCTGTAACCCAGATGAATTAGTGGAAATTGATATCGCGGTTGACCCCTGCGAAGGTACTAACCTGGTAGCTTACGGTCAACCCGGTTCGATGGCTGTTTTGGCAATTTCCCAAAAAGGTGGATTATTTGCTGCCCCGGACTTCTACATGAAGAAACTAGCAGCACCCCCAGCTGCCAAGGGCAAGGTAGACATCGACAAGTCAGCAACGGAAAACCTGAAGATTCTCTCTGAGTGTCTAGGGCGCTCTATTGAAGAACTTGTGGTAGTAGTCATGAAGCGCGAACGGCACAACGATTTGATTAAAGAAATCCGCGAAGCCGGCGCGAGAGTGCAACTAATTTCCGATGGTGACGTGGGTGCAGCCGTATCCTGTGGTTTTGCCGGCACTAATATTCATTGTCTAATGGGTATTGGCGCGGCTCCTGAAGGTGTAATTTCCGCCGCTGCAATGCGTGCTATGGGTGGACACTTTCAAGGACAATTGATCTACGATCCAGAAGTAGTGAAAACAGGTTTGATTGGTGAAAGCAAACAAGCCAACATCGAGCGGATGAATTCTATGGGTATCACTGACCTCGATAAGGTCTACGATGCTCATGAACTGGCTTCTGGTGAAACTGTGCTGTTCGCAGCTTGCGGCATCACAAGTGGTAACTTGATGCAAGGTGTACGCTTTTTCAGCGGTGGGGCAAGAACTCAAAGCCTAGTTATTTCTAGCCAGTCAAAAACAGCTCGTTTTGTGGATACCATTCACATGTCTGGCGATCCTAAGACTGTGCAATTGCACTAGATAATGGGGAATTGGGCATGGGGCATGGGGCATGGGGGAGGCAGTGCGTTGCGGTGAGTCCACGGGCGCGGTTGCCTGTACCGTCTATTCGTAGTGGCGAACCCGCTCGTGAGGTCACGAACGTTGTAGCATCTGCCGTCATGAGGCATGGGGCATGGGGCATAAAAAGAATTTCTCTCCTTACCAATTCGCAATGCTCATTGCCCATTGCCCATTGCCCATTGCCCATTGCCCATTGCCCATTGCCCATTGCCCATTGCCCCATTGCCCAATTCCCCAATCCCCATTTAGCAATTACGATTTAACATATGCATATAGCAGTGGTGGGGTTAAGCCATAAGACAGCCCCAGTAGAAGTCCGGGAAAAGCTGAGTATTCCAGAACCACAAACTGAAAGTGCGATCGCTCACTTAGCTAGCTATCCTCATATTCAAGAAGTCGCAATCCTCAGTACTTGTAACCGTCTGGAAATTTACATCGTTACCCCAGAAACCGAACAGGGTATTCGAGAAGTTACTCAGTTTCTTTCTGAATACAGCAAGTTGCCTGCTGCATCTCTGCGACAACACTTGTTTATGTTGCTGCACCAAGATGCGGTAATGCATCTGATGCGGGTGTCAGCAGGTTTAGATAGTCTGGTGCTGGGAGAAGGTCAAATTCTGGCTCAGGTAAAGCATACTCACAAACTGGGACAGCAATACAACGGTATTAAAACCATTTTGAATCGATTATTTAAACAAGCCCTAACAGCAGGCAAGCGGGTTCGGACTGAAACTAGTATTGGTACTGGCGCAGTCTCTATCAGTTCGGCAGCTGTAGAATTAGCGCAAATGAAAGTGCAAAATTTAGCGGCTTGTCGAGTGGCAATTCTCGGTGCTGGGAAAATGTCGCGGTTACTTGTGCAACACTTAATCTCGAAAGGTGCTGCCCAAATTTGCATTTTAAATCGCTCTATCGAACGTGCCGCAGAACTGGCACGGCAGTATCCCGACCAAAATATTCAAACTCATCCAATGTCGGCAATGATATCAGTGATTGCCGAAAGTGATTTAGTGTTTACAAGTACTTCCGCAACAGAGCCGATACTTGACCGCGCTAAATTAGAAATGGTTTTAGCACCTAACCAGCCTTTAATGTTATTTGATATTTCCGTGCCTCGTAACGTCCATGCGGACGTGAATGAGGTGGAAAACGTACAAGCGTTCAATGTGGATGATTTGAAGGCGGTGGTGGCGCAAAACTACGAAAGCCGTCGCAAGATGGCGCAGGAGGCAGAGGGGCTATTAGACGAAGAAGTGGAAGCTTTTGATATTTGGTGGCGCAGTTTAGAAACTGTCACAACCATCAGCTGTCTGCGGAATAAAATCGAAACCATTCGCGAACAAGAATTAGAAAAAGCTTTATCGCGATTGGGTTCAGAATTCGGCGACAAACATCAGGAAATCATCGAGGCTTTAACACGAGGAATTGTTAATAAAATTTTACACGACCCGATGGTGCAGTTACGCGCTCAACAAGATGTTGATGCGAGACGCCGTTGTATGCAAACTCTGCAAATGTTGTTTAATTTAGATGCAGGTGAGCAGTTTAGTTAAACTGATTTGAGATTTTGGATGGAAAATTTTAAATAGAAATCAATCCAAAATCAGCAATTTGATGAAACGTACTTTTAGAGTATTTTTACTGCTGCTGGGTTTGTGGCTGTTATTTGATTTAGCCTCACACCTAGCAGCAGAAATTCTTTGGTTTGATGAAGTTGGATATTTACAAGTATTCTGGTTGCGCTTATTGACGCAACTGGGGTTGTGCGCGATCGCTTTTTTCACTTCCGCAGCTTTTTTGCTGTTTAACTTAGCTATAGCCAATCGGGGAGAGGGGGAGTGGAAGAGTGGGGGAGTGGGGAAGTGGGGGACAAGGGGGACAAGGGAGACAAGGGGGACAAGGGGCACTTTGCAGGGGGAGTTTGCCCCCTCATCTTCCTTGTCTTCACGCCAGCCGCTACAACGGAGGGAACCTCCGCAACGCGCTGGCTCCCCATCTCCCTTGTCTCCCTTGTCTTCCCCATCCCCCCCTCCCCCCCTCCCTCCAAGACTGAGTTTGCGTTTTCTCCTACCGATGGTGTTAGGACTGAGTGTACTGCTGGGATTGATTTTGATTCACTATTGTCAGGAAACCCTGAACTTTTGGCATTTTTTAGAAAAGTCTCTACTGAGTTCTTTTTACTCAAAACTTGGCACTCAAAACTCAGCACTTATATTGCTGCTGGGGTTAACAATTGCGATTTTGAGTAATTACCAGTTTTGCTTAAATGCGATCGCCTTACTCATTAGTTTACTTTTCGGTTTTCTGCTTTCTGCACGCTGGGATAAATTTTTACAGTATTTCCATAGCACTAGTTTTCAAGAAACTGAGCCATTATTTCACAAAGATATTAACTTTTATGTCTTCTCTCTACCTATTTGGGAATTGTTAGCATCTTGGTTGTTAGGACTACTTTTATACAGCACAGCATCAGTAGCATTAATTTATCTGCTATCGGGCAATAGTTTGAGTGAAGGTAGATTTAAAGGCTTTTCTGTATCGCAGCGACTGCATTTAAACGCTTTAACTAGCTTATTGATGTTAGCGATCGCTTTTCATTATTACTTGCAGCGCTACGACCTTTTATATTCTACTGATGGCGTAAACTACGGCGCTAGTTACACCGCTGTGGAAATACAGTTACCAATTTACACCTGGTTGAGTTTTTTAGCAGTGGCGATCGCCATTTACCTGCTATTGCGAGTAATAATTTTGTCCAAAGCGAAAAAAACCAGCTTCAAATCGGTTCCTTACCCGCGTCAACTGATTTACACTTTAGGAATTTATTTAATAATAGCGGCAATTTCTGGTAATATATTACCTTCGGCAGTTCAACGCTTCATCGTTCAACCAAATGAACTCGCCCGCGAACGTCCATACATTCAGCGCACGATTGAACATACCCGACAGGCATTTAATTTAAATCAGATTGAAGCGCAAACCTTCGATCCTAGAGGTGAACTAACAGCGGCGATTTTGCAAGAAAATGACCAGACAATTCGCAATATTCGCCTTTGGGATACACGTCCATTGCTAGAAACCAATCGTCAATTACAACAAATCCGACCTTATTACAAGTTCCCAGGTGCTGATATTGACCGCTATACCCTGAAGAAGGAGGGGAGTGGGGGAGGGGGAGACGGGGGGACAGGGGGACAAGGAGGACAAGGAGGACAAGGGGGAGAGGGGGAAGCTGGAAAGCTGAATGCTCAAGCTTTGACGGAGAAGCAACAGACGATTATTGCGGCGCGGGAACTAGATTATACGGCGGTTCCGCAGCAGGCGCAGACTTGGGTAAACAAACATTTAGTGTATACTCATGGTTACGGGTTTACACTTAGTCCGGTGAATACTGTAGTTTCTGGCGGCTTACCCGATTATTACGTTAAGGATATTGGAGTTGATAGCGGTAAAGGTTCTTTGCAGATATCAAATGAAGCAATTCGGGCAAGTATTCCGATTGGGGAACCGCGAATTTATTATGGTGAAAATACTAACACTTATGTAATGACAGGGACAACCAACCGAGAGTTGGACTATCCCAGCGGCAGCGAGAATGTGTATAACGTGTATGATGGACGCGGTGGAATTGCGATTGGTGCTAAATGGCGACGGTTGTTGTTTGCTGAGTATCTAAAAGATTGGCAAATGCTGCTGACACGAAATTTTCACTCTCGAACGAAGTTGCTATTTCGGCGCAATATTTTAGAAAGGGTTAAAGCGATCGCTCCTTTTTTACGTTACGATAGCGATCCTTATTTAGTCGCAGCGGATGCGGGTGGAACTAATAGCAAAGACGAAAAAACTTATCTTTACTGGATTTTGGACGCTTACACTACAAGCGATCGCTATCCTTATTCTGACCCAGGAAACAATAAATTTAATTACATCCGCAACTCTGTAAAAGTCGTCATCGATGCCTATAATGGCACTGTTAATTTCTACGTTGCCGATCCACAAGACCCAATTATCAACACTTTAGCGGCTATTTTTCCCAACCTGTTAAAACCTCTTTCTGTGATGCCAGATGCTCTCAAAAGTCATATCCGCTATCCGGTGGATTTGTTCAGCATTCAATCTGAACGTTTGCTAGCTTATCACATGACCGATCCACAGGTATTTTACAACCGCGAAGATTTGTGGCAGATACCCACCGAGATTTATGGAAGCGAACCGCGTCCGGTGCAGCCTTATTATTTAATTATGAAGCTGCCAACCGCTGCCACAGAAGAGTTTATTTTGCTGCTTCCTTTTACACCAACTCAACGTGCTAACTTAATCGCTTGGTTGGCTGCGCGTTCCGATCAAGAAGAATACGGTAAACTGCTGCTTTATCAGTTTCCCAAACAGCAACTGATTTATGGACAAGAACAAATAGAAGCTTTGATTAACCAAGATCCGGTGATTTCTCAGCAGATTTCTTTGTGGAATCGCGCCGGTTCGCGGGCGATTCAGGGTAATTTGTTAGTAATTCCGATTGAGCAATCTCTTCTGTATGTTGAACCTCTGTATTTGGAAGCCGAACAAAATAGCCTGCCAACTTTAGTCAGGGTAATTGTAGTTTACCAAAACCGCATCGTCATGGCAGAAACTTTACAAAAGGCAATAGATGCCGTTTTCCAGTCAAAGACTCCAAATACACCTGCGATCGTCCGTCCTGTGAGTAATTCGTAGTAAGCGCTTCAGCGCTTAAATAAGCGCTCTTCTCGCTTACTACAAATCCCCAACTATGAAAAAAGAACAATTTCAAACATTATTACAATTTTTCAAAGCTTTAGCAGACGAAAGCCGATTGAAAATTTTGGGTATTTTGGCAAATCAGGAATGTAGCGTTGAAGAATTAGCAGCGCTATTGCAACTCAAAGAGCCGACTGTATCTCATCATTTAGCGAAACTCAAGGAACTCAATTTGGTAACTATGCGCTCTGAGGGGAACAGCCACCTGTATCAGTTAGATAGCGAGGCTTTACAAAGCATTAGTAAGGAAATTTTCACACCTGAGAAAATAGCATCCTTGGTTGAGGATGTTGATAATGAAGCGTGGTCAAACAAAGTATTAAAAACCTATCTAGAGGGTGATGTTTTTAGCAATGAATCTGTGCATCGTCTGAAAGAAATTCCTGCAAGCCGCAAAAAGCGCTTAGTAATTCTCAAGTGGTTGGTAAGCAAATTTGAAATGGGAGTCAAATATTCAGAACCAGAGGTGAATGAAATTCTCAAGCGCTACCATCCTGACTGCGCTACTTTACGACGAGAGTTCATTGGCTACCAGTTAATGCAGCGAGAAAATTCTGTTTACTGGCGCTTGTCGTCGCCGTGAATATTTACAAAACTTTACGCACTTTTTCACCGAATAACGAACCGCAGAGAACGCGGAGGACACGGAGGAATGAGAGGAGCGAGAGGTGTTTTGCGTAAATCTTGGCAAAGTCAAACCTTATTAGATATACTTCTAATTAGATAGGTGTCTAATTAGAGTTAGAAAATGCAAAAAGAATCATTTCACATTTTGCTGCGCTTTTTCAAAGCGTTGGCGGACGATAGTAGATTAAAGATTGTGGGTATTTTGGCTAACCAGGAGTGCAGTGTCGAAGAATTGGCGATGCTACTGCATCTCAAAGAAGCAACGATATCCCATCATTTGACGAAATTAAACGAACTTAAGTTAGTAAAAATGCGCTTTTCAGGTAATACCCAGTTATACAAACTTGATAGCAAAATTTTGCAAAGCATCAGCAAGGAGATTTTTACATCTGTTGAGATGGATTGCTTGGTTGAGGATGGGGAAACTCAAGTGTGGTCAAACAAAGTATTGAAAAATTATATAGCGAGCGATCGCACCAACTCCCACCCACGTCTAAAAGAAATTCCTGCAAGTCGCAAAAAACGCTTAGTGATTCTCAAGTGGTTAGCAAACAACTTTGAAATAAAAGTCAACTACCCAGAATCGAAGGTAAATGAAATTCTCAAGCGCTACCACCCAGACTGCGCTACTTTACGACGAGAGTTGATTGGCTATCAGTTGATGCAGCGAGAAAATTCAGTTTATTGGCGTCAGGTATAAGTTTAAAAGCAGGAGTTTCGATTTATCTATCTAAGCAGTAAATTGGCGCACTGCTCGCACTAAATCATCAGGTGTGCCAATATCTAAATAAGTACCATCGGGAAATGCTTCGGCTTCTACGTGGAAACCTTGTTGAATAGCAGCCTGAATTACATCGCCAATGGGTATTTCTGGTAGCTGTGATAAGTTGCTTTTAGCTTTGAGAGTAATCAAATATTGATGTAAAAACTCTGTAAAAGTTGATTTCCAAACAGCAATACCCCACATATATTGCAAATTTGACTGCGGAGGTTTTTCGATAATTAAACGGACTCTACCTGTATCATCGAAGTCAACCATACCCGCTTTCTGCGGTTTATCTGTGGGGAATAATCCTAAAACCACATCGGCATCACTTGCCTGTTGGCGTGCAATAATTAATTTAAAAGCATCTTCCGGCTGAAAGAGAATATCAGGAAAACCCAAAGCTACCAGCGCATCACCGACAAACGGATAAGCTTGATCTAAAGTGAAGGGGACACCAAAAGGCAAATTCATAATTAAATAGCCCAAATTCATGGAAAGCATCTCACCATCGCCAAAATAGGCGGGAATGTCCCATTTACCCGATCGCAATATAAAATAAGCCTTATCAATTCCTGCTAGCTGCATTTTTTCTAGCAGATAGTGACAAACTACTTTTGGTCGTAAGTTGAATTCATCACCTACAGACCGAAAGCCAATCGGATATAATTCTTTACTTAGTGGTAAAGGTGAAATCCGTGTTGCGTATCCACCCGCAGGTAACAGTCCAATGATTTGGGGCTTTTTTAGGCGATCGCTATTATTCATAAGTAATTCAAATTAATATTCTTATAATTTTTTACGTAGTAAGCGCTGAAGCGCTTTCTTTTTAAGCGATAAATCGCTTACTACGAATATCCCTCTACTCACCAAGGGAAATTGTGAACAGAGGGAAAAAGGGGGCTGATTAAGTTTTATTTCTAAACGGTAACTACTTGACAGAGACAGCATCAACATCAATAGTGTCGGCGTTAGAGGTAGAAGCCTCAGCAGTATTAGCCGCTGTGGTATCTACATCACCCTTACGGGCTTTAAAACCTTCAATCACTACTTGGGACATTTCCGTAACTAGTAGTGTCAAAAGGAAAACATCATCCAGTTCTCCCACAATTGGAAAGAAATCTGGCAGCACATCAAAGGGGCTAACAAAATAAAGCATAGTTCCCAAAATAACCCACCAGCGGTATTTGGGGTTGCGAAGTAAATTACGATACCAACTGTAAACGGCTTGAATTGAGAAGTTCATGTTTTAGACCTCCAGTTAACTTTAATTTTGGCAAATTATGCCCTAAACTTCCTGTGGGAATAACCGCCCTAATTAGTGAGTGAAGACGCTACTCTCAAGTTACGCAAAATTCTATCTTGTGATAGTTAACACAAGTCTTGGCTGTGGTGCATTAATCTCTAAAATTAAAATGCTTTGGGATAGTTGCACGCAGAATAAATGGAGGAAACCGAAAATAGTGGATATTTTAGATTTGATAGAAAAGGGCGGACCGGCGATGTGGCCTTTGCTTGCCCTGTCGATTTTGTCTTTGAGCGTGATTTTCGAGCGTTTGTGGTTTTGGTTAAGAATATTAACGCAAGAAAAGGAAATAGTTGATCGCGTGTTAGATGCAGCCTGTGAAAATTGGGTAACGGCTAGGGATATTGCCAGACAAGCGACATCTCAGCCTATAGGACGCTTTCTTTTTGCGCCCTTAAACTTGCCCAAAACCGACACGGAAACGTTTAGACTGGCGCTGGAAGCAAGCGCAGAAGATGAATTAGCGGGGATGCGTCGGGGGGAAAAACTTTTAGAAGCCGTGATTGCCCTCGCGCCATTATTAGGATTGTTGGGTACGGTTTTGGGTTTGATCCAGGCTTTGCGAGCTATTCGGATTGGCGATTTGGGAACCGCATCGACAGCTGGGGTGACTACTGGTATCGGGGAATCTTTAATTAGTACGGCAGCAGGGCTAATTGTGGCGATCGTTAGTTTGGTATTTTATCGTTTATTTCAAAGTTTTCTCGTCAACCAAGTGAAAGTATTTCGCAAGGCAGGGAATGATATGGAATTACTTTACCGGCAGTCACCGCCTGATTTTAGCAATAATCCATTAGAAAAAGCGCTGTTGCCCGCTCGAGAGCGAGATTCCTCACCCCAAAAGTTCTCTGCACCCCGCAAAAGAGGTAGAAACAAGTTTTCGCAAGTTCCTCCAGAATCTCCACCAACCGAATCTGATTCACATTCATCAGATCCAGAGCAATAGTCAATTATTCAAGTAAGGCGTGAAAATAAGATGATGAAAGTTAACCTGCATACTCCAGTTGAAGAAGTCCAAATTCAAATCATTCCCTTAATTGATGTCGTTTTTTGTATCCTGACATTTTTTATTTTGGCGGCTTTGCAATTCACTCGACAAGAAGCGATTAATATTAATTTGCCGGAAGCTAAAACAGGTACACCACTACCTAATACTTCAAATGCACAACTACAGTCTCAAGGGCAGATATTAACTTTGGGTATCGATGCGATCGGTCAAACTTCCTTAGATGGACAACCGATAAAACGAGAGCAATTAGCAGAGAATTACAAAAATTATCTCAAGCAAAATCCTAATGGCATTTTGGCGTTGAAAGTTACTAAGTCAACGGCTTATAACGATGTTATGGAGATGGTAGATTTATGGAGACAACAGGGGGGTACTCAAATCTCTTTTGTAGTTCAACCTACTTTCTCATCACCACCCACATCATCACCACCTGTTATCCCCCCTTTCCCAGTTAATCCAGGCGCTGCACCTGTACCAAATACCGCGCCAGTTGCTCCCATTAATCCACAAAGCAACCCGAACTTCAATCTACCCCCAAATGCGCCTATTCAGCCTTTGCCTGGGCAAGGGTTCAATCCTGCCCCCGGTGGCGTTTTTCCTGTTTTCCCCCAAGTGCCAGCCCCCCAAGCGCCCGCAAAACAAGCAACTCCCACGCCTGCTAAAAGGTGAGATGGGTTGTTGGAAGGGGACAAGGGGACAAGGGCGACGGGCGTGGGGAGTTTGTCTCCTCATCTCCTTCCATCTCCCCATTTCCCAAAACCTAAAGAGATACAGAATTAATCTTGCTTGGCAAAAAATTCCTGCTAACTTACAGATAACTACTTAAGATTCAAATATCTTTCTATTAGGGGTATAAAGTTAAAAGTTAGGAGTTAAAAGTTAAGAATTAGGAGTTGGGAATTCTTAATAACTCTTAACTCATAACTCATGACTCATAACTCATCACTTTTAACTCCTAACTCTTAACTCCTAATTATTCGTTGATAGATGGAGGAGTAACTTTAGTTGTTGATTGCTGTAAACGTTGTTCGCGTTTTTTGCGATCGGCTGAAAGCATATCTGCCATAACTACTAGTGCTTGCGCCATTTTATCTAGATTAGAACGGTATAGATCCAAATCTTTAGTGAGTTTGTCATCAGATAAATGTAAGCCACTAGCAACGCTTTTCAGTGCTTCAGTGCGCTGTTTTTCATCTTTGACTAATTCTGGATCTGACAGTTCTAATAAAGAAAATAAACCGATCGCAAACAAACGGCTATATTTAAAATTAGGATTGTTAGCGATCGCTAGGAGTTGTTCAGCTAAGTCAGCATCTCGATCCGTAGGAGTCGTTTGGCTTAACCACCCAATTAAATCTTTTGATGGTAAGCTTTGCGCTAAAGCCTGCAAACGGTGTGCATCTTGTTTATAACGTTGCGGATCTTCCTCTATAGCCTGACACAGGGCATTAAAAATTGACTCTTTATCTTGTTCTGGCAGATAGCCTTGCATGAAGCGGTCGAATGTAGTGACGACGCCCAAGGCATAAATTGGATTGTAGCTAAAATCGGCATTCACTGACAGCAGATGCATTTCTACCATCAGTTCTTCCACCACTCGACGATAAATAGTATTTATCGGGCGCGTGTGGCGGTTATAGAATGTTCGCTTTGTATCAGAGACAGTACGGACGTTATTCACAAAGAAAATCTTTTGGGCGACGTATCTTTATTCTCTCGCTTCACGGCAACTTTGCCAAGTTGAGGTTTACACAAGTATTGACTGCTTGATTTGCGTTTTGGACAATTATCTTTTAACACACCACAAGAGTTGGGAATCCTCAGCTGGACAAAACTATGCAAAAATTATGATACGTCATAATTGTGCATCAATATGAGCTTCTCGCCACAGTTAACTGCCTTAGCTGAATATTTGGCTGGTGAATTTGATAATCGCGCTCAAGCTTTAGCCGATCCAGCTTGGTATGTTCACTTACGAATGTGGCAAAGACCTGTTGCTTTATTTTCAGAAGACAGTTTTACCCTGTTTGCTGAACAAGCCAATGTTCTTAAATTAGATCAGCCTTACCGTCAGCGAATTATGCGCTTACAGCAAAAAGGTGACGCTGATGCTATCCAAGTCCAATATTATATGCCTAAAGATCCAGACGCCTTAAAATGCGCTGGTCAAAACCCCGCTTTACTTAATACCCTGACACCAGACCAATTAAATTTACTACCAGGCTGCATCCTTTCTGTTACGCAGCAAGAAATAAGTCCCAATTGCTACAAATTTACAGCGACTGCACCGCCAGACACTCGCTGTTGCTTTACTTATAGTGGCAATACCATCCAAGTATCCTTAGGGTTTGAAGCCACTAAAAACGAATTTTATAGCTACGACAAAGGAATTGATCCGGAAGGAAAAGCAACTTGGGGAGCGATTATGGGTCCTTATCGCTACACCAAACAAAATCAATTATGAGTTAGGAGTTAGGAGTTAGGAGTTAGGAGTTATGAGTTAGGAGTTATGAGTTAGGAGTTATGAGTTATTTAATTAACTCCTCACTCCTCACTTTTAACTCTTAACTTTTTTAAGATCACTCTTAACTTCTAACTTCTTTTTTAGCTTGCGATGCTGCGAGGTACACCTTCTAAAGCTTCCTCTTCAGTTTCAAAGATTTCAAAGACTGTATCCATCATCGTCACTTCAAACACCAGTTTTGCTTCTGGATGTACATTACAGATGCGGAAACTACCTTTTACTTTATCAGCATCACGCATCCCCGCGACTAAAGATGTCAAACCAGAACTATCAATAAAATTCACTCCTCCGAGATTAACAACTACATGGCGACTCAGTTTGGAGATACATTCCTGTAACTTCAAGCGAAATTGCCAAGCTGTGGTAATATCTAGGCGACCGGATGGAGTTAAGACAATAACGATATTGCCATCTTGAGTTGTATAAGTTTTTTGATCTATATGAATCACGCTCGCCTCCCGTTGGCGCTGCTGTCAAATTGACATCGGCTGTATTTAGCGTTGGACTAGTGAGCCAAAAGATTTTTTAAAAGTAATCTTTATCACTTTGCTACTGATACACAGTTTAGAAGCTGATAGTGAAATAGTTGGCTCACCAATTGAAAAAAAACGTCCAATGCTTATGCTTGAGATTAACAAGCAACAGCCAAAACTGTCACTTTTTTTTGCTAAGTGCTTTCTTTTAGTAGTTTAACTCACCAAAAGAGTGCTGAACGGAAAGTCGGGAGTGGGGAGTGGGGAGTGGGGAGTAGGGAATGGGGGGAGTGGGGGACAAAAAGACAAGGGGGACTCCTTGGAGACAAGGAGGACAAGGGGGATAAGGAGACAAGGAGATAATTAACTCCTAACAACTAACAACTAACAACTAACAACTAACTCCGTGCCTCCGTGCCTCCGTGCCTCCGTGCCTCCGTGCCTCCGTGCCTCTCTACTCAGCACTGTGGTTTGGTGTCCAGTTTGCCCAATCTTGAGGTTTAAGAAAGGTTTCATATAACTCAGCTTCGGGGGAATTAGGTTCTGGCTGATAGCCGTATTCCCAGCGCACTAGGGGAGGTAAAGACATGAGAATAGATTCGGTGCGTCCGTTGGTTTGCAGACCAAAAATAGTGCCTCGGTCATAAACCAAGTTAAATTCTACATACCGACCCCGACGATAAAGTTGAAAATTCCGTTGGCGATCGCCATATTCTGTATTATGTCGCCGTTCAACAATTGGCACGTAAGATGGTAAAAATGCATTACCACATTCTTGCACAAAAGTAAATAATTCTTCCCAACTGCGTGATTCTGGCGCACCTAGCTGATTGCTGTAAATAGCCGCCTCACCATCTGGATGGGGACCGCGATATAATTCACCTTCACCATGTTGGTAATCAAAAAATAGACCACCTACACCCCGCGTTTCTCCGCGATGCTTGAGGTAGAAATATTCATCACACCAGCGCTTAAACACTTGATAATATTCTGAGTGATGCTTATCACATGCTCCTTTGATAGTTTGATGAAAATGTGCTGCATCTTCAGCGAACGGGTAATAAGGAGTTAAATCCGCACCGCCACCAAACCACCACACCGGACCTGCTTCAAAATAACGATAATTGAGGTGAACAGTTGGCACGTAAGGGTTACGAGGATGTAACACCATTGAAGTACCCGTAGCATACCAGCGGTGTCCTTCTGCGTCTGGGCGTTGGGTTAAAATAGAGGGTGGTAGGTGTTCTCCCCAAACTTCAGAAAAACCGACACCAGCTTGTTCAAAGATTGCACCCTCACGCATAACACGCGATCGCCCTCCACCTCCTTCTGGACGTTCCCAACTATCTTGTTGGAACTTACCCACACCATCCACGTCTTCCAGGGTTTGAGCAATTTTGTCCTGCAACTGTTTCATAAACTGACTCACCCTAGCCTTAGCGTCAGCTGGCGGTAAAGACTTAGATGATTCGGTTTGGCGATGAAGCGAGTTGGTCAACATAATAAATTCAGCAACCTAAATTACAATTTCTAAAAAGCAACAAATCTCTCAACTTAAACATTTGCAGGCAATACGCGCCAAAAAAACCGACTCAAATCGCCCAACTTAAGAGCGTTACAGTCAAGCATTCACCCACCAAACGTGGGCATAACTAAAGATATTGTCCCTCAAATGTGTATAGGCTTGTATATTGACTAAGTTTTTTATGCCTAATTTATGTGAACATTTAAGTGTGATACCAAGTTGCAATTAAAAGATATTACTTTGAGATTGCGTGTAGGGGCATAGGGCGTACAAAAAAATAAACATATAAACGCGCATTGGGCATTGGGCATGGGGCATCGTCCAAGTGGGCATCGTCCAAGTGGGCATACAAAGAAATTTGGCTTTATTACCAATGCCCAATGCCCCATGACGGCAGATGCGTGACTGTCGGCACCGACGGCAGGTGCTACAACGTTCGTGACCTCCCTTCGGGTTCGCCACTACGAATAGACCCAAACCGACACCGCGCCCGTGGACTCACCGCAACGCACTGCCTCCCCAACGCACTGCCTCCCCCATGCCCATTGCCCCATGCCCATTGCGATAGGGCCCCAACCAGATGTGTAGCCAGGAAGAGGATTATAAAAATGCAAGCTTGGTTGTCCAAATTTATCCACCGCAAACGGCGTCGGGTTTGTGCTTCTTTGGTGCGAACGTACCGAGAAATTAGTTCTGCCTCACCAGACGAACTATGGCAAAAGGTAGTAGATTTAGCAGACGTTTCCTGGCATCCAATGCTGAAGAGTACCAATGTTCCCTACGGATTAGTACCCAAACCGGGATTGATTTATCAAGCGGTAACACGCTTGTCGCCGATTCCTATCCGTATTTTTGTCGAGCGCGTCAATCCCAGAGAACTTTTAACTGTACGCGTGCTAGCGATTCCTGGTGTAGAAGAACGAGTGACTTATCAACTAGAGTCCACAGTTTGTGGCACTTGTTTGTCTTATTCTGTAACCCTACGCGGTTGGTTATCGCCTTTGATTTGGTCGTTTTCTCGTCCTTATAGCGATCGCGTAGCCCGCGCTTTAGTTGATGCTGTAGAAAAGGCAGGATTGCCAGCAGGGAGTTAGTGGGGAATGGGGAATGGGTAATGGGAAATGGGTAATGGGGAATGGGTAGGGTTAAAACAACGCTCCAAATAACAACGCTCCACATAACAACGCTCCAACGCTCCAACCAACATTCAACAATACCTTCATAAAGTTAAGATGCAAGTAGATCGTAAAAACTATTTGCAAAGATTTATTACAGCGGCAAGGGTGAAAACACGATGTATGATGTCCTCGATGCTCAGTCGGTTCTAAATGTGCTGCGACCGGTGGAAGATCCAGAACTTCGCAAAAGTCTGGTAGAACTCAACATGATTCGCAACGTCAAAATTGACGGTGGCAAAGTTAGCTTCACTTTGGTATTAACAACACCCGCCTGTCCTCTACGTGAATTTATCGTTGATGATTGCCGCAGAGCGGTAAAAAAACTACCAAATGTTACAGATGTAGCTGTAGAAGTCACAGCAGAAACACCTCAGCAAAAAAGCTTACCCGATCGCACTGGCATTAGTGGTGTAAAAAACATTATCGCCGTTTCTAGCGGCAAAGGCGGTGTAGGTAAAAGTACGGTAGCTGTGAATGTGGCGGTAGCATTAGCACAAACCGGGGCAAAAGTTGGCTTACTCGATGCCGATATTTACGGTCCCAACGACCCCACCATGTTAGGGCTGAGTGATGCCCAAATTACTGTCCGTCCTGGCGAAAAAGGCGAAATCCTGGAACCTGCTTTTAATCACGGTGTCAAGTTAGTCTCTATGGGCTTTTTAATTGACCGAGATCAGCCGGTGATTTGGCGCGGACCAATGCTGAATGGAGTGATTCGTCAATTTCTCTATCAAGTGCAATGGGGCGAACTCGATTATTTGATTGTGGATATGCCACCGGGTACGGGGGATGCACAGTTAACTTTGACACAAGCCGTGCCAATGGCGGGGGCAGTAATTGTCACCACACCGCAAAACGTAGCTTTGTTAGATTCTCGTAAAGGCTTGCGGATGTTTCAGCAGATGAACGTGCCAGTTTTGGGGATAGTGGAAAATATGAGTTATTTTATACCCCCAGATATGCCAGATAAGCAATATGACATTTTTGGTTCTGGTGGTGGTGAGAAAACTGCTGCGGAGTTGGGTGTACCGTTGCTGGGGTGCGTACCCTTAGAGATTTGTACCAGAGTTGGGGGTGATAGCGGTGTGCCGATTGTTGTTGGCGAACCAGATTCAGCTAGTGCAAAAGCATTGTATGCGATCGCCCTCACCATCGCTGGCAAAGTATCAGTTGCTGCCCTAACATAGAATTTTAATTTTTATCTGGTTCCCCATCCGCAACCGGGGAATACAGATTTAAAATGCTGACTAAATTTAAAATCTAAAACCTAAAGTCTAAAATCACACAATGTTGTTAAAAAGGTCGTCCAAAAAGTCTGTACCAAAAATTCGCTGGCAGCAATGGGTTAAACCCTGGCAGCAAACAGACTGGCTGCTATTTAGCTTACCAATTGCCATCACTCTATTTGGTGGCATTATGATCAAAAGTACCGAATTGAACCAAGGACTCACTGACTGGTGGTGGCACTGGCTGATGGGTGGCATTGGTACCGTAATAGCCCTGATCCTTGCCCGCATCCGCTACGAAAATCTGATTCAGTGGCACTGGATAACTTATACAATAACCAATATCAGCTTGATCGCCGTCACGGTAGCTGGTCAGAGCGCCAAAGGAGCACAACGGTGGGTTAGTATCGCAGGGATTCCCATACAACCCTCGGAATTTGCCAAAATAGGATTAATTATCACCCTAGCGGCTTTGTTACACAAGCGCAGCGCTTCTCAAATAGATAATGTTTTCCGCGCTTTGGCAATTACCGCCATTCCTTGGGCATTAGTATTTATACAACCTGATTTGGCAACATCACTGGTATTTGGAGCGATCGTTTTAGGAATGTTGTACTGGGCAAATGCTAACCCAGGCTGGTTAATATTGATGATTTCTCCCATCGTCGCTGCAATTTTGTTTAGTACACCTTGGCCCCTTTCAGCGCCGATAGTTTTGTTTGACCAACTATCTTTGGGACCTTTAGGATTAATTTGGTCAGCCGCTATGGGTGTACTAGGCTTTTTGACTCTCCCCTGGCGTCGATTTGGTATCAGCGGCATCAGTGCATGGATTCTGAACATGCTAGGCGGCGAAATAGGTGTCTTTGTCTGGAACCATGTATTGAAAGATTATCAAAAAGGTCGGATCACCTCATTTCTCAATCCCGATGCCGACCCTCTGGGAACAGGATATCACCTGATTCAATCTCGAATTGCCATTGGTGCTGGGGGAATTTGGGGATGGGGACTAAATAAGGGTCCGATGACTCAACTAAATTTCGTTCCCGAACAGCATACAGACTTTATATTCTCTGCTGTGGGCGAAGAATTCGGTTTGATTGGTTGTTTGCTATTGCTGGTTGTCTTCTGCTTTGTTTGTCTGCGATTATTACATATTGCTCAAACCGCTAAAGATAATTTTGGTTCGTTATTGGCTATTGGCGTTTTGTCGATGATCGTCTTTCAGCTAATTGTTAACGTTGGCATGACGGTTGGTTTAGCACCGGTGGCGGGGATTCCCCTACCTTGGATGAGTTACGGTCGTTCTGCCATGTTGAGCAACTTCATCGCCTTGGGACTAGTAGAATCAGTAGCGAATTTTCGTCAACAGAGGCAGAGATATTAGTTAGGAGGTTGGTGGTTAGTGGTTAGTGGTTAGTGGGAATTTGAAGAGGGGAAAAGGGGAAATGCCCAATGCCCAATGCCCAATGCCCAATGCCCAATGCCCAATGCCCAATGCCCAATGCCCAATGCCCAATGCCCACTAACAACCATCCACCAACAACCAACAACTATTAAGCTATTAATAGGAAACAAGCGAGGTTAAAATCATGATCCTGCCAGGAGCGACTGTTCGTGTTAAGAATCCCGCAGATACTTATTATCGCTTTGAGGGACTCGTGCAACGGGTGAGTGATGGCAAGGTAGCCGTACTGTTTGAAGGTGGTAACTGGGATAAGTTAATCACCTTTCGTCTCAGCGAATTGGATCTTGTAGAAACCACTGCCGGACGGAAAAAAGCGAAATAAACGCACATTAGTTAGGAGTTAGGAGTGAGGAGTTAAGAGAACTCATAACTCATAACTCATAACTCATAACTCATAACTCATAACTCTTATGCGCCTTCCTTTACCACAGTTTGTCACAGGCGATCGCCACCCCAACCACATTGCGGAGGTGATCGAAACTACTACTACCGAATTTTTGGCACAGTGTCTGGAACCTGAAGATTTGAGCTTCCCGCCCATGCCACCATTCGGTAGCTGGGTTTGTTCTGTGGATGAAGAATCCGGCAATCAAGTTTACGCTTTGGTGTATTATGCGACAACAATGCCCATAGATTCCGTACACAGGGCAAGAGCTTTAGGGTTGTCGTTGCAGGATTTGCGAGAGGAACAACCCCAGATATTCGCCATGCTGAAAACAGAATTTCGGGCGGCGATCGTCGGATTTGAACAGCCATCTGGCAGCATAAGTTATAACAATCGGGTGTATCAATATCTACCACCGCGTCCGCCACAAATTCATCAAGCTGTTTATCGATGCGAACCAGAAGCGATCGTTAAATTCACCGAAGAGCTAGATTTTTTGCGGACATTACTTTTTGTAAACGGTGCGCCAGTAGACTCATTAACCGCAGCGGCGATTAGAGAAGTGTACCAGTTACGCAAAGCCGATAGACAATGGTTAATCAAAGCCGGTAGAACCTTAAGTGTGCTGCTCAAAGACGATTACGATCGCTTGCGATTTATCCTCAGCCAAATCCACCCATAGGTAGGATCGCATATGCGATCGCCTCGATGATGTAAGTCAAATTTTCTCACTTTTTCATTTTCTCCAGGGTGGATGATTGATTTATTTTCACAGCGAACAATTGCCTTGGGGCAATTGTCGCTTCACCAAGCTTGCGAACATACAAGTCCTACCTATGGAACTCCAGTCCCTAGTTCTTGCTTTAGAACCAACAAACCAAGTTCTCGGCAACGAACCAATTGTTCCCTTTGCCATTTTATTAGTGGTTATCTTAGTTGTGCCGATTCTATTTGAGCGGCTAAGACTACCCGGATTAGTAGGTTTAGTTTTTTCGGGGGTAGTACTTGGTCCATCAGGTTGGAATGTATTCCAGCCTGATTCGCCAACTATCAATTTGCTATCAGATATCGGGTTAGTCTACTTGATGTTTATAGCGGGGTTAGAAGTTGACTTAGAACAATTCCGCCGTCAGAAAAGTCGTTCTTTTGGATTTGCTAGCTTCACCTTTTTTATCCCCCTAGCCTTCGGAACCTTAATCGGGCAGATTTTTGGTTTTAGCGGCAATGCTTCTCTCTTAATTGGCTCAATGTTTGCTTCCTACACTTTGTTGGCATATCCGCTTATCAATCGCTTGGGAATAGTCAAAAATCAAGCTGTCAGCGTCACCATTGGAGCCACTATTTTTACTAACATCGGCGCACTGGTGGTGTTATCTCTGTGTATAGCCGTTCATGCTAAACAATTCAGCTATTGGGGGCTAATAACTTTATTTAATTCCTTAATTATTTACTTAATCCTTGTATTAGTCGGCTTTGATTGGGCGGGGAAAGAATTTTTTCGGCGATCTGGAGACGATGAGGGAAACCAATTTTTATTTGTATTGCTTTGCATATTTCTTGCCGCTGTCGGTGCTCAATTAATCGGAGTAGAAAAAATCGTTGGAGCCTTTTTAGCAGGTTTGGCGGTAAATGGTGTCCTCGCTTCTGGACCAGTCAAAGAAAAGGTAATGTTCGTTGGTAGCGTGCTGTTCATTCCTATTTTCTTTGTTCACCTTGGCTCATTAATTAATTTGCCAGCTGCCAACAACTTTAGCACGCTGAAGCTAACCCTATTTATTGTAATTGGTTTATTGTTGTGCAAATTTATCGCCGCTTTTTTAGCGAAACTAGTTTACCGCTATAACTGGCAAGAAATGTTAATGATGTGGTCGCTGAGTCTACCCCAAGTGGGTGCGACATTAGCGGCAACATTAGTGGGATATCGGGCGGAGTTGTTACCGATATGGGTATTAAATAGTGTTGTTAGCTTAATGCTGGTGACATCAACCGTAGGACCGTTGATTACCAATCGCCTTGCTGCTGGTTTGGCTTCATCATCTGTTGAGCAGCACGCAACTACAACACCGCCGTATCAAAATAAAGAGAAAAAGGCCAGTAATTTTACTATAGTCGTACCTATTTACAATCCGCAAACTCAGCAATATTTGATTGAAATGGCGGCATTATTAGCACGTCAGGAAAATGGCAAAATTATACCATTAGCGATCGCTACTGCGGCGGCTCACATGGATGCGCCGCAGTTAGAAGTTTCTCTGCAACGCAGTGAACGCTTACTTTCCAAAGCCACCGCTCAAAGTCAAGTATTGAGCGTAGAAGCAGAACCATTACTGCGAATTGATGATGCTTTTGGTCAAGGTATCAGCAGAGCTGCTCGCGAACAAAAAGCTAATTTAATTGTTATGGGTTGGGGCAAACGGACTGGGCTGAGAGCGCGTTTATTTGGTAATGTGATTGACAGCGTTCTCTGGGCATCTCATTGTCCGGTAGCGGTGACACGTTTAGTAGAATCACCTCGAAAAATTCAGCGAATTTTAGTGCCCGTAGAAAACCTGATAACACCATCATTGCACCCCGTTCAATTTGCGATCGCCTTAGCACAAGCAAATCAAGCGCAAGTTACCGTCTTGAATGTATGCGATCGCCGCACTAGTTCCAGTAAAATCGCTTCTAGGCGATCGCAACTTGGCTTATTAGTATCTAAATTAGCTTTGCCCAATCCCCCAGAAGTTCAAATCATTGCCCATGAAAACGTTGCCCAAGCAATTTTGCAGGCAGCGCGATTATATGATTTAGTAGTGTTACCTTTTATACGCAATCGCACAAGTCCCGGTGGATTAGCCATTAGTGATGTCACTACCCAGTTAGCCAGACAACTCACCTGCTCTATCGTCATGCTTGGCGAACCAGAACGCAATCCCACAGCAGCTTTGCCTACAGCAGTTTCCAATACTACAGCGGTAATTGGTAACGCGGTAATTGGTAATGGGTAATTGGTAATTGGTAATTGGAGGAGCAAATTCCCCCTTGTTCCCCATTGCCCATTGCCCATTGCCCATTGCCCATTGCCCCATTCCCTGTTTCAAAACTTTATATTTTTAAAGATTTTGTAAAGTATTGCGGAAAAGCCCAGATTACGCTATCAATGTTTGTTATTTTGCTAAGTGAATTGTGAAGTAATCAACTGCTTGATTGCATCTAGAAGTAAATCGCAAAAGAAAAATACCTTTTTAATTACCCGTGGAAGTGCTCAATTTTTGTTATCAGGCTGGGTACTCTAAAAACAGGCGCGATTGCACTTTGCAAAAATATGTAAGTAACTGGTAAATTATGAGAATTTTGGTGACAGGCGGTGCTGGGTTCCTTGGTTCCCATCTAATCGACAGACTAATGGCTGATGGGCATGAAGTTATCTGTTTGGATAACTTCTATACAGGTAACAAAAATAACATCCTCCAATGGATGAATCATCCATACTTTGAACTCATCCGCCACGACATCACCGAACCAATTCGGTTAGAAGTGGATCAAATTTATCATCTGGCTTGTCCTGCTTCCCCAGTACATTACCAGTACAATCCAGTCAAAACAGTCAAAACCAACGTTATCGGCACGTTGAATATGCTGGGGTTGGCTAAACGTGTCAAAGCACGATTTTTCTTAGCTTCAACAAGCGAAGTGTACGGAGATCCAGAAGTTCATCCGCAAACTGAAGAATATAGAGGTAGCGTCAATCCCATCGGGCTGCGTTCATGTTACGACGAAGGCAAACGAATTGCGGAAACTTTGGCATTTGACTACTACAGACAAAATAAAGTTGATATTCGGGTTGTCCGTATTTTCAACACCTATGGTCCTCGGATGTTAGAAAATGATGGTCGGGTAGTAAGTAACTTTATCGTTCAAGCTTTACGGGGCGAACCTTTGACAATATATGGGGATGGTTCGCAAACCCGTAGTTTCTGCTACGTTTCCGACTTGATCGAAGGATTTTTACGGTTGATGAAGAGTGACTACGTAGGTCCAGTAAATATAGGCAATCCTGGTGAATATACTATCTTAGAATTAGCCCAAGCCGTGCAAACCCTGATAAATCCGGATGCAGAAATAAAATTTGAGCCTTTGCCTTCTGACGATCCGCGTCGCCGGCGTCCCGATATTACCAAAGCAAAAACTTTGTTAAATTGGGAACCTACCGTTCCTCTTCAAGAGGGGTTAAAACTGACTGTAGAAGATTTCCGCGATCGCATCAAAGGTAACCAACAATCAATAGTCAACAGTCAATAGTCAAAAAACTATTAATTATGGACTCTGGACTACAAACCTTTGACAGCTGAAAACTTCTCTTTGACGACTAACCCCAAAAAAGTAAGGAACTAACAAAATGCGTGTTTGTGTAATTGGTACTGGCTACGTTGGTTTGGTGACAGGCGCTTGCTTGGCTCATATTGGACATAGTGTAATTTGTGTAGACAACAACGAAGAAAAAGTCAAGTTAATGAAGTCTGGACAGTCGCCAATTTTCGAGCCGGGACTCTCGGAAATTATGCAGTCTGCCATTCAATCGGGTAATATTGAGTTCACAACTGACATCAGTGCAGGCGTTTCTCACGGGGAAATTTTGTTTATTGCTGTGGGAACACCACCCTTACCCACTGGTGAAAGTGATACCCGTTACGTTGAGGCTGTAGCCCGTGGTATTGGCGCAAATCTTGACGGTGGTTATAAGGTCATTGTCAACAAATCTACAGTGCCTATTGGCTCAGGTGACTGGGTGCGGATGCTTGTTATGGATGGTATCGCTGAACGCCAAAAAACATTAGTTACCGCAGGTGGGGCTGCAATTGAAGAGAAATTGCCTGAGTATGCATCTCAGTTTGATGTAGTCAGCAATCCAGAGTTTTTGCGCGAAGGTTCGGCAGTGTACGACACCTTTAACCCCGATCGCATTGTCTTGGGTGGTAACTCTCCAAGAGCGATCGGCATGATGAAAGAATTGTATGCCCCAATTGTCGAGCGCAACTTTGCTGAGGATAAATCTTTACCTCAAGTGCCAGTATTGGCTACAGATTTAAGCTCGGCAGAAATGATTAAATATGCTGCTAACGCTTTTCTGGCAACCAAGATTAGTTTTATTAACGAAGTTGCGAATATTTGCGATCGCGTTGGTGCTGATATTACCCAAGTAGCAAAAGGTATCGGTTTAGATTCTCGGATTGGTAACAAATTCTTGCAAGCTGGTATCGGCTGGGGTGGTTCTTGCTTCCCGAAAGATGTTTCTGCCCTGGTTCATACTGCTGATGACTACGGCTATGAAGCTCAACTGCTGAAAGCTGCCGTCAGCGTCAACGAACGTCAGCGCTTGATTGCTCTAGAAAAACTCCAACAAGCCCTGAAAATCCTCAAAGGCAAAACCGTCGGATTACTCGGTTTAACCTTTAAGCCCGATACCGACGATTTGCGCGACGCTCCCGCACTCAATTTGATTGAGCAGTTGAACCGACTCGGAGCCAAAGTTAAAGCATACGATCCAATTATTTCTCAAACCGGAATGCGTCATGGTCTTTCTGGCGTGTTGGTCGAAACCGACGCGGAACGGCTTGCTGATGGTTGTGATGCTTTAGTATTGGTGACTGAATGGCAACAATTCAGCAATCTCGACTACGCGAAAATGGCTAAGTTGATGTGCCACGCGGTAATGATTGACGGTCGTAACTTCCTCGATCCGGAAAAAATGGTACGGGCTGGGTTCCAATATATAGGCGTTGGACGCTAAATCGATTTTAGCTAAATTCGGCATTCATCCATTTCTCCCTAGGCTGAATCTATTGTGAAGTTAATCCCCCGCTTAAAAAACGGGGGATTTTGTATTGTTGGTTATCTTTAATACTTTTTATCTTAAGTCCGGCAAATCATACATATTGTAGAGACGTTTTGGACTGAACGTCTATGCGTGACGGTTGCGGCGTTTTGAAGGAGCGGAAATATTTAATACAAATATAAGAATATCTACTCCTATTTACATATATCTTCAGATTGATGAATATGTGAAAAACTTTAGTAACTTAGGTTACTAAATGTCTTTAACAAATCAAAATAATAATGCTGCTCGTTACAGAAGACAAAGAATACCCCTACAGCAAATCATGGGATCGAGTCTTTATTTGCACAGGTTACGCATTCGTAGCGAGAATTATCCGGCAAGTTGCAATTAAAGGCGAAAATCTTCTTTATTTAAAATGCAGTGGTGTTTATTAACAGTTGCAAGTCCAAGAATTAGCAATAAATAATTTTTAACAACTAACTTATGAAAAATTGGTCTGTATGAACTCTAAACCAACTGTACTCATTGCTGGTATCACGGGTATCCTTGGTAGCAAAATCGCTTTAACGATACTAGAAAAAGGCGTAATGAACGTTAAAGGATTGATTCGCTCTCATAATATCAGCGACAAAAAGCAACAGCAGTTAGATGACTTAAAGGCGAAAGGAGTTGTTTTTGTTGAAGGTGATTTATTTGACCAACAAAGTCTGACTGAAGCTTGCCGGGAAGTTGAAATAATTGTCTCCGCAATCAAAGGCAGTAGCAGCCACCAAACCAACTTGTATCGTGAAGATATCGTGCTTTCCGGGCAGTTAAATCTCTTGGAAGCTGCGATAAATAATAATGTGAAAAAATTTGTCCCTTCCGATTATTCAGTGGATTACTTCAAACTGGATTTGGGCGATAACTACAATCTCGACTTTCGCATCAAATTTGCCGAGCTTTTGAAACAGTCAGGACTTGAATATACTTTTATTCTCAACGGTGCTTTTATCGAAGTTCAATTATCACCCTTTGCCAAGTTATTTGATTTTGAGGTGGGTACGTTTAGCTACTGGGGTGATGGTGAGCAATTATGTGATTTTACTACATACGATGATACGGCGAAATATATTGCCGAGGCGATCGCCGATCCGCAAATGGTCAATTCAGCGCTGAAAGTTGCGGGTGATGTCCTCACCATGAAACAATTACTCGCCACCTTTGAAGAAGTAAAAGGTAAAAAACTGGTTGAAAAACGCTTAGGTAGTGTGGACGATTTAAAAGCCTGGATTGCTAAAACAAAACAAAAAGCCTTCTGCCCACTTGAATACATTCCCGAACAGTATCACTACACGATGGTATCGGGCAAAGGCAAACTCGATCAACTTGATAACCCTCGTTATCCCCACATCAAACCGACAACAGTCAAACAGTTTATTAGCCAAGGAAATTTTTAGATATGACTTCTCTATCTGGTAAAGTCGCAATTGTCACAGGTTCATCACGCGGTATTGGACGTGCCATTGCGGAACGCTTGGGACGTGATGGTGCAAATGTGGTTGTTACCTACGCCGGCAACAAAGACAAAGCAGAAGAAGTGGTTTCCGCAATTAAGGCTAATCAAACGGATGCGATCGCTATCCAAGTTGACATGCGAAAAATTGAAGATGTCCGCAATCTCTTTCTTCATACACTTGACTATTTTGGCAAGCTGGATATTCTCGTCAACAACGCCGCCGGCAAGAACATTTTTAAACCTACTGCCGAAATGACCGAAGACGAGTATAACTCGATGTTCGACATCAGCAGAGGAGTTTACTTTTCCCTGCAACAAGCAGCACACCACATGGCAGATAACGGCAGAATTGTCAACATTTCTTCCGCTGGTACATCACAAAGCATCGCCACAGGCGGTGCTTATGCTGGTTGCAAAGCTGCGATTGAGCAATTTAGTATGGGGCTGGCAAAAGAATTAGGGACACGCCAGATTACAGTTAATACCGTTGCCCCTGGAGTCACCGATACCGATGGGTTGGTATTGGAACAAGAGCAAGTCAATCAAATGATTGCTCAAACGCCACTTGGTCGCCTCGGTCGTCCGGATGATATCGCCAGTGTTGTTTCTCTGCTGGTATCTGATGATGCCGGGTGGGTAACTGGTCAAAATATCCGCGCTACAGGCGGAATTGTCTAGACCAACAGTAGCAGCAATTACAAAAAACCTTGCTATTTCCTCCCAGCGGTAGAGAGTGTAAATCTACCTAAGACATACGCTAGAGGATGTTTGACGTTTTTTTGTCAATTTATCACAAATAGCATCAAAATTATGCCTGATATTGTTGATACTGCCATGAGTGCGGGGACTTTCTCCACCTTAGTAGCGGCAGTTACGGCTGCTGGTCTTGCAGACACACTCAAGAGTCCTGGTCCATTCACTGTTTTCGCGCCAAATGATGACGCTTTTTCTAAGTTGCCATCAGGAACAGTCGAAGCGCTACTTCAAGATATCCTTACCCTGAGAAAAATTCTAGAATATCATGTGGTATCTGGCAAAGTCACGGCGGCTGATGTCGTTAAACTCAGTCAAGCGACGACGGTTGAAGGTTCAGATGTCAAAATTGATGCCTCTAATGGTGTCAAGGTGAATGATGCCACAGTCGTTCAGCCTGATATCGAAACTGAAAACGGAGTTATCCATGTAATTGACAGCGTACTCTTGCCTGCATCAGTCAGCCTTTAGAGTTTTTGTGAGGTTTGTAGTAAGCACTGAAGTGCTTTATTTAAGCGCTGAAGCGCTTACTACGTTCGTTTTTAAAGAAATTAATCATCTAACACCCCCAGGAGACTCCCGCCACAACGAAGTTTGGCGGTGAGAGGAATGGGGATTCGCTGTGAGTTTCGCCCCTGAGCCAAATTGCCGCAAAGCGACAACAGGCTCAGGGGCGGTTGACTCGTGAGTAATTAGACTTTGGTACATAGCGATATTTATGTGTTTCACAGATTTTGTGATAAAATGTGAAGCATGGAAAAAGCCTACCGCTACCGTTTTTACCCAACCACCGAGCAAGAACAAATATTGCGACGGACAATTGGTTGTGTGCGGTTGGTTTTTAACCGAGCATTGGCAGCAAGAACCGAGGCTTGGTACGAGAGGCAAGAACGAGTAGACTATGTTCAAACCTCTGCAATGTTGACGCAGTGGAAAAAGCTCGAAGACCTCCAGTTTTTGAATGAGGTTAGCTGTGTACCACTGCAACAAGGTTTGAGACATCTGCAAACTGCATTCACTAACTTCTTTGCGCTTAGAGCGAAATACCCTAACTTCAAGAAAAAGCGTAATGGTGGTAGTGCAGAGTTTACTAAGTCCGCATTCAGATGGAAAGACGGACAAGTATATCTGGCAAAGTGTTCTGAACCATTGAACGTTAAATGGTCGAGGCATCTGCCGAGGGGGTGTGTACCAACAACTATCACAGTTAAACTTGAACCGTCTGGACGCTGGTTTGTCAGCCTGCGGATTGATGATCCAAGTGACGAGAAACTCCAACCAGTTGACAAGTCTGTGGGGCTGGATGTTGGAATCACAAGTCTTGTTACCTTGAGTACAGGTGAGAAGATTGCTAACCCCAAAGGTTTTGATAAGCACTACCACAAACTTAGGAAAGCGCAAAAAACTCTTAGCCGTCGTCAAAAGGACTCTCGAAACCGAGACAAAGCAAGACTTAAAGTTGCTCGAATTCAAGCCAAAATTTCTGATTCTCGAAAAGACCATTTGCATAAGCTGACAACTCGACTGGTGCGTGAAAACCAAACGATAGTAGTTGAGGACTTGGCGGTTAAAAACATGGTCAAAAATCCTAAACTTGCCCGTGCCATTAGCGATGCCAGTTGGGGTGAGTTCGTAAGGCAGTTGGAATACAAAACCAAGTGGTATGGTCGAACCCTGGTAAAAATTGACCGATGGTTTCCCAGTTCTAAGCGCTGTGGAAACTGTGGTCACATTCTTGAGCGCTTGCCGTTGAATATCAGGGAGTGGGATTGCCCCAATTGCGGAACGCACCATGACCGCGATATCAACGCGGCTAAAAACATTTTGGCGGTGGGACACACCGTTACAGTCTGTGGAGCGAACGTAAGACCTGATAGGCATAAGTCTAAAGGGCAGTTGCGAAAAACCCGTGAGGGAAAGAAACAGAAACCCAAATCGTGAGTTTTGGGAATCTCCCGCTACACCATCAGGTTAGCGGGAGAGGATGTCAATGGCAGTAATACTCGCCGATCGCGTTCAGAACATGAAACTTCGCGTTCAGAACATGAAACTTCGAGTTCTGAACCTGAAACTTGAGCTTCTGAACATGAAACTTCGAGTTCAGAACACCAAACTTGAGCTTCTGAACCTGAAACTTGAGCTTCTGAACATGAAACTTCGAGTTCCGAACCTGAAACTTCGAGTTCTGAACCTGAAACTTCGAGTTCTAATACTCGCGCAAGATACAAAAACACTCAACGATGAAGCAAACTTGGAGAAACAAAAGCAATTATTCGCCACTTAATCGATGAACTGCAACGACAACCTTGATGCTGAAGAAATACGCCTTGGGGAAGATGCACGACGAGAGAAAAACTGGAAGCGCTGGGGACCGTATTTAGCAGAAAGACAGTGGGGAACTGTGCGCGAGGACTATTCGGAAGATGGTTCTAACTGGGATTACTTTCCCCACGAACAAGCACGCAGTCGCGCTTATCGTTGGGGGGAAGATGGACTTTTGGGAATATGCGATCGCGAAGGTCGTCTTTGTTTTGCGCTGGCTTTGTGGAATGGATGCGACCCAATTCTCAAAGAACGCATTTTCGGGTTGACCAACAGTCAGGGAAATCACGGTGAAGATGTTAAAGAATATTACTTTTACCTCGACTCAACACCCACCCATTCTTATTTCAAAGCTAATTATAAGTATCCCCAAAGCGAGTTTCCCTACACCCGCTTAATTGAAGAAAATCAGCAGCGCAGCGAATCAGAATCAGAATTTGAACTTGTCGATACAAACATTTTTGCTGAAAATCGCTACTTTGACGTTTTTGCGGAATACGCTAAAGCCAGTCCCAACGATATCTTAATTAAAATCACCGTTGCCAATCGCGCATCACAAGCGGCTACACTTGACATTTTACCCACAATCTGGTTTAAAAATACTTGGTCTTGGGGTCGCACGGGCGAGAGTTATTGGTCAAAACCCTGCATCGAGTATAAAAAAGACGGGGAACTTTTGCTTGATCAGGAAAGTTTGGGCAAATTTCATCTTGCAGTTGAACCGTTTTTAGGTAGCGAACCGCCGAAATTTTTGTTTACCGACAACGAGACAAACGCGGTAAAGCTGTTTAACGCGGCTGAAAATCCCAGTCCTTACGTCAAAGATGCTTTTCACGATTATATTGTCGGCGGTATCAAAGATGCTGTCAATCCGGAAATGGTGGGCACGAAAGCAGCCGCACACTACCACCTAGAAATACCAGCAAAGGAAGAAGTTACAATCAGGTTGCGGCTATTTGCTTTAGACGAAGCACCACAACAGCCATTTGATGAAGACTTTGAGCGGATATTTCAACAACGCATCGACGAAGCAGAAGAATTTTATCAAAAGCGCGTTTCTTGCAACCTTAGCGAACACGAAAACCGAGTAGTCAGACAAGCTTATGCAGGGTTGCTGTGGTCAAAACAATTTTATCATTACGGTGTGAAGCAGTGGTTAGAAGGCGATCCGGCACAACCAGCACCAAAAAGAGAAAAAAACGGACGTAATGTCGATTGGACTGAACTTTACAACCGTGATATTATTTCCATGCCCGACAAATGGGAGTATCCTTGGTATGCAAGTTGGGATTCAGCCTTTCAGATTGTCGCTTTTGCCAAAATCGATCCAGAGTTTGCCAAACAGCAGCTAATTTTGTTTCTGCGGGAATGGTATATGCATCCCAACGGACAAATACCAGCTTACGAATTTGACTTTTCGGCGACAAATCCGCCAGTATTGCCTTGGGCTTGTTGGCGTATTTATAAAATGACTGCTTGTAAGGGTAAGCGCGATCGCATTTTTTTAGCGCGTGTCTTCCAAAAATTTCTGGTTAACTTTACTTGGTGGGTGAACCGCAAAGATTCTACCGGTAAAAATATCTTTTCCGGCGGCTTTTTGGGGATGGATAATATCGGAATTTTTGATCGTTCTAAACCGCTTCCCACTGGAGGGAATCTTCAACAAGCAGACGGCACCGCTTGGATGGCATTTTACTGCTTAACCATGCTGGCAATGGCGCTGGAACTAGCTGATGAAGACCCCGCTTATGAAGATATTGCATCGAAGTTTTTTGAACATTTCATCGCCATATCCGATGCAATGAATCGACTCGGTGGGACTGGATTGTGGGACGAAGAAGACGGCTTTTATTACGATCAGCTTGAGGTGGATGATAAATGTATACCATTGAAAGTGCGATCGCTTGTCGGACTTGTGCTATTTTTTGCCGTTGAAACTATCGATTTTCATTTAATCGAGCGTTTACCAGGATTTTCTAAACGAATGCAGTGGTTTATCAAAAATCGCAAAGACGTAACTCAGCACATTTCCTGCATGAAAAAAGCGCAGAATCATGGACGCATGTTGTTAGCGATTCCATCTCAAGAACGTTTAGAAAGAGTGCTGCGCTACTTGCTAGATGAAACCGAATTTCTCTCTAAATATGGCATTCGCTCACTGTCTCGCTATCATTTAGATCATCCTTATATCTTAAAATTTGACCATCAAGAGTATTGTGTCAAGTACCTTCCAGGTGAATCTAACAGCAGCTTTTTCGGCGGCAATTCCAATTGGCGCGGACCAATTTGGTTTCCCTTAAATTACCTGCTTCTTGAAGCTTTAGAACGTTATTATCACTTTTACGGCGACTCTTTAAAAGTTGAATGTCCCACAAATTCCGGACAAATGATGAACCTCTCCCAAGTAGCGGACGAACTGCAAAAGCGATTAACCCAGATATTTATTCCTGACGAACAAGGACGCTGCCCTTGGCAGGGTAATAATCAATACTTTGCAGACGATCCTCATTGGCGCGACTTAATTCTATTTAACGAGTACTTCTGTGGCGATTCTGGGCACGGTTTGGGAGCAAATCATCAAACCGGCTGGACAGCATTAATTGCCCGTTTATTAGAAGATATTGGCTGTAAAAGATAAAACATTTGGGCATGGGGCATTGGGCATGGGGCATGGGGCATGGGGCATTGGGCATTGGGCATGGGGCATTGGGCATGGGGCATGGGGCATGGGGCATGGGGCATGGGGCATGGGGCATGGGGCATTGGGCATGGGGCATTGGTAATAATTCTTTCCCCTTTTCCCTTTCACGGCGGATGCTCCACTTGGGGAGCCACCCCCGTGAAAGGGTTTCCCGACTTGAGGGGAGTGGCGTGAAACCCCAAGACCGCACCGCCTCCCCTTTTCCCCTCTTCAAAAAGCCCATTGCCCAATGCCCAATGCCCATTGCCCATTGCCCAATGCCCAATGCCCAATGCCCATTCACCCTTATTACCAAAACATTCGATTCAAAAAGTGACGTAATAACTTTGGTTCTTCTGGTTCATGATAATCTTTTGGCAACAAAGCAAGCAGCGCTGCTTGCAATTCATCCAAGACAGCTTGTATTTCTTTCGACTTTGGTCGATGAGATTCAGGAAAAATTAACGCTTCACCAAAACGCAGAGTTAATTCTTTTCTCAAATACAAATCTTGACAACCGATGAGCGCTACAGGTACAATCGGCACGCCAGAACGTAAAGCATAAATTGCCGCACCACGCTTGAGGGGTAGTTGCAATTCACCTTCAACGCTGCCAAGTCTCCCCTCTGGAAACAAAATAATTCCATCTCCACAAGCAAAAATGCCTTGGACGATGCGATCTAAGCGTCGCAGTGTCTCTATAGAATTGCCTTGAGGGACATATTGTTGAATATCATCTGCCAATTCAGCTAAATCTGAACGTCCTGCTTTTGCACCTGAAATCACTGCAATTTCTTCTTTCCAAATGCGTTCTAGGGGAATTACTCCTTTAGCTAAACGCATAATTAAACGTTTCCACCAATTGTTGTAAAGTGTGCGGGCGTCGCCCAAAATATGGTAATAGGGGTTTGCAGGCAACTCTGATAGTAGGAGAAATGGATCGATGTGGTTGAGATGATTAGCGGCAATCAGCGCGGGTGTTTGAGGAATGCGTTCGGGAAATTCAACTTTAATTTGAAAAAGAGCGTGAATTATAGTTCGCAACAGTTTTCGTCGCACCTCACCGCTGATTTTCTCCTCTGCACCACCTTCTGCTGAGAGTAACGCTTCAGCGATCGCCTCATTAGCGCGATCGTTGCGTGCGTAAGCAACACCCTCTCTCGCTCGTTGAATTGTTGCTTTTGTCAGTGGTGGTAAAACAAGTTCTGGATGAGGAGTTGATTGATCTGGTGAGGTGGATTTCATTTCTCTATTCTCAAATTAGAATTTAATGTGAGCTGTCGAGAGGAGACTGGTGAAAACTGATGTTTGGCGATTAAATTAATTTAACGAACCGCAGAGTACGCAGGGGACGCAGAGAGATAAGAGGAGCGTTCTTTGTTTTTGCGCTCATTCCTATAATTAATAGTTTACTTTGTTTGCGCCACAAAAAGATTACAGCATTTTTTCGAGAAATTGCTTTGCGCGATCGCACTGCGGATTTTGGAAAAATTCGCTTGGTGTGGTATCTTCTGCTATACTTCCTCGGTCGAGAAACATAATTCGACTGGCTACTTCTCTAGCGAATCCCATTTCATGAGTTACAATCGCCATCGTGATTTCTAATTGTGCCAAACCTTTCATCACGTCTAACACATCTTTGACCATTTCTGGATCTAAAGCTGAGGTTGGTTCATCAAACAAAATCATTTCCGGTTCCATCGCTAATGCACGAGCGATCGCAACTCGTTGTTTTTGTCCTCCAGATAATTTAGATGGGTAAACATCGGCTTTTTCTGCCAAACCCACTTTGTCAAGTAACTCTAATCCTTTCTGTTTTGCTTGTTGCTTATCAACTTTTTTCACTTTAATCGGTGCATAAGTGACATTTTGCAACACCGTCATGTGAGGAAACAAATTGAAGTGTTGAAACACCATTACTAAAGAAGAGCGAACTTTGAGAATATTTGTCTTAGAGTTGGTAATTTCTTGTTCATTAAAGTAAACTCGTCCTTTCGTCGGACGTTCCAGCAAATTCATACATCGGAGAAAAGTAGACTTACCCGAACCCGAAGGACCAAGAATAGCGACTACTTCACCTTGATAAATCTCCGTCGAAATATCTTTGAGAACATCGAGTTTCCCAAAAGATTTACATAAAAATTCCGTGCGAATTACAACTTGATTCATATTATTAGGGCATTGGGAATTGGGCATTGGGCATTGGGCATTGGGCATTGGGCATTGGGCATTGGGAATTGGGCATTGGGCATTGGGCAATGGGCAATGGGCAATGGGCATTGGGCAATGGGCAATGGGCAATGGGCTTTTCCCTTTCCCCTTTCCCCTTTCCCCTTTCCCCTTTCCCCCTTTTTAAAATCCCCATGCCCAATGCCCCATGCCCCATGCCCAATTACCATTACTCACTTCGCCTTAATCTTGTTTCTAAAGCAGAAGCACCAAAAGTCAAACCCATGACTAAAACATAGTAAATCAATCCTGCAAACAACAACGGCTCAAAGTAGATATATTTATTTGCGCCGATAATTTGAGCGCTGCGTAAAATTTCCACCACACCAATCGTTGACACCAATGCCGAATCTTTTAATAGTCCGATAGTTTCATTTACCAAAGCTGGTAAAATGTTCTTTAAAGCTTGGGGTAAAATTACATCCCACATCATCAACCAGTAAGAAACACCCATTGACATCGCTGCTTCACTTTGTCCTTTATCTACTGCTTGAATTCCTCCGCGAATAGTTTCTGACATGTAGGCGCCAGAGTTGAGGGTAAAAGTTAGCACACCCGCTTGCAATGCGGAAATATCATAACCTGTAAGTTGAGGCGTTGCGTAGTAAACTAAAGTTAATTGTAAAAGCAGCGGAGTGCCTCGAAATACAGAGGTGTAGGCATTAGCAAATAAAGTCAGCGGCTTGATGTCGGCAATTTTGAATAAGGATAATACAGTCCCCCAAATTAAACCTAAAAATACTGAGCAGAAAGTGAACAAAAGTGTTAACGGTATTCCCTGAAGAATAAAGGGAATGTCGGGAAGGATTCTGCTAAAGTCGAGATTCAGTCCGGTTTTGGGTGCGGGTGCTGATGAGGATGCGGCAGTGTTTTGAGAAAACCATTTGGTTGCTAATTGCTGTATTTCACCTTTATCCTTCATTTGCTGAAGAACTTTGTTGAAAGGTTCAACTAAAGCAGAGTTTTTCGGGAAAGCGATCGCCGATCCACTTCCCTCCTCTGAAGGAATGGTGTTAAATTCTAAATCTGGATTAGCTTGCGCGAATCCCTTGGCAACGGTATCCTCAACAATAGCCGCATCAATTCGCCGCGATTTAATTTCCTGAATTGCTTCCGGCACTTTGTTGAGTTGTTTTAACTGGACACCTGTAACTTTTTGGGCAATTTTCTTCGCATTTGTTTCTTGAATTGTCCCCAATTGTACGCCGACTGTTTTACCTGCTAGGTCTTGGGGTTGCTTCAGGTTGCTATTTTTCGGCGCGACAATCGTATCTTTGGCTTGGTAATAGATAATCGAGAAATCAGCGTTTTTCTTGCGTTCTGGAGTCGGAGTCATCCCAGCCATGACAAAATCAGCCCGATTTGCTTGCAGTGCGGGAATTAAACCGTTAAAATCCGACTCCATCACCTTGAGTTTAAATTTGAGTTCTTTGGCAATAGTATTCGCAATATCAACATCAAAGCCAACGATTTTCCGTTCTCCTCCCTGAGTGTCGTAATACTCGTAGGGAGGATAATCGGGTGAAGTAATCAACGTCAGCGTATCTTTCCCCACAGACGAAGCTTGTAGAGGATTGCTGTAACTCGTAACGATGCTAATTGCCAGCATTGCCGCAAACAGCACCGTAAATAGTAAAGCTTTGCGTTTCTTCATTTTTTGTAGATGCACTTTTAGCCGACATAAGGGTAACTCTTTTTTGGTAGGAATGGGCAGTGGGGAATTGGGCCCTATCGCATGGGGCATAGGGCATAGGGCATGGGGCATGGGGGAGGCAGTGCGTTGCGGAGGTCACGAACGTTGTAGCACCTGCCGTCATGGGGCATGGGGGAGGCAGTGCGTTGCGGAGGTCACGAACGTTGTAGCACCTGCCGTCATTGGGCATGGAAATTCTGAAACTTATTTTTATTCCCCTTTCCCTTTTCCCCTTTCCCAATGCCCATTGCCCAATGCTCAATTCCCCTTTATATAAAAAAAGCCCTCTTGCTAGTTACCCGACAAGAGAGCAGAAGTGTTCTGTGAGGAGCAAACTGGACGTTTGCTTAACATAAGTTTAGCGAAAGAATGAGATAGGCGAGCAATTATTTTGAGCGATCGCCTTGCCAACCTGAGAAAGCCTATGGTGGAAATGCGATTCTTGAGGAATTCGTAGTAAGCGTTTCCCCAGTCCCTAATCCCCAGTCCCCAGTATCCTAACAGTTGTACATCTTCATCAAAGGAACCCAACAAATGACAATGACGCTTATCCAGGGCAACTTTAGAATCGTAAAAACTGCACCTGATGGCGATTCTATCCGCTTTTATCCCCACAACCCCGAATTGTGGAAGAAATTGCAGACACCAGTCAGCACCAACCGCTCAGGAGGTGCCCAGCTGCGTTTGGATGCGATCGATGCTTTGGAAACACATTATCGCCCGAAAATGGGTAGTATAGGCATACAACACCAACCTGCGGAATTTGCTGATGCTGCTGCCGGCGAACTGTTAAAATTTTTGGGATTTCAAAATGTTACCCGTGGTTCCAATCAAGTAATTACTGCCGCAGAACCCGAAGAAATACCTGGTTTCATCCTCACCCGTTTTGCAGACACGTATGGCAGAGCTGTAGCTTTTGTTTTTAAAGGCAATTCCGAAGAAGAAGATGGCAGCAACATTCACTTTGACAAATCTTTACTAAAAAAGAGCGCAAATTCTCATCTCTTAGCTAAAGGGTTAGTTTACCCTACCTTTTACTCGAAGTTATATCCTGATATTCGCAAGCAATTAATTGCTGTCACCGAAAAAGCCCGTAGTGATAAAAAGGGTTTATGGGCATCAGATAAAACTAATAAAGGTTTTCTCTTGGAAGAGTTAGAAACTATCACCGACAAAGTTGTTATTTTACCAAAACTGTTTCGCCGACTGCTTGATTATCTCGGTATTAATGATGGTAGTGTAGCTCTAGACGGATTTATCAGCTTTCTGGAATCTAAGAAAGATAAAGTGATAATTCTCCCAGATAGTCATGTTACCGGATTTGATTTTGTGGTGAAAGTCGATGGTCAAAATATCAAATTAACTGTTCAACCTGAAGATTTAGTTTTTATGGAGAAATAAATATAGCAATCCCCAAACCTGAGAAACCCGGTTTCTCAAATTAATCAAAAGTATCAATAATACAGTGAGAGATATGGGCATCGAATCTACTTAAAGCATTCCATGTCCGATATCCAATGATGCCGTTGGGTTGTTGATAGCGCGATGCCTGAAAAGCTTGTATTGCTTCAGTTGTTTTCGCGCCAAAGATGCCATCGACTTCACCAGAATAATATTTACCATTTTTCAGTGCGTGCTGAACTGCTTTCACCAGGGAACCGCTACTTCCTTGACTTAATTCTGGCAGACTATTTGCACCTTCACACAAATATGCCCAGGTATTTTTTCCGACAATACCATCTGTTTTGAGGAAGGCAAGACACTGAAAATATTTAACAGCATCTTGGGTTTGTTCTTCAAAGTGACTTGTGACAAGAACTTGTAGAGGATAATCTGATAAAGTATCCAGTTCTGCAAGCCGCTGGTTTAATGCTTTTTGCATTTCTTTGACAAATTGACTACTTGCACCTAATTGCAAGGTAGGTCGATTGGTAGGACATTTAATTGCAGTAGACATCCTCTGTAATTCTCTTTAAATATTTGTTGGTTACAGAATAAATTCAAACAATTCAACACGGATTACGGAATCCGATGAGTATTATTTTGAAAATAAGGAAAAAGCGAAAAATTAGGCGATATTTATGGTGATTAATTGCCATAAATATCTTTCCTTCTTTTTATACCAGTAATATAGTAACTTTGGACACAAAAAAAACTCTCTTATTATTTACTTAACAAGAGAGCAACGGTATGGTGTGAGGACGAAACTAATGTTTTCGTTAATACCAGCGTCCAGCAGGCGATATGTTCGCGTAGCGTCTCCGCAAGGAGAAGGTTGAGTGACAATCTTGTGACAATCCTGCGTAGAAGAGGAGGGGGGGAGTGGGGGATGGGGAGAGGGGGGACGCATAAAGGTAAGAAAAACGAGCAACCTTACTCAAACCGAGCGGGAAAAATGTATCAAACATTATACTGAATATCTCTATTCCCGCTCGGGAAGAAGTGCGAGATCCGCAGGCTGTAGCGTATATCTGTGAAAAGGTTGCTCGTTTTTCTCTCTTTTTTTCCACGGGAGAGTTCTTGGGATGGGGAGACAAGGAAGACAAGGGAGACAAGGAAGACGAAAAGACAAACTCCTCTGCCCCCTGCCCCCTGCAAGAGTGCCCCCTGCAAGAGTGCCCCCTCTTAAAAAAGCCCATTACCCATTGGGTCCAGCTGTGACAATCACCAGTTTGTCAGGATTAATTAGGTCTTTGATTGCTTGCTGCACTTGAGTCATCGTCACAGCTTGAATGCGCTTGGGAAATTCTCGAATTTCTGTAGGTGAAAGCCCGTAAACGGAATTGTCTAAAATAATGGTGGCGACATCGCTGGGATTTGCCAAATCTACGGGATAGCTGTTGGTAATTGAGCGTTTTGCTGTGTTTAATTCAGCTTCTGTGACTCCTTGTTCTCGGACTTGTTTGAGTAAAGCAACAGCGCTGGCGATCGCTTTATTCGCATCTTGCGGAGAGGTTTGCATCTGAATTAAGAATGGACCTGGATTAACTCCAGCAGCAAAAGCACTGTAAATACCGTAAGTTAAACCTTGGCGATCGCGTACTTCTGTACCCAAGCGGCTAGACAAGGTATCACCACCTAAAATTTGATTTAGTACCGAAACAGCATAAAAACGAGGGTCTTTACGCGAGATGCCGTTGTAGCCTATATAAGTAACTGCCTCAGCCTTACCGGGAATTACTTTATTCAAACGTGTCTGACTTTGCGGTAACGGTACTGAGGTCAGATTCAAAATCGGTGCTTTACCTTTTGCTTGCCATTTACCAAAAGCTTGATTTAATAAAGCTTTCACCTTCGCTGGTTCAAAGTCACCCACCATCGCTAACGTTGTTGTATCCGGTCGATAATGTTCTTGATAAAAGCGAAGCAAATCATCGCGAGTAATATTCTTCAAACTTTCTTCTGTAGGAAAGCTGTAGAACGGATGATTTTCGGGATAAATTGCTTGCTGAAAAACTCTTCGTCCTAATCCACGCGGGTCATCTAGCTGTGCTTTCAAACCGATTAATGACCGTCGCCGGCTGAGTTCGAGTTGGTCTGCCGGGAAAGTAGCATTTTGTACTACATCTGCTAAAGTTTCTATCAATATCGGCAAATTCGCAGACAAACCTTGACCACCAATAGCGACACCTTCACGGCTAGGACTAAAACCTAAACTGGCTCCTTTATCTTCTAAAGATTTCGCCAGCGTGAGAGCATTTTTGCTTTTCGTGCCATTCATTAAGTTACCAGCAGTCAAACTCGCTAGCCCAGCTTTTTGAATGTTGTCAAATTCAGCCCCAGCGTCAATTTGTCCGGTGAGGTTTATCGAGGGAAAACTGCGATCGCTTAACAAAAGAACCCGCATTCCATTTGCGAGGGTAAACTGTTCTGGTAGCGATTGTTTGCTAGCAGTGGTGGCTGATGTGGCAGGAGGAAGATATTTAGCCAGTTCTGCGGGGTCTACCGGCTTTCCTGGGCTGAAGTTCTCAGCTGTGCGACCAGAACCAGCATTAGAAGCTCCTGGTTTACCATCTGCTTGGGTAGGTTCAAAAAAGCCGATGGTTTGTTTAGCCGGATCGAGGTAGGTTTTCGCTGCTTTTTGGACATCAGCTGGTGTAACTTTGGCGATCGCTGCCAGATACCCCTCAATAAAACGATAATCTCCGGCGACGGTTTGATTATACCCCAGTTGATTTGCCTGACTGGTGATATCCTGATTATTCAGTATAAAAGAAGCTTGTAATTGCGTCTTTGCTCTATTCAATTCTTCATTGCTGACTGGCTGCTGTTGCAGTTTCGTCAACGATTGTTGCAATACCGAAGCAATGCGCGATAATTCTTGACCGGGTGCGGCTGTAGCATTAATTTCATACCAGCCCGGTTCAATTAATTCTGCTGCACTCGCACTAACTGAACTGGCTAATCCGGATTCTACCAAATCCTGGTAAAGTCGAGAACTGCGACCGCCTGTAAGAATACCATCCATCAAATCAATCGCCGCGACATCGGGATGCTTGACATCTGGTAAAGGATAAACAACTTGCAGCAGTGCAGCGCTTCCCGGTTGCTTCAGAACGATTGGCTCTTTTTTCGCAGGAGTATTAGAAGGTACAGATACAGTACCTTTTGGTGGAACCGTTTTGGCTCGTTTGGGAACCTTGCCGAAAGTGTCTTTGATAACTTTCAGCGTTGGTGCGGTAGTGAAATCGCCTGTAACTACTAATGTGGCATTATCTGGACTGTAGAAGGTTTGATAATAATTCCGCACCTGCGAGAGCGTGAATTTCTCGACATCGGCTTTTGTACCTCCTACAGGTAAGCCATAAGTTCGATTCGGGAAAGCAGCCCGCAACACCGCTCGACCGAGACGGTAGCTAGGTGAATTTTCGTATCCTTGTAATTCAGAAATGACTACGCGCTTTTCGCTCGTCAGTTGGTCAGATCCAATTAAAGCACCTTCCATGCGATCGGCTTCTAAAGTTAGCAGTGCTTCGAGTTTGTCTCGCTGCACAGTACCATAGTAAGCAGTTTCGTCATAGCTGGTGAAAGCGTTAAATTGACTACCTAAAGCACTAAACAGCCGCCCAAACTGGACTGGACGGGTAGAAGTGCCTTTAAACATTAAATGTTCCAGTTGGTGGGAGATACCATTTTCCCCCGTTCCCTCATTGCGTGAACCAACTTTATACCAAACCTGCACGCTGACCACTGGTGCAGTATGGATTTCTTTGGTTAACACGGTTAAACCGTTGTCTAATACCGTCTTTGTCACCCCTTGGGTAAGTGCTGAACCCGATACAGGGGCAACTGTAGTTGGCGTTGCCGCGTTGGTAAAATTGTCTGAAAACAAATCGAGACTGAGAAAAAGGCTGAGGAACAAGCCTATAAGAATGTATGGACGCAGTTTAGGAAAGAAAGACATTGTTAGCAATTGAAATTCAAAACTGAAAATTCACGCATAGTATAAATCCATCTTGGCAAGTATTTTGCCATGTTGGGGCAATGGGGAATGGGTAATGGGGTATGGGGCATGGGTAATGGGTAATGGGGCATGGGGGAGGCAGTGCGGTGAGACCGCCAAGACGGGGGCTGGTCTCACCGCACTGCCTCCCCCATGCCCAATGCCCCATGCCCAATTCCCCAACATGGCAAAAAAACTCTCGCTAGCGAGAACGATAAATTGCCCTAGCGATCTAAAATGACACTGTTAATAGACACACCAAAAAATTGAGTATATGGCGCGTCAACGCTCGATATTGTCATTGATTCTGGTAATTTTGGCAACATTCCTGATTAGTTGTGGCAGTCCTACTGTCGCTACTGCACCTCCAACCTATACTACGGCTCAGTTAGAGAAAATTCAGGAATATGTTCCTGATATTCTTTCTGTACGCGATCGCTCAGCTGAACTGCAAAAGCTGATCCGAAGAAATGATTGGATCGATGTGGGTAATTTTATCCACGGTCCGATGACATCCGTCAAGCTGAACATGAGTTACATTACTTCCAACCTGCTACCTAAAGACCAACCCCAAGCACGTCAGATAACGCGAGATTTATTTAACCACCTGCTAAAAATAGATCAAGCCGCAGCCGATCGCAACTCTCAACTAGCTTTAAGCAACAACAAAGCCGCTTTTGCTGACATTGACAATTTCTTACAATTGTTACCGCAAAGCAACAAGCCACAAGAAAGTTAGGCTTAAGGAGGAGACAAGGGAGACAAGGGGGACAAGGGGGCACTCTTGCAGGGGGCACTCTTGCAGGGGGCACTCTTGCAGGGGAGTTTGTCTTTTCGTCTTCCTTGTCTCCCTTGTCTTCCTTGTCTCCCCATCCCCCCCTCTCAAGAACTCTCCCCATCCCCCCCTCTCCCCTACTCCCCACTCCTCACTTATCAAAAAGCAATGAGTCATGCAGTCATTATCGGTTGTGGTGTTGTTGGGGCGGCGATCGCCTATGAACTCAGTCAAGTTCAAGACCTCAAAATCACTGTCATCGACTTTCAACCACCCGCGCAAGCCTCTACAGGGGCAGCATTAGGCGTTTTGATGGGTGCGATTAGCCATAAAATTAAGGGTAATGCTTGGCGAATGCGCTCATATAGCATTCAACGTTATGAAACTTTAATTCCGGAACTAGAAGCTATCACAAATCGTAAAATCCCTTTTAATCGTCAAGGAATTCTTAGCCTTTGTTTGCAAGAAGATAATAAAGCCGCTTGGCAAAAACTAGCAGAAATTCGCTCTTCTCAAAACTGGAAATTAGAAGTTTGGGACGTAGCTAAATTAAAGTCAGTCTGTCCGCAAGTAAATAACGATAATATTACTGGTGCTGTTTATTCTCCCCAAGACCGCCAACTTGACCCAACAGCTTTAACTTTAGCTTTAGTTGATGCATCTCAACGCAACGGTGTTACTTTTAAATTTGGCGTTACTGTCAACGGAACTTTAACTTCCGCGAATTCATGCAATCAACTTGAGACGACAGAGGGTAAAATTACTGCTGATTGGTTTATAATCGCTGCTGGATTGGGTTCGTCACTTTTGACAGCACAATTAAACCAAATGATTGATATTCGCCCTGTGTTGGGACAAGCTTTGCAAGTAAGCTTAAAACATCCTTTAGGCGATCGCGACTTTCAACCAGTGATTACAGGTGATGATGTTCACATTGTCCCTGTAGGTAACGGAGATTATTGGATAGGTGCGACGGTAGAATTTCCCAATGATACCCATGAAATACCACCTGACGAAGAACTATTGAAGCAAGTTTTAACTGGTGCGATCGCCTTCTGTCCAGAATTAGCACAAGCCACAATTAACCGCACCTGGTCGGGATTGCGTCCCCGTCCCGAAAAACGACCCGCACCAATTATAGGCAAACTACCAGGCTTTAATAACATTCTCCTCGCCACCGGACACTATCGCAACGGCGTTTTATTAGCACCCGCAACAGCACACGCAATTCGTGAGATGATTATCTCCAACGATTCCTAATCTTAATAAAACTCTGCGTCTTTGCGCCTTTGCGTGAGACTTTTTCTCATGTCAATACAAGAACATAAAATAACCGTAAATTCCCTCGAATGGTTTTACCGCGAAGCACAACCAATCGGTCAAACAGACTTATTGCCTGTATTATTGCTACACGGCTTACCGTCACAAAGTTACAGTTGGCGTAACATCTTACCAGCTTTAGCGAAACAGGGTACAAGAGCGATCGCACCAGATTGGATTGGCTATGGTTTTTCATCCAAACCTGAAAAAAGAGACTTTGCTTATACCCCAGATGCATTTATCACAGCTTTATCAGGATTTCTCCAAGCATTAGAACTACAACGTTTTTCTTTAGTTGTCCAAGGATTTTTAGGTTCTGTAGGCTTACAATATGCTTTGCGACATCCAGAACAAATTGCCAACATAGCTATCATCAACACCCCAATTACCAGCGCTGCCAAATTACCTTGGAAAATTCAACAACTCGGTTTACCTCTTGCAGGTGAAATGATGACCCAAGACCCTTTATTAGTTGATAGAACTTTAGAAGGTGGTTGTCGTTACGTCATCGAAGAGAAAGATTTAGATGTTTATCGAAAGCCATATTTGAAAAGTTCCTCTTCTGGACGAGGACTTTTATCAACTATCCGCAATTTACAACTTCAACCCGCAATGACCGAAATCGAATCTGGCTTTAAAGAATGGCAAAAACCAATTTTAATTCAATGGGGAATGATTGACCCTTGGCTTTCTATAGATATGGCACAAAAGTTTGCCGATTCTGTACCGAATGCCGAAGTAATAAAACTTAATAACGTCGGGCATTATCCGCAAGAACATTATCATGAGACGATTTTAGAAGATTTATTACCTTTCTTACGGTGTTCGGGAAAATCTTGATATATTTCAACAGAAATCTCTAGCGCTAGGGTTTTATGTTGGTTGGTACAGTCAAAGCTGCTTCAATGCTTGGTATCTGCTGTCAGCGTTTGCGACAATTGCTGAAAGAACAACGAATTCAAGGAGCAAAAAAAGTTGGTCGTTTTTGGCAGATTCCCTTATTTGGGGGAATGCCAAAAGTAAAGGCAGGTAGCAGAGGACCGCAAGGAACTTGGAAAAAGCGATTAGGACAAGCTTCTACTCGCATCCATATCAATAAGCGAAAACTGGAAAGCAATTGTAAGTACAACCAACGAGAACCAATTATTGCAATTAGAAATGGCGATCGCGTGAAATACTGCCACGAAGTAGAAATTACCGGAGCCTGTCGTTTGGTTTATCGACCAGATAAGCCTTTGTCTTGTGGTGCAGTTTTGTGGATTGAAGTAGAAGCGAACGTTGAGGCGATCGCCAAAACATTTAATTCGTTTGTTGCAGTACAAGCCAAGGATCATTTTAACGTAACCTAGTATTTAGTACGACGAACGACCAACTCAAGCAATAAGAGCCTGAGCAGAGTTTTAAAAAGGCAGGTTACGATTCATGGCTTATTCATGGTTTAAAGCGTTTCACATTATCGGCATTGTAGTCTGGTTTGCTGGATTATTTTATCTAGTACGTCTTTTTATCTATCACGTCGAAGCCAACGAAGAACCAGAACCAGCACGCACGATACTGAAAAATCAGTATCAGATAATGGAAAAACGGCTTTACAGCATCATCACGACTCCAGGAATGTTGTTAACAGTAGCAATGGCAATCGGTTTATTAACTACTGAACCAGAAGTTTTAAAACAGACTTGGTTGCATGTCAAACTAGGATTTGTTGCTCTTTTACTCGGCTATCATCATTATTGCAAAAGGCTAATGAAGCAGTTAGCAGTTGATGAATGTCGCTGGAGTAGCAAACAGTTGCGTGCTTTGAATGAAGCACCCAGCTTGATGTTAGTCGTGATTGTCTTGCTAGCTATATTCAAAAATAATCTACCGACAGATATTACTGTTTGGGTAATTGTGGCAATGATTATTGCGATGGTAGCCACTATTCAACTTTACGCCAAAAAGCGCAGAGAAGATAAAGAAAAGGAATTGGCGGAAATTTCACAAGTTCCACAGCAACAGAGTTAGTGGATAGTGGATAGTGGATAGTGGATGGTGGGCATGGGGCATTGGGAATTGGGAATGGGTAATGGGTAATGGGGCATTGGGCATTTTTTCCCCTTGTCCTCCTTGTCCTCCTTGTCTCCTCAACAAAATTCCTACTATCCACTATCCACTAACAACTAACCAATCTTTGAAGAAGGCAGCTATGCTGAGGGCAGAGGGCAGAAGGAACAAGTCAGAAGGGGATGAAAAAAGGCGTGTCGCCGGACAGAACCTTCTGTCCGGCGAACCGCCGCCCCCTCCTGACTTGGAGCCACTGAACAAGAGTTCAGTGGGGGTCTTAAACCCTTGTTCCCTTCGGTCACACTTCTAGGGCAGGAGGCAGTATTCCTTCAGCATAGCTGCCTCCTGCCCTCTGCCTTTTTTGATAAAACCCAGAATATGATGTCTGCGCTTCCTGGTTATACTCTCGGCACAATTCTTCACAATGGCGATCGCACGCTCGTTTATCGAAGCATTCAAGAGTGCGATCAAAAAACTGTCGTGATTAAAACACTCAAAGCGGAGTTTCCAACCGTCGAAGAAACCGCTCGACTCAAGCTTGAATATGAAATCCTCAATAATTTGCCGCTAGAAGGTGTAATTAAACCTTATAAATTAGAACAATATCAAAAACGATTAGCACTAATTTTAGAAGATTTTGGCAGCGTTCTCAAGACATTTGTCGCCGAGAAAATCGCTTTAACAGATTGGCTAGCAATTGCGATTCAAATTGCATCTATATTAGGTGAAATTCATCAACATCAAATTATTCATAAAGATATTAAACCAAAAAATATTCTGATTAATTCGCATCAGCAAGTTAAAATTATTGACTTTAGTATCGCTTCGCGTCTTTCTAAAGAAAATCCGCTTTTAAGTCCCCCCAGTTTACTAGAAGGTAGCCTTCATTATCTTTCTCCAGAACAAACCGGAAGGATGAATCGAGCGATTGATTACCGCAGCGATTTGTACGCTTTGGGAGTGACGTTTTATGAGTTGCTGACGCTGCGTTTGCCGTTTCAATCTGACGACCCCTTAGAATTAATTCACGCTCACATTGCCAAACAACCGATTCCACCGCATCAAGTGCGGCAAGATATTCCGGTTGTGATTTCAAATATTATCATGAAGCTGTTGGCAAAGAACGCCGAAGACCGCTATCAAAGCGCTTTTGGAGTCAAGAAGGATTTAGAAACAGCTTTAACACAGTTAACTACAACCGGGGAAATTAAAGAATTTGCGATCGCTCAACACGATACTTCTGGACATTTACTGATTCCCCAAAAGCTGTATGGACGCGAAACAGAAGTTGCCACGCTAATGCAAGCGTTTACTCGCATAGCAAAAATCGAGAAAATCGAACTGTTACTTGTCAGTGGCTATTCTGGCATTGGTAAATCTTCTTTAGTAAACGAAATTTACAAACCAATTCTGCAACAGCGGGGTTATTTTATTGCCGGTAAATTCGACCAATTTCAACGAGATATTCCTTATGCTTCATTGATTCAAGCATTTCGGATGTTGATGCAGCAATTGTTAGCTGAAAGTGCTGCCAGTCTGGAAGTTTGGAAAACGAAACTGCAACAAGCTTTAGGAGAAAACGCTCAAGTAATAATTGAAGTAATTCCGGAAGTAGAATTACTAATTCAAGCGCAACCACCTGTACCGACACTAGGAGCGACAGAAACTCAAGCGAGATTTAATCGCGTCTTTCAAACTTTTATTAACGTCTTTGCTCAAAAAGAACATCCCCTAGTATTATTTTTAGATGATTTGCAATGGGCAGATTCTGCGTCTTTAAAGTTCATTCAAGCCTTAATCAACGATGCCAATATCGGCTATTTATTACTATTAGGTGCGTATCGCGATAATGAAGTGAGTGCGGCACATCCTCTAATTCAAACAATAGCCCAATTGCAAGAATGCACCACAGTCAATCAAATTGTCCTCAAACCGCTATCACTTGAGAGCGTTAAACAATTAGTCGCGGATACGTTACAAGAAACCTCAACCCAGTTAGCAACATTACTCTACAACAAAACAGACGGGAATCCCTTCTTTTTAACTCAATTATTGCAATCTCTGGCGCAAATAAATCTAATTAAATTTGATTTTGCAACCGCTCGGTGGACGTGGGATTTAACTCAAATTCAAACTGTCGGGGTGACAGATAATGTGATAGAGTTAATGGTTAATAAAATTTAAAAATTACCAAAAACTACACAAACACTTCTTAAATTTGCTGCTTGTATTGGTTATCGCTTTGATTTAGAAACGCTTGCGGTTATATCACAAAAAAGCGTATCCGAGACGGCTAAATAAATCTGGTCAGCGATGCAAGCCGGATTAATTTTACCTTTAAATAATGCTTACAAAATTCCCTTGTTTGTCGGGGAAGAAACTGCAGCGATCGCTCTCGATGAGCATATTATTAACTACCAATTTTTGCACGACCGAGTTCAACAAGCCGCAGAAGCGCTAATTCCGGAAGCTGAACGTAAAGCAACTCATCTAAAAATCGGTCAACGACTTTTACAAAGTCAATCACCATCATCACAAAAAGAAAACATTTTTGAATTAGTTAATCACTTAAATTACGGCAAAGATTTAATTAGCTCAAAACAAAGAACTCAATTAGCAGCACTGAACTTAATCGCCGGTCAAAAAGCTTCATCAGCGATCGCTTACGAACCATCTGCCCGTTATTTTAATTTGGGATTAGAGCTTTTAGCAAATGACTGCTGGGAACAGCAGTATAATTTAACATTATCACTGTATGAAGGGGCGATTGATGTTGAGTGTATTAACGCCAATTTTAGGCGATCGCAATCTCTGATTAATCTAGCATTGCCCCATACGAAAACACTTTTAGACCGCATCCGTATCTACAAACTACAAATTCAACTAGAAATTGCTCAAGGCAATTCCGCTGCCTCAATCGAAACCGCATTAAAAGCTTTATTACTATTAGATATCCGCATTCCTACACAAGACGCAGAAATTGAAAGTTACATTGCCCAACTTCAACAGAAACTTGTGTTTCAACCAAATGATGTGGCAGCACTAGCTAATCTACCTGTGATGAGCGATGCTAACAAACAAGCAGCAGTAGAAATACTCAACACCATGCCGGGTCCGGTTTACATTGCCAGACCGCAATTATTTATACCGATGATGTTAACTATGACTCAGCTTTCCGTTGAGTATGGCAACTGGATACCATCATCGTTTGCTTACTGTCTGTTTGGGTTTCTTTGCGCGGCAGTATTTGACAACATCGATACCGGATATGAATTTGGACAGTTATCTTTAAAGGTCTTAGAGCAATTTAACGATAAAACGCTTTATCCGCATGTGTTAAAGGTGTATGGTTCTCACGTTCACTTCATTAAAAACTCTCTGCGATCGACATTGAAATTCTTACAAGTCTCTGTAGAACGAGCGATGGAAGTAGGCAATCTGGAGTTTGTCGGTTATGGTACGAGCGAATACGTAATGTACCACTTCTTTAGTGGGGAGAACTTAGAAATTATCAATCAAAAAGCTCTACCTTACGTCGAACTTGTCGATCGCGCTAAACAAGAATTAGGCATTTACTACATCCGCATTGCCCGACAAGTCGTTTTAAACTTCATCGGTTTGGCTGACGATTTGCTGGTATTAACGGGTGATAGTTTCAACGAAGCGACAATGCTACCAAGTGTGTCAGCAGGAAATTGGCAAACGTTATTGTGTTGCTTTTATCTGTTCAAATTGATGTTAGCGTATCGATTTGGTGATTACGAACAAGCATCAATCCACGCAAAATCAACGGCAGCGCATTCACAAGCTGTTGTCGGGATGATGATGATGTATGAGTACATTTTCTATCATTCGCTGACTTTACTGCAATGCGATCTGGAAAATAGCGAAGAAGTACTTCCACAAGTACAAGCAAACCAAGCGATTTTAAAACAAAAAGCAGATTACGCACCGATGAATTTTCAGCATAAATATGAGTTAGTCGAAGCGGAAATTGCCAGAGTTACAGGACAAACGCTGCTGGCAATGAATGCCTACGATGCTAGCATTCAATCGGCGAAAAATCACGAATTTACTCAAGATGAAGCTTTAGCGAACGAATTAGCCGCCAAGTTTTATTTAGGAATTAACAAGCCGAAAATTGCCGCAGCGTATTTGAATGATGCGTATTTGGGTTATATCAGTTGGGGTTCGCAACCATTGGCAGAGAATTTATTAACTCGTTACCCGGACTTGTTGAAACAGCATACTCGTGGAAGCACTTCTACCACATCATCAACTACTGCTGCCTGGTTAGACTTATCCACCGTAGTCAAAGCTTCTCAAGCGATCGCTAGCGAACTGAGAATCAAGAATTTATTAAATCGATTAATTGCGATCGTCATCGAAAATGCTGCCGCACAACGAGGATTTTTGATTGCCGAAAAAGCTGGGGAATTTACCATCATCGCTGCCGGCACAATTGACCATCAAATTATCTCACCTTCAAATCAAACACAACTTCCCTTGGCAATTCTTAATTATGTGGTTCGCACCAGAGAAAGTATTGTTCTCAATCATGCAACTCACGAAGGAATTTTTATTAACGATCCATATATTAGAGAATATCAGCCGAAGTCTGTTCTGTGTACTCCGATTATCCATCAGGGACAACTGAAAAATTTACTCTATTTAGAAAATTATATAACCACGGGAGCCTTTACCGTTGAACGTTTAGAAATATTAAAATTGCTGTCTGCTCAAATTGCCGTTTCCTTAGAAAATTCCCAACTCTATGAAAATCTAGCACAAACAAATGCGGAATTAGCAGCTGCCAATAGCCAATTAGAACAGTATACTCAAACATTAGAAGCAACTGTAGCAGAACGCACTTTAGAATTACAACAGAAAAATACTCGTTTGGAGCAAACAACAACACAACTCACCTTAATTAACGGCGAACTGGAAAGCTTTTCTTCTTCAGTTTCTCATGACTTGCGATCGCCTCTGCGACGAATTGACTATTTTAGCCAAATGCTCGCAGAATCTCTTAACGATTCCTTAACTGCAACTCGTCAAGATTACCTCAATCGCATTCAAAATTCAACTCAACACATGCGACAATTGATTGACGATTTGTTGCGATTATCGCAAATCAGCCGCTCTCAATTGCATCGCACTCAAGTAAACTTGAGTACAATGGTACAGGCGATCGCCCAAGACCTAGAAAAAGACCAACCAAGACAGGTAAAGTTCCAAATTACCCCAGATTTAACCACTTCTGCCGATGCTAATTTATTGCGGGCAGCACTGGAAAACTTACTGGGCAATGCCTGGAAATACACGCGCAATCGTGAATATACGCAAATTGATTTTGGTAAGCTTGATAATGATGTCTTCTTTATTCGCGATAACGGTGTCGGTTTCGATATGAATGATTCAGACAATCTATTTCAACCTTTTCAACGGCTGCATTCTGCCAAAGAATTTGAAGGAAATGGCATTGGTTTAGCCACAGTTGCCCGAATCATCCACCGTCATGGTGGGCGAATCTGGGCAGAGGGCAAGGTTGGGGAAGGAGCAACTTTTTATTTTACCTTAGAAGGATAAACAAAGGTATGGGCAAACCACTACATGTCCTGATTGTCGAAGATTCAGAAGATGACATGCTGGTGCTGCTGCATATATTGGAGCAGAATAACTACGACGTAATTTATTTGCAGGTAGAAACATCTGCCGATATGAGTGCTGCTTTAGAGAGCCAACCTTGGGATGTAATTATTTGTGATTATGTTATTCCTGGATTTGGCGCTCCCAAAGCCTTGTCCCTGCTGAAAGAGAAAAAATTAGATATTCCCTTTATTATTGTTTCCGGCTCAATCACCGAAGAAACTGCCGTCACTTCTTTAAAAGCTGGAGCTTCTGATTTTGTCTTAAAAGAGCGGATGGTACGCTTAGTTCCGGCAATCGAGCGGGAAATTAAAGAAGCACGCATCCGGGAAAAACAACGCCAAACCGAAATCGCTCTGCAAGAAACCGAACAACAATTGAGGTTAGCGCTGAAAATGGCTAAACTCGGCTCTTGGGAATTGAATTTACAAACGAATATTTTGTCTACTTCAGTTCAGTGCAAAATTAATTTTGGTTTACCGCTGGACGCTGATTTTTCCCATCAAATATTGATGAGTCGGATTCATCCTGACGATCGCATGCGGGTACAAAAAGCGATCGCCTCTTCGATAGCTTCTGATACAGATTACGATGTCGAGTATCGCAACATCTGGGCAGATAACACTATCCACTGGGTATTGGTGCGAGGTCGTTGTATTTACGACTCGGTAGGAAATCCTTTGCGAATGGTAGGCATGTCAATGGATATTACCGAGCGCAAACTTGCCGAAGTTGAGCGAGAAGAATTGCTCAAGCGATCGCTTGCAGCACAAGAGCAAGCGGAAACTGCGAACCGCATCAAAGATGAGTTTCTTGCCGTTTTATCTCATGAATTGCGTACCCCACTCAATCCGATTCTCGGTTGGACAACCCTTTTACGCACTAAAAAATTTGACCCAGTAACAATCGAACGCGCTTTAGAAACAATTGAGCGTAACGCTAAGTTGCAGACTCAACTAATTAACGATTTGCTTGACATTTCCCGAATTCTGCGCGGCAAACTGAGCTTAACTGTAATGCCCGTCAATCTGGAGACTATTATATCATCTGCCCTGGAAACCGTGCAATTATCCGCTCAAGCCAAATCGCTGCAAATCCAGATGGCGATGGCTCCTTTTATTGGCGCAGTCAAAGGCGATGAAGCGCGTTTGCAGCAAGTAATATGGAATCTATTATCCAACGCGATCAAGTTCACAGAATCAGGTGGAATTATTCAGGTGAGCTTGACAAAAGTCGGAAAATATGCACAAATTCAGGTAAAAGATTCCGGAAAAGGAATTAACACCAGCTTTCTGCCTTACGTGTTTGAACATTTCCGGCAAGAAGATAGTGCAACGACGCGCAAATTTGGCGGATTGGGATTGGGACTGGCGATCGCCAATCAAATCGTCGAACTGCACGGGGGTACGTTGAGTGCAGATAGTCCAGGTGTCGGAGGGGGAGCTACATTTACAGTCCAAATTCCTTTATTGCAAACATATGATGAGATGCCGTCTGCAAAGATATCATCAGAATTAAAAGTTGATTTAAACGGGATTAAAATTTTAGTAGTCGATGACGATGCGGACTCGCGGGAGTTTATTAACTTTGTCTTAAAGCAAGAAAAGGCGATCGTCACAACCGCAGCATCAGGATTTGATGCATTGCAAGTAGTTGAGCGCTCAATTTTTGATATTGTCGTCAGTGATGTGGGGATGCCCGGTATGGATGGATATATGCTGATGCGGCAACTACGCAGGCTGACTGCTCAACAAACCAAAGACATAAAAGCGATCGCGCTTACCGCTTATGCGGGAGAATTAGATCGACAGCAAGCAAAAGAGGCAGGCTTTCACCAACATTTAGCTAAACCGGTTGAAATTAATGAATTAGTTCAGGCGATCGCTACATTAATGCAGAGAAACACCAATTCATATTTGATATTGTAGAGACGTTCCGGCGGAACGTCTCTACGGCGGTGCGTCTATGGTATATAGTAATCCGAGGAGGAATCGCCAAAAACAAGAACCCCGATTAAAGAAGTCAGGGTTCTGAAAATAGTCAATTTTCACAAAATATGTCAGATAAACCTTTAGGTAAACCCCGTCCATTATCGCGAGTACTTTTCTTATCTGTTATCAGCGGTATGCTATATTACGGCTGGTACAAGTGGATTATTCAAGAAGAACTCCGCCATTATAACGGCTTTGGTTGGTCAGGTACGCTATCTTTAGCGCCTTTTTTATTGGGAATAGCAGTTCCCCAAGCATTGCGGATATTCGATCCAGATGTTCCCGGTTGGTTTGGTTGGTTTTCGCTCTTAGGTATTGTCTGGATTTATATAGTTCAATTTAAGTTATATAAAACCGTAAACCAACTATACAGTCAAGGGGGAATGAAAGAACCGCTTGTAGTTTGGTGGCTGTTTATACCAGGTTTAAATTTAATTGTAGGCTTGAGACAAATTCACTTTTTGAGTCAATTTTGGGCAAAAGAACAAGGAATAATTGTTAAAGATTCTTTAACAGAAAATATTCAATTGTTCTCAAAAAATGCATAAATAAATATTGTTATGGCTAATTTCAGCAGTCACGCATAGAACATAAATTTAGGTTCGTAGTAAGCACTTCAGTGCTTAAAATAAGCGCTTAAGCGCTTACTACGCGCATTCTCTAATTAATATTTAACCAGCAAACATGATGAATTCCCCTACCAATCTTTTCACACCCATCGAACTTGGTGACTACACCCTCCCCAACCGGATGATTATGGCACCAATGACACGTTTGCGGGCAATTGAAAGCATCCCCAACTCCTTAATGGCAACTTACTACACCCAACGGGTAAGCGCTGGATTAATTGTCACCGAATGCACAATGGTTTCACCCCTCAGTCTGGGATACATGAACTGTCCGGGTATCTACACAGAGGAACAAGTTGCCGGATGGCGGTTGGTAACAGATGCAGTGCATGAAAAAGGGGGACGAATTTTCTTGCAACTTTGGCATTGTGGGCGAGTTTCGCACCCCAGTTTACTTGATGGACAATTGCCAGTTGCGCCGAGTGCGATCGCTGGAGTTGGCGAACTCCACACCCCGGTCGGCAAAGTATCTTTAGAAACACCCCGCGTCTTATCAACTGATGAAATACCGGAAATAGTCGCACAATTTCGCCTCGGTGCAGAAAACGCAAAAGCTGCTGGTTTTGATGGGGTGGAACTTCACGGTGCTTTTGGCTATTTGATAGATGAATTTTTGCAAGATGGTTCCAACCAACGCACAGATGAGTATGGCGGGTCAATCGAGAAGCGATCGCGATTTATGTTAGAAGTAGTTGAAGCCGTCGTTAGCGTCTGGGGTGCAAACCGTGTCGGCATTAAACTTTCACCCAGCAACACCTTCTACGGAATGTATGATTCCAACTCAAAAGAGACATTTACTTACGCGATAAATGCGCTTAACTCCTTCAAACTCGCTTACCTTCACCTCATGGAACCGAATGAAGTCGATTTGAAAACCCGCGACGTCATGAACCCCGTCACACCTTACTATCGCCAAATATATCAAGGTACATTAATCACCAACGGTGGCTACGATAACTTAAAAGGCGATCGTATCTTAGCTAAAGGCGATGCAGATTTAGTATCTTTTGGCAAATTATTTATCGCCAATCCTGACTTACCAAAACGCTTTCAAGAAAACGCCCAATTAAACACACCAGATCCAAAAACATTTTACGCCCCAGATGCCAAAGGATACACTGATTACCCATTCCTAGAACTTCAAAATACTTGAACCAATCACAACTTATCCAATTAATCAAGCATCCCAACTAACAAACCGTAAAATCTTTTCCGCCTTATAATTATTCACAGAACAGCTAACAAAACGGATGACTGAAATATAAGAAATACTTTCCCAAATATTTCTTAACATATCGAGACTTACGCAAAAATCCTCTCTCATCCTTCTTTCTCCGCGTCCTCCGCGCCTCTGCGGTTCGTCTCATTACTTTACGTAAGTCCCGTATAGCCGTTTTCAAGACTGTTCCCATCAACTATAGCGGCTCTCTTATTGAATAAACTACATAGATTCTCCAGTTTATACTTACTAGGAATCTGTAATTCATCCAACAGCGACTCGCTATAAACATTACCTTCAAAGGTGACAAAAAATATGGATCTGTCAAACTTTAGCACTCACCAAAACTTAGAAGCTGCCTTTGGTGGTGAATCGATGGCGAATCGCAAATATTTGTTTTTTGCTGACGTGGCACGTAAACTAGGGTTTGCAGACTTAGCGAAACTTTTTAGAGAAACAGCAGAACAAGAAACACAACATGCTTTCGCACATTTTGTTTTGCTACATCCAGAACTTGTTGTAGAAGATCCAACAGCTTTAACTGAAGAACAAAAGCGAGAAATTATGTCTCGCTGTCTATCTTTGGCAGTTGAAGGTGAAACCTATGAATACACTACAATGTATCCAGAATTTGCCGCAGCTGCTCAAAAAGATAGAGACAATCCGGCTACAGAAGAATTTCTCAAACAAGCTAAAGAATCAGCCGATCATGCTAATATATTTCGCGAAGCCGCGCATCGTTTTGGCTTGCTGAAATTCGTAGAAAATTACCACGCCGATCGCTACGCAGAAGCTTTAGAAGTATTGAATGGAGGAAATGCAGCACCCAAAGCAGCAGGTGACGATGCAAAAACTCGCAAATGGATTTGCAAAGTATGCAGCATGATTTACGATCCGATTGCCGGCGATCCTGATTCAGGAATTGCACCGGGTACACCTTTTGAAGAAATTCCCGATGATTGGCATTGTCCCATATGCGGTGCTAGTAAAAAAAGTTTTACACCGCTTGAGGAGAAAATTGCTGCTTGATATAGCAATAAATTAGGTATTTTATTAAGCACCTTGGCGTGGTATCTCTAGAGATGCCTCGCCAATTTGCCTATTCGCCTACAAAATAATATCATGAATTCAGAAGAAAATCAACAATTTGAACGCCAAAAACCACTTTATAAAGATGCCAATTTTCAGATAATTTGTGCAGTTTCTCTAATGGCAGTTCTCGGAGTAGCCAGCGTAGGTCCAGCTTTTCCCTATTTAGCTGAAGCCTTGAAAGTTAATCCGAAAAATAACGGTTTATTGGTTACAGTATTCACCCTTCCGGCTGTAGTTTTAGGTCCTGTTATTGGTGTCCTTGCCGATAGATTGGGCAGAAAGAAAATTATCGTTCCCTCACTGTTTTTATTTGGAATCGCTGGTACGGCTTGCGCTTTTGCCCGTGACTTTAACCTTTTATTATTGTTGCGTTTCTTGCAAGGAATTGGTGCTGCTTCTTTGCCTTCTTTAAGCGTCACCTTACTTGGCGATTTATATGCAGCAGACAAACGCACTACTGCAATGGGTTACAACGCCAGTGTCAGCAGTATCGGCACAGCAAGTTATCCCGCAATTGGTGGGGCATTAGCAACACTTGGCTGGTTTTATCCCTTTATGCTGCCCATAATAGCGATTCCTATCGGCTTTTTGGTGTTATTTAAATTAAAAAATCCGGAACCGAAAGGAAACCGAAACCTGAAAGAATATTTGAGAAATGCTGGCAAAGTTTTGAAAAATCGCCAACTTTTTGGACTTTTCATTGCTAGCGCTGCTAACTTCTTTCTCCTCTACGGTGCTTATGTAATTTATTTACCACAATTAATTAAAAATACATTCAAACAACCGCCTTGGACAATTGGATTGATACTCTCAAGTGTTTCTGTGGCGCTTGCTATCACAGCTTTACAGTTAGGAAAAATATCCAGAAAATTTTCCGCAACAACTTTAATTAGAGCATCTTTTGTTTTGTATGCGTTAGCTCTATTCATTGTTCCCTTCCTACCCAATATCTGGTTATTATTAATCCCAACCACAATTTTTGGCGTAGGTTTGGGTATTGGTTTGCCCAGTACCCAAACACTTTTAGCAGAGTTAGCACCAAGAGAATATCTGGCTACAATTCTATCAGTAAATGGTACATTTTTCGGTTTAGGGCAAACCCTCGGACCGCTGCTGATGGGAATAGTTTTTGGTATTGGCGGAATTAATAGCGTGTTTTTTACAGGTGTAGGTTTTGCAATTCTTACCCTGATTGTGTTTAGATATTGCACTTGCTTGTAATCTGCAACCCCCTGGTTTATACCGCAAGCAAGATGTGTAATATCAACTTTGCGTAAATACTGTTTTTATCTGTTTTGCGTAATAGGGAATGGGGCATGGGGGAGGCAGTGCGTTGGACGGGTTCCCCGGCTTGAAGCATCTGCCGTCATGGGGCATGGGGCATGGAAAGAATCCTAATTAGAACGCGCATCAAAAATCGAGCATCTTTAATTCCCAATGCCCAATGCCCAATGCCCCATTCCCTAGTCCCAGACTACACTGCTAGGAAAAAGTCAACTGAACTTAATATTATTTAATGAATTAGCGATGAAAGTAGGATCTGCATACACAAGACTCTTAGTCTCTGACTTGAAAACTTCCTTTGATTTCTACAGAGATGTTATGGGATTTGAAGTAAAAAACGAAAATCTAGAAGATGGATACGCTGAATTTAAAGTTGGAGACATGAAACTGAGTTTATTCCGGCGACAAGAAATGGCACAGATGATTGCCAATACTGCCAAGCCACCTCATGCCGAATGTCAAGATAATGTAGCCTTAATTTTTACAGTGCATGATGTAGAAGAAGAGTATGAGAAATTAACCCATCAAGGTGTTAAGTTTACCACCGCTCCAATGAACAATCCCTACTACGGAATTAAAACAGCTTATCTACGAGATCCAGACGGAACTTTAATTGGACTATTTGAACTGTTAGTCTAACTGTTAGTTGTTGGTAGTTAGTTGTTAGTAGTTAGTTGTTGGTTGATAGTTGTTGGTTGTTGGTTGACGGTTGATGGTTAACAGTCAACAGTTATCGACTAACCACTATCCACTATCCACCAACCACTATCCACTATCCACTATCAACTATCCACTCCCCACTCCCCACTCCCCATTCCCCATTATTGAAACGCTATGGCTAAACCTGTGATTCTAACGGTTGATGACGATCCAGAAGTTTTGCAAGCTGTGGCGCGGGATTTGCGTCAGGAATATGGCGATCGCTTCCGCATCTTGCGTGCTGATTCAGGTGCTAGTGCCTTAGAAGCATTGGAACAAATAAAACTCCGCAACCAGCCTGTGGCACTGTTCCTCGTCGATCAGCGGATGCCGCAAATGTCTGGTGTCGAGTTTTTAGAACAAGCGCTATCCATGTTCCCAGACGCAAAACGCGCACTACTTACCGCTTATGCAGACACCGATGCCGCTATTCGTGCCATCAACACCACGAAAATCGATTACTACTTAATGAAGCCGTGGGACCCCCCACAAGAACGCTTGTATCCCGTGCTGAACGATTTGCTTGATGACTGGCAAGCCACATTCCACCCACCATTTGAAGGCATTCGCGTCATAGGCAACCGCTGGTCTCCCCAATCCCATCAAGCCAAAGACTTTCTCGCCCGAAATCAAATCCCCTATCAGTGGATGGACATCGAATTATCACCAGAAGCGCAGCAGCTCGTTGAATACGCTGATTGTGATAATTTACACCTACCCCTTGTTCTCTTCGCCGACGGTTCCAGCTTGATGCAGCCAAGCAACGTGCAAATTGCCGAGAAAATTGGCTTGCAAACTCAAGCAGAAAAACCCTTTTATGACTTAATTATCATTGGTGGCGGTCCCGGTGGTTTAGCCGCTGCTGTATATGGCGCATCAGAAGGGCTACGCACCGTCATGATAGAACGCGAGGCTCCAGGCGGACAAGCCGGCACCAGTTCCCGCATCGAAAATTACCTCGGCTTTCCCGTGGGTTTGAGTGGTGGCGATTTGGCGCGGCGTGCCGTGACTCAAGCAAGACGCTTCGGCGTGGAGATTCTCACACCGCAAGAAGTTACGGGAATTCGCGTAGAAGACCCGTATCGTTTTGTGCAGTTGTCAGACGGTAGCGAAATCAGTTGCCACGCCATCATTTTGGCGCTGGGCGTAGCTTGGCGGCGGTTGAACGTACCCGGACTCGAAAAACTAACTGGCGCAGGCGTGTACTACGGTGCAGCGCAAACAGAAGCGATGAGTTGCCAAGGGGAAGAAGTGTACATCATTGGTGGCGCAAACTCTGCCGGACAAGCTGCGATGTACTTTTCTAAATACGCCTCGCATGTAACGATGTTGGTACGTGGCGACTCTTTAACTAAGAGCATGTCTCAATACCTAATAGACCAAATCGGTGAAACACCGAACATCACAGTAAAGACACATACTAGCGTGATTGAGGCAAAAGGTGAGACTTCTTTAGAAGCGCTGACAATTGTGAATGCGCTGACAGGGGAAACGCAAACGGTGCCGGCGACATCACTATTTATCTTTATTGGTGCCCAACCGCGCACCGACTGGTTAAATGGTGTGGTGGAAAAAGGCGATCGCGGCTTTATTTTAACAGGTCCCGATTTACAACTTAATCAACGCCGCCCGAAAGGATGGACACTCGAACGCGATCCTTATCTATTAGAAACCAACATCCCCGGTGTTTTTGCAGTCGGTGACGTGCGTCAAGGTTCAGTCAAGCGAGTTGCTTCCAGCGTCGGTGAAGGGTCAATTTGCGTTCAATTTGTGCATCAATATCTCAGCAACGTAGTGTGAAACCTCTCCCCCAGCCCCTCCCCTACTAGGGGAGGGGAGTAATTTTCCCCCTTCCCTATTCCGGGAAGGGGGTTAGGGGGTTAGGTTTCTACATAAAACAATGAATTTTTGATGTCACAATGAAATAAAAATAGAGAGGTAAAATCCATGCAACAAATAACTCTCGCTGAAGCATCTGAAAATTTGCCCGAATTAATTGAAGCCGCAATTAATGGTGAAGAAATCGTGATTACAAAAGACGAGCAGCCAGTTGTGAAACTCACTCCTGTATCGCCAGTGAAACGTCGCCCTTTATTTGGAAGTGCTAAAGACTTGATTACGATATCTGATGATTTTGACGAGTCTTTAGAAGACTTTAAGGATTATATGTAATGAGGCTACTGCTGGATACTCATACATTCATTTGGTTCGTCATTGATAGCCCTCGAAGTGTCTAGGTTTCTTCATCAAACAATTAATTTTTCACACCACTAAAAATAGAGAGGTAAAGTCCATGCAACAAATAACTCTCGCCGAAGCATCTCAACATTTGTCCGAATTAATTGAAGCCGCAATTAATGGTGAAGAAATCGTCATTGTTAAAGATGACCAGCCTATTGCCAAACTCGTGCCTTTTAAGCGTGGTCGCCGTGCTGGTAGTGCTAAAGGCTTGATAACAATATCAGATGATTTTGACGAGCCTTTAGAAGACTTCAAGGATTATATGTAATGAGGCTGCTGCTGGATACGCATATCTTTATTTGGTACATATTGGACATCCAAAGGCTGACTGCTAGAGTACGAGCGTTAATCGACGATGAGGATAATGAAATTCTACTCAGTACAGCCAGTGCTTGGGAAATGGCGATAAAACAAAGCACTGGCAAACTGAGTTTTGGGATGCCATTTGAGATGTTTATCACGCAGCAACTCAGCCTGAATAAATTTAATTTGCTGGAGATTAAAATAGAACATCTCACTGTCGTTTCGACCTTACCTCTTCATCATCGGGACCCATTTGACCGACTTTTAATTGCACAAGCAATCGTCGAGCAAATACCGATTTTAAGTGCTGATTCTGCTTTTGATGCTTATCCAATTCAGCGGTTGTGGTAAGTAGCAAAAAAGAAGAAGTTTTGCGCGATCGCCTCACACAGTTTATCAATATTGATACGGAGTTGTTATGCTGCACGATCCCAACCAGAACACACTGTTCCCGAAACTGCCTGATGAAGCATTACAGGAGATGCAGCAATTTGGCAAAGAAATTAAGCTCAACAAAGGCGATATCCTATTTAATGAAGGCGAATCAAACTATAACTTTCATGTTGTTTTATCAGGCGAAATTGAGATTACCAAACACGTTGGTGATGAAACAAGACTGTTAGCAGTACATCGTCGAGGTGAATTTATGGGTGAATTGTCGATGTTGACTGGTTCCGCATCAATTGCTAATGCTAAAGCCTTATTACCCAGTCGCGTCTTGCAAGTTGATATTGATACTTTTAGACATATTATGGCGGAATGTTCGCCTTTAGCTGATGTTATTCTAACCGCAATGGCGGGGCGAACCAAAGACGTAGAAGCACAACTTAGGCAACAAGAAAAGCTAGCAGCGCTAGGTAAAATGTCAGCCGGACTAGCACACGAGTTAAATAATCCTGCCGCAGCAGGAAGACGCGCAGCAGGGCAACTGCGCGAGAATTTTCAAAACTTACAAAATCTCGCTTTGCAGTTAAATTCACTCAATAAAGAACAACTAAATTTTATTATCAATTTTCAACTGCAAGCGACACAACACACAACTAAATTCGACACACTTACCCAAAGCGATAAAGAAGATGAAGTCACAGACTGGCTAGAAGACCATGATGTTAGTAATGCTTGGAAACTTGCCTCTACATTAGTTAGCGCCGGCATTGATGCCCAAAAGTTAGATACTCTCGCCGACAACATACCCGAAGACTGTCTCAGCAACGTTTTAACTTGGCTAGAAGCAGCACTTGCTTCTCATGGACTAATCAACGACATTGAACAAAGTACCAGCCGAATCTCTGAATTAGTGAAAGCAATTAAAGGCTATTCCTACATGGATCAAGCTGCATTGCAAGAGATAGATTTGCATGATGGCATTGAAAATACTTTGCTTATTCTCAATCATCGTTTGAAAAAAGGAGTCATCGTCAAGCGCGAATATGATAAGACTCTGCCACGGATTTGCGCTTATGCTAGCGAACTCAATCAAGTCTGGACAAATTTGATTGATAATGCCATTGATGCGATGGATGGAAAAGGCGATTTGACGATACGCACATACAGAGAAAATAGCTGCCTTGTAGTCGAAATCGCCGATACCGGAATGGGTATCCCGCCAGCGATTCAAACTCGAATTTTTGAGCCATTTTTTACTACAAAAGGCGTGGGGAAAGGCACAGGGTTAGGTTTAGAAATAGCCTATAGAATTATTGTTAAAAGACATAAAGGTGATATTCACTTTGAATCAAAACCTGGTAATACTCGTTTTCGAGTAAGTTTGCCTATCGAATCAACTAGTGACTCATGCAAAAAACAGTGATAAATTATGACTTGAATAACTTCTCATTCAAAACTCCGCGTAATGCGCTAAACTCCGCTACGAGCGTGCGTTTAAATTAAAACCTTCAATTTTATGCTTGATATCAACACTTTACGCCAAGTACCACTTTTCACAAAGTTACCGGAACAACGTTTGCAATGGCTACTTGAACAAATTACAGAAATATGGTTAGAACCTGGTGAAATTCATCGTCAAGAAGGAGATCCAGCAAATCATGTTTTTGTACTGTTAGAAGGGGAAATTAGAATTACGCAAAAAGAAGGCAATCAAGAGATTTTATTAGTAACATTCAAACCAAAAACATTATTTGGTGAATTACCTGTTTTAATGGGTGAGAAAAACTTCTGGGTAACTGGAAAAGCAGTAACTCGCAGCCATATTTTAGAATTGCCAAACGAAGCCTTTTGGGAACTGCTTTCGAGTTGTACTTGTGTGATGATAGATATTTTGCAAAATATGGCAAAACGTCTGCAAACAGTGCAATCAATATCACAACATCGAGAAAAATTAGTATCATTAGGCACTTTAGCCGCAGGTTTAGCACACGAGTTGAATAATCCTGCCTCAGCCGGTCGCAGAGCCGCTGGACAATTGCGCCAAACTGTGCAGGTGTTGCAACCACTAACAATTAAATTGAATCAACAGCAGATGAACGGTGCCCAAAAAGCCTTTTTATCTGAGTTGCAAGAAGATGCAATACAACGGGCAAAAACAGCAGCGAAACTCGATCCGCTGACTCAAAGCGATCGCGAAGATGAAATCACACAATGGCTAGAAGATCGTAACATCAACAATGCTTGGAAACTCGCTCCCAACCTCGTTACAGCCGGGATTGACATCGACTGGCTTTTGAATGTTCAACAAAAAGTAGGTGATTTGTTGCTAGGTGATGTCCTCACTTGGATAGAAGTAACTTTGCAAGAACTAGATTTGTTAGAAGAAATCGAGCATAGCACTGACCGTATTTCTACTTTAGTACAGGCAGTCAAAGATTACTCGTACATGGATCAAGCACCCTTACAAGAAATAGATATTCATGAAGGGTTAGAAAGTACGATTACAATCTTGAATCACAAGCTAAAACAAGGTGTAGTAGTCAAGCGTGAATATGACTGTCATACCCCGCGTATCAGCGCTTATGGCAGCGAATTAAATCAAGTGTGGACTAACTTAATTGATAATGCCATTGATGCCATGAACGGGCAAGGTGAAATTCAAATTCGCACCGTCTGCGAAAACGATTTCTTACTAGTAGAAATTGGTGACAATGGTCCAGGAATTCCCCCAGAAATTCAATCGCACATTTTCGAGCCATTTTTCACCACCAAAGGTGTAGGACAAGGAACCGGCTTAGGTTTGCACACCGTTTATCGCGTCGTTGTCGGGCAACATTTAGGTGATATCCGCCTATTTTCTCAACCAGGAAAAACAAAATTTCAGATTCGCTTGCCAATGAATTTATCTTCGTAGTAAGCACTCTTGGTAGGGTGCGTTATGCGCTCTTTGCTAACGCACCGCGACTCCTTAAACAGATTAGATCAAGAAGGTGCGTTAACGAAGTAACGCACCCTACAAATTACTACTTACTATCAGGAGAATTCCATGAGTACATGCACGCATCTCAATCAAATTCAAGAAGTTACGGCTAGCGCTAACGGTTGTGAAGAATGTTTAATTAGGGGGGACAGATGGGTGCATTTGCGCCAATGTCTTCTTTGCGGACACATCGGTTGCTGCGACTCTTCAAAAAACAAACACGCTACCAAACACTTTAACGCAACTAATCATCCGATTGTCAAATCGTTTGAACCGGGTGAAGAATGGCGTTGGTGTTATATCGATAAAACTTTCGTGTAGAAAATAAATTCTTAGCTGCTGCGACTAAAAAACACAGCAGCTATAACAATTAAACTCAAAAGCGCCAAAGGTACCCAAAGATTAGGGATATCTGATAGACTCATAATTTCAAATTAATCAGCATAAGAGCGATAATTACTTTTACATATAGCAGCTTAGATTTATTAATGCGTGAATGCGTGAATTTATATGACATCAAAAGAAACAGTGACATGGCTACAAGAACGCACAGCTTTAGGAACTCTTGAAGCTGAAGTGTTAAATGCGATCGCCCAACAAATCGAAGAACAAATCATCCCACCTAAAACCAACTTAGTTGTAGAAAACACTACCCCAGAAGCACTTTACATTCTTGTCGAAGGTCAACTCGAAAGCGATAGCAGCAATCAAGCCAACCCAGCGTTAGCGATTGGCTTTCTTCCCGGTGCCGTGATTCACCTGCAAGAATTGCTGTTAGACCAGCCGACGCAACGCACCATCACCACTGTTACAGAATGCCATGTTTGGGTTGTGCCTGCCGAAAAATTTCGCGCTTTAGTCGGTGAATATCCGGAAATTTTTCAAGCTGTTTCCCGTCAATTGGCGCAAGAATTGGCGAATTTAACATCAGCCTTTACCTACGAACAAGAACGAGCGATCGCCTTGCGTCCGTATTTAGTCACCAAAGCCAAACGGGGAATTGTTGGTACAAGTCGCTATGCGGTGCGTTTGCGCGAGGAAATTCGCGAAGCTGCAAGCGATGCCTACGGCGGGCAGAGCCAACGCAAATCTGTCTTGATTTTCGGCGAACCAGGCTTAGAAAAAGACAATATAGCCGCTTTAATTCACTTTGGTTCCAAACAGCGACGCGAACCGATTATCAAAGTTAACTGTGGTATCCTGCAAACCAGCGGTGCAGATTTATTTGGGCGTGCTGGTGGCAAACCAGGACTGCTGGAATGGTTGGGAGAAGGTACTCTCGTCCTCAACAACATTCAAGAAACTCCGCCAGAGTTGCTGCCACAAATAGTAGATTTAGTCAAAACATCTACGTACAATCCCGTAAATCGTTCGGAAGAAGCAGCCGCACCCCGCACTTCTCGCGCTCGGATTATGATTGTTTCCGAAAAAAATCAGCCGCAAATCGAACGCTGTATTGGTCATAACATCAAAGTGCCACCGCTGCGAGTGCGGAAAGCTGATATCAAGGCTCAAGTAGATTATTACATCAGTCTTTACACTCAGGCTAGGGGTATTCATAAACAAAAATTAGCACCAGAAGCATTGCGCCGTTTACAATCTTATGATTTTCCTGGCAACTTGAAAGAATTGCAAAGTTTGGTAGAAAGAGCGATCGTCCAAGCTGGGTCAGCGCGGGAGTTAACAGAAGAAATTTTCTGGTCAGCGGATACGAAGAAAAAGCGATTTCGGGTGAATTTGTTGAATGTTTATCCAGATTTGCGGAAATTTCTCCGCAGTGCGTGGTGGCCCGATCGCATTAATTATGGCTTTACTGCCACTGCTTTTGCGTTGATTGTGGCAGTGTTATTTATTGGACCGCAAACACGCGATCGTAATTTCGCTCTCAATCTATTTTGGGCTTGGTGGTGGGCTTTTTTCCTATTTCTCTTTCCGTTTCTCGGTCGCGTGTGGTGCGCTGTTTGTCCCTTCATGATTTACGGAGAAATTACCCAAAAACTCTCTTTATGGTTGTTTCCTCGACAACTCAAACGCTGGAATCGACAGCTAGCTGAAAAATGGGGTGGATGGTTTCTTTTTGGACTATTTACCCTAATTTTTCTGTGGGAAGAACTTTGGGACTTAGAAAATACAGCTTACCTTTCTGCTTGTTTGCTGCTGTTAATTACCGCCGGCGCGATGATTTTCTCTGCCATTTTTGAACGGCGTTTTTGGTGTCGATATCTTTGTCCCATCGGCGGAATGAACGGTTTATTTGCTAAACTTTCAATGACCGAACTTCGAGCGCAACAAGGTATTTGTTCCGCCACTTGCACTACTTATCAATGTTACAAAGGTGGACCGGAAAAAGGCGAAGGAATGGAAACTAACGGATGTCCATTGTATTCGCACCCAGCGCAATTAGAAGATAATAAAGACTGCGTGTTGTGCATGACTTGTCTGAAAGCTTGTCCTCATCGTTCAGTTGAGTTTAATTTGCGTCCCCCTGGAATTGAATTGTGGACGACTCATGTAGCCCACACTTATGAAGTAGCGCTGTTGTTTTTACTATTAGGTGGAGTGTATCTGCATCGCTTACCGGAATTACAATCTTGGTTAGGGTTAGATTTCGATTTAACGCAATTTTGGCAACATTTAGGATTATCGCTACTAGCTTTAATTATCCCTGTAGCTGTTCCCTTAGCGGCATATGGCTTGACGAAAATAATAAATTTTGGACGTAAGCCGAAAGCATTTATAGAACTTGCTTATGGCTATCTACCATTAGTACTGGGAGGTAACTTAGCGCACTATCTGCGTTTGAGCCTAGAAGAAGGCGGACGCATTATCCCAGTAACTTTTGCCACTTTTGGTCTAAATGGCGAACAGTTGCCTGTATTGGTCGCTCACCCAGCGGTGGTTGACTTTTTGCAGGGTGTTACCTTGATTTTTTCAGTTTTGTTAACGATAGTGTTAACCCAAAAAATTGCTCGTCAACCGATGCGTACACCGAAGGGGTTGGCGCAGCCATCGCTCTTTTGGCAACACTTAGCAGCTATTACACTAGGCGCTAGTATGTGGGCGATTATAGTGTCTAATTAAAAGTTAGGAGTTGGGAGGAGCGGAGTTAAGAGTTAGTGGTTAGTGGTTAGTAGTTAGTGGTTAGTAGTTAGTGGAAAAATAACAACCAACACCCAACAACTAACACCCAACAACTAACACCCAACAACCAACACCCAACAACTAACACCCAACAACTAACACCCAACAACTAACACCCAACAACCAACACCCAACAACCAACACCCACACCCAACAACCAACACCCAACAACCAACAACGCTCCAACTAACAACTAACACCAAACAATATGGCAAATTTTCTACAACCCCCAAGATTACGCATTGGGGAAGAAACCGAAGAAGAACGTCGCGCTACTTGGCTGGAACTTTTTTATGATTTGGTATTTGTAGTTGCAGTTTCTCAACTGGCACACAATCTCCATGATGATGTCACTTTATCTGGATTTTTTGGCTTTGTTGCTTTGTTTATACCGATTTGGTGGTCATGGATTGGCAGTACAATGTACGCTAACCGTTTTGATAACGATGATGTGGGACATCGGCTGCTGACTGGTTTACAGATGCTGGCGGCAGCGGCATTAGCTATCAATATACACCACGGTTTAAGTGATAGTTCGGCTGGTTTTGCTGTTTGTTACGCTCTCGGTCGTGCTGTACTTGTCGCCGAATATATCCGTGCGGGAATGCATATCCCGACAGCGCGGATTTTGACAAATTCTTATGCTACAGGTTTTGCTGTTGCTGCTTTGTGTTGGCTCGTATCCGCATTTCTACCGATTCCTTGGCGGTTTGGATTTTGGGCTTTGGGACTAATTATTGATTTTGCTACACCGCTGATATGCACCAAGTTACAAATACAATTACCCCCTCACCCCTCGCACTTACCGGAGCGTTTCGGGCTTTTTACGATGATTGTTTTGGGTGAGGCTATTATCGCCGTAGTTGATGGAGTTTCCGAGCAGAAATGGGATGTTTTGAGTGCGATCGCAGCTTTCTTCGGTTTAGGTATTGCTTTTGGTTTGTGGTGGGTTTATTTTGATAATCTAGGTGGTACACCGATTCAAAAAGCGCGGACAGAAGGTAAAGTCGGTCCGATGACTATCTGGCTCTACACTCACCTACCGCTAGTGATTGGCATTGCTGCAACAGGAGTTGGTGTAGAAAAAGTATTATTGAGCGAGCAGCAAATAGCTTTACCCGATGCAGTCCGCTGGTTAATTTGTGGCTCGGTAGCTTTGTGCTGGCTAACATTAGGTATTCTCCACCGTTTGGGAGTAATTCGCTATTGCAAAATCCGTGCCAAATATCGAATTGCAGCGGTACCTTTTGTGCTGGCGATCGCAATTTTTGGCAAAGGTTTGTTACCCATTGCCGTCATAGGACTGCTAGCTATAGTTTGTCTTGTACAAGTTGTTCAAGACTTCTCCCAAAGTCGTCCCACCACTCGCTTAAGCGAACCAGAGATTTAACTTAGGTTAGGACACGTAAGTGTCCTACCCTTGTCAGTCTCTACAACTAAATGTAACTTGATATCCGCATCACTATCAGCGCAACCTAATTATTATCTTTATATTGTTGATTATTTATTCACGAAAGATTAATATCTTAAATATAAGATTTATGTAATTATATGGGCAGAGAATAAAAATATCATAATTGAAAGAGACGGTAACAATGTAATTTCTGTTGACACGTACAAATGTGATTATTCTACAGTGTTGGATATCTTCCCTTCAAAACTCATTAGCTAGCTTGCGTTCAGTGTCTTTCTTTAATAAGCGAGTTTCCATCACTACCTGTAGAATACTAATTTCTCACTTTTCTAAGTAACTTTTTCTTATAGCATTTCCCGTTTGGATACAACACTTAGTAGCGGCTTGAGATTTTTTCAACCCTACAAAGAAAGAATTTGTATCCAATAAATTTCTAATTGCTATGATATTTGGTATTTTTCATAACTGAGCGAACAGCAGTTTTACTGTTGTTATAAAAGTTTTGGGATGAGCAAAATCAAACAATTGCACGAAGTAATTACCTGTTATGAATACTTAAACAAATATCTTAAATTTAAATATAACAAAATTATTAAATTTGAAAAAGCTTATAAATATCAAGATTTAGCATTAGCTTATAAAGACAACGGTGATTTAGATAATGCTAAAAAATATGCAATAAAATGCCGGTAACTTTTATTGTCAGAACTTTTTTTGATAATAATAGCAATTATCAAATTGTTGGAAAGGATATATATCAGCAAAATAACTGCTTTTAAGTTACACCTTAACAAGACATAAAGTAATATTTTTAATCTATGAATTTGCAAGTAATTGATTGGCAAAATCCATTATGGATGCAAACGCTACAAAAACTGCGCCATGATGTTTATCATTTGCCTGAATATTTATATTTAGAAGCAAAAAAAACCAAAACTATTCCGGAAGCTTTTTTGATAGTTGATGGTGATAAAATATTCTTTGTGCCTTATTTACTACGCCGATGTGATGACATAAGTCAAGAATCAAAAACAAAACATATTTTCGATGTTCTCTCACCTTACGGTTATTCTGGTATTTTGTTAAGTGAAGCAGCAGCTAATTCCCCAGGCTTTGCTAATTTCGCGATTAATCAATTAAAGTATCTGTTAAGAGAAAAAGGCGTAGGTTCAGCTTTTTTTAGACTGCATCCTATACTTAGTCATAACTTTCATACACTTTTCAGTCCTGCCACTTTCACAGAAATTGGTACAACAGTATCTATAAATTTAAAACTTTCTGATTCTCAAATATGGGCACATACCCGAAGAGGACATCAAAGTACAATTAATAAGTGTAAGCGACTTGGTTTTACTGCCAGAATGGTAGAGAGTGGGCTATATATAAATGAGTTTACGGAAATTTATGACGAAACAATGAATCGTGTCCAAGCGCACAACTCGTATTATTTTAATCACGAATACTTTGCAGACTTGTTAAAATTAGGTAAAAATTTACATTTATGTATTGTGGAATTGAAAGATGAAATAGCTGCCGCTTGTTTGTTTTTTGAATCTTGTGGAATAGTTCAAGCGCATTTGGGGGGAACGAAAACCAAGTTTTTACATCAATCTCCTTTTAATTTATTGCTAGATTATGTTAGATACTGGGCTAAAGAACGTGGAAATGAATTTTTGCATTTAGGAAGCGGTGTAGGAGGAGTTAAAGATAGTCTCTACAATTTCAAAGCTGGCTTTTCTCGACAAAGACACAACTGGCTAAAATTAGGAATTATTACAGACGAAGAGAAATATAACTATTTGGTTGAATTACGGGCAAAGTCTTTGAGAATTGAAGTTGAGAAACTACTGCAAACTAGTTTTTTCCCGCTTATCGCCTTCCGTATTAAGATAAAGTATATTGACTTGCACAGATTGATCAACTTGCGATCGCACTTGAAATAATACCCAGTATCAATACCTCAAACATGCGGAAAATACCAAAATGAATGCGTGAACTACTGAAATGAGAAAGCATTCAAGCATTTTGAGAAAGCAATATGCCATTTTGCTTGCGGAAAACACCAAAATGAGAAAGCATTCAAGCATTTTGAGAAAGTAATATGCCATTTTGCTTGCGGAAAACACCAAAATGAGAAAGCATTCAAGCATTTTGAGAAAGTAATATGCCATTTTGCTTGCGGAAAACACCAAAATGAGAAAGCATTCAAGCATTTTGAAAAAGCAATATGCCTTTTTGCTTGCGGAAAACACCAAAATGAATAAGTGAATTACTCAAATGAGAAAGCATTCAAGCATATTGAGATGATCGCAAACCGTTGAGATGAAAAAAACTGCGAATATCGTATTAACTAAATAAACGCCCCCAAAAACCCTTGTTCTTATTCCTAATAGTCTCTAAGTTTTCACGAAACAGCGTACTACTAGGATCGAGACGAACAGCTATTTCCAGTTCGGCGATCGCTTCATCTAGTTTGCCTTGATCGTCCAGCGCAATCCCCAGGTTATTGTGAGCATCTGCATCGTTTGGGTCGATTTGCAAGGCTTTTTGGTAAGAGGCGATCGCTTCATCTAGTTTGACTTGATCGGACAGCGCATTCCCCAGGTTATAGTGAGCGAGTACAGAGTTCGGGTCAAGACTGAGGACTGCTTTGTATTTGAGGACTGCTTCTGAGAAGTTTTTATCTTCGCGTAAGCGATCTGCTTCGTTGATCAAGCTTGTGACTTGATATTGGCGCTCGTCTAGTTCTTGTCGAGTTTGTTTAGGGGGTGAGTAATTCGAGTTAGCAACTAATCGCTTAACCTCCTCCCGAATTCCCTTAACAACTTCTAAAAATGCCTCATCTCGGTCATTCCAGCTTTTTATCGGTTTGCGATTACTAGGCAGGGGTGACAATTTATTAATGGGAGGAGTTTCCCAATCCGCATAACGCAGTAACACCGGGATAACACTAGCCTTTCCTGCTGCATTCTGCTCTAATGCTCGTGTAATTTCAACTGTCCAATGATAATCTGAAGCAATGAAATCTGGACTCACCAACAACAGAATTAGCCCAGCTTGGTTGAGAGACTTATTAATTTCACCTTTGAATTCTTGCCCTGCAACGATTTGGCGATCGCTCCAACTTGCAATAGTTTTTTCCCACTTCAAAGAAGCTAGATGCTTCTCTAACTCTTTGCGTAAGTCCTCATCCTTCTGGTGGTAAGAAATAAAAACTCTGCGTCACTCTGCGCTTACCTCCGTGCTCCTCTGCGTTTAAAAACATGTTCATATTAATGAAATGCTGTACTTAGTACAGTGTTGTGTAAAATTGTAGCGTTTTTAAATGCACAAGCAATGCATCGGGATGCATAAGCAATACCCACAGAAAAATCAAAGTTCCACCAAACTCATAATTATCGTGTTTTCAGCTACAGTTAACTGCTAAGAAAATAAGCAACAATAAAAATCAAAACTTGAGACGTGCAGCTTTGTCTGTAAATCATGCTGCTGTTTAATGAAACCCCGAATCATTGTTTGTAACTTAGGACGTACCGGATATAAAGTCTTTCGCTTGCTCAGACAGCAGGGAGCGTTAGTTGTTGGTATTCATCACCAACTTATCCCTGGCGAAGCAGCAGGAGATATAATTATTGGCGAATTACATGCTGCTAGTACCCTGACAGCAGCGGGAATTCAGCAAGCACACACGAAGAGTGATAGCTGGTTCTGACGATGCTGTGAATTTATCAATTATGATGCAAGCGCGGGTGTTAAATCCGCGTATTCGGATTATCAACCGCTTTTTTGAAGAAAGGCAGAGGGCAGGAGGCAGCTATGCTGAAGGAGCAGTCGGATGGGGATTCAAACCCCAACCGATTGAATCCACCGTGTAGACGGTGGGGTTTTATACCCAGTTGGCTCCAGCCAGAAGGCTGAATCAAAGACATAATTTATACCTTCTGCCCTCTGCCCTCTGCCTTCTGCCTTCCGCCGAAGGCGGATAATACAAACTTAGGCGATCGCCTAGATCAAGCTTTGCCAAATCATGTGAGTATGAGTGTTGTCAAATTAGCAGCACCAGTATTCACGTTTGCAGCACTAGGAAATCAAGCGATCGGACAAATTAAATTATTTCAGCAAACTTGGCTGATCCGTGAAGAATATATTGATGAAAATCACCCTTTGGAGGGATGTAAGTTAAGTGATTTGTGGGAAGACTTATCACGAATGCTGATTTATTACCAGCCAGTCGAAGGTGAGAGAAATTTGGTATCTGCGGTAGTTTCTGGACAAGAAGTGACATCTCCTACACTAGACCTCTTGCAAAAGTCCCAAATACGTGGGACAAATTAGGTGAGAGTTGGGTAGTATTGATGACCTACGAACAAGTAAAGAGCTTAAAGCCAGAAGACTTTAAACGCTTGTGTGGTGTACGTCTG
>JAESGF010000070.1_pt1 | contig 101119 bp, 80 predicted proteins | sample 9269621 | NCBI WGS metagenome assembly JAESGF01 (sample SAMN14515066, study PRJNA621663) | algae metagenome | isolation source: Tolypothrix carrinoi HA7290-LM1 and co-occurring heterotrophs from dry rock... | place: USA: Makauwahi cave, Kauai, Hawaii | collected 2011-01-06
TTCCCGGAATCTACTTGATTCATTTCTATCAACAATTCTAAAAAGGGCTGATTTCAGAAATACTTGTTTCTAGTACTAAATTACTACTAATTGGCGATCGCAATGTGCCAGTTGCGTAAGTCCTGATGAATATAAAAACGCTGATAGCATACCATTAATTCAAACAATACAAAATCAAATTAGTAAGTTAGCAAAAGAATATAAAAATTATCCTTCTGTAACTCCTCCAGAAAAAAATTGGCTTGTTCATCAGAAGTTACAAAAACTGTTAGAAATCAAAGAAATATCTACACCTCTTGAATCAACCGATAACGCATTAGACGCAATATGGGGAGAAGAAATCACCCCTGCTGTAATTGTAACAACGCAAACTGAAGCCGAAACTAACACTTACGAGCCTTCAGAAAATACTGACTTATTAACTGTTAGTCAGCAAGATATTACTGAAGCGATTGTTGAAGTCCTCCCTGATTCAACCACAAGAATTAACAGCCAAATCGAAGAAAAGCCCCAACCTACCCCAACTAAAAATTCTCGGCAACGTTCATTTGTGAGAGTGGATGTAGAGGGACTGCAACGCCTCAATTATCTAGCAGGAGAATTACTAATTTATCACAAACGCCGGACTTTGCAAGATGAACAACTCACAGAAAAAATTGAACAATTATTTCAGCAACTTAACAGACACCAAACGACTTTAAATGAATTACGCGATTTACCACTACAGTTGCAAAATTTCGCTCGACAAAATCGACAAAATTTTTCAACGGTGGACTTCGACTCTTTGGAAATGGATGAATATACAGAATTTAATCTGGTATTGTATTCAGCTTTAGAAGAGACACTGCAACTGCTAGAAACTACAGAATCCCTTGATTTACTGCTCAGACAATCGGTTCAAATTCACGAGAAAAAACAGCGTTTAGCATTAGGTATTATTGATAATCTCGTGGAAGCGCGGATGTTGCCTTTGGGGAATATTTTGGAACGCTTTCCCCAAATGGTACAGAATTTGGGGAATGTCTATAGGAAAATTGTAGAATTGAAACTTACTGGCACAGCTGTGTTAGTCGATAAAGCGATCGCCGAAAAGTTATACGATCCTTTATTGCACTTGGTACGTAATGCTTTTGACCACGGGATTGAACCTCCGGAAGTTCGACGCGATCGCCAAAAACCCGAACAAGGTGTTATCCGCCTTCGGCGGAAGGCAGAAGGCAGAGGGCAGAGGGCAGAAGGTATAAATTATGTCTTTGATTCAGCCTTCTGGCTGGAGCCAACTGGGTATAAAACCCCACCGTCTACACGGTGGATTCAATCGGTTGGGGTTTGAATCCCCATCCGATTGCTCCTTCTGCCTTCTGCCTCCTGCCCTCTGCCTTTCTTCAATGAAATTTGTGCTTATCATCAAAGTAGTCAAACTATCATTGAAGTTCGCGATGATGGTCAAGGTTTAAATTTAGAAAAAATTCATCAGAAAGCGATTGAATTAGGTCTTATATCCGCTAACGAGAAAGCTAGAGGCTATACTTATAACCAGACTGAATCAGTTCTATTAGAACTGATGTTTTCACCGGGATTTTCCACCGCTGGCAAGGTAAGTGAAATTTCTGGACGCGGTATGGGATTGGACATTGTACGCTCTCAATTGCTGGCACTTAATGGTTCTATTTCAGTTCAATCATTGCCTAACCAAGGAACAACTTTTACACTTAAAATTCCTTTTTCTATGACTACTGACCGATTAATGTTAGTTCAAGCGGGTAGTGCTGTATATGCCTTGCTGTTGGACAGTATCGAAAAAATCTTGATTCCTTCTAGCGAGCAAATTAAGGAATTTGAAGGCAAAAAAGTCTTGCACTCAAACACAGGCAAGGATGAGCGGATGGTTAGCCTGCGTAAACTTTCAGAGTTGATAAACTATAATGGTTCATTTGCTAGCGGGAATATATCGCAGAATCACATAACGAATTATGACACAGTAGTAAAGTCTAATCCTGTACTTTTGCTACGGCGAAATCAAGAAGTTTTGGGTTTAGAAGTTGACCAAATAATTGGTGAACAAGAGTTGGTAATCAGACCTTTAGGAAATGCGATCGCTCCCCCAAAATATGTTTATGGTTGTAGTAGTTTAGCGAATGGTACTCTCATCTTAGTAATTGATAGTGCGCTGCTGTTACAGTCTGGCGAAATGCAAGCAACACTTGATATCATGACGCAGCCAACAGCGCATTTGTTAAAAAAAAAAGCTTTACCTTCAGGTTTAACTGGTTCTACTACACCGCTACTCAATCCATCTGCTGCAAGCAAGCAGCCTAGTCAATTAGTGCCAAATAACAACTCACTAAAAGTAATTTTAGTAGTAGATGATGCAATTAGTCTCCGCCAAACCCTTTCTCTCACCTTACAAAAATCTGGCTACCAAGTCTTACAAGCCGAAAATGGTGTAGATGCTTTAGAAAAGTTGCAGCTGCATCCGGAAATTCAAGTTGTAATTTCCGATTTGGAAATGCTGCGAATGAATGGTTTTGAGTTATTAAGTAATATCCGTCAAAACCCAAAATTGATAAAAAAACCTGTAGTAGTTCTTACTTCTCGCAGTGCAGAAAAACATCGCCAATTGGCACAAGCATTAGGCGCAAATGCTTACTTGACCAAGCCTTATTTAGAGAATGAGTTTCTCTCTACTGTCGAGAGTTTAATTAGCAGGAATGTTGATAATTTTACTCAGTTACTTTTGCATAATTAACATTATGTATAAGCGGAGAGACGTCAATTTTTTTTAAAGTCTTTGCGTGATTAATTGTAGATTTGTTTATATTTTATTCCTAGGGTGAAGCGTCATCAAACTTAATTAGAATTACGCCAAAAACCTTGCCAATTCCTTAATTTACGAGTGCGATAATTCATCAATTATCGCTATAGAAGATATGTTTTGCGCTCCCAACTGTTAATTCAAAGCGCGATCGCGCTTTCTGACAACTAAAATTATTGCCATACTTAAACCCGAACCAAACCCCGAATTTTAGGTGGTTCCGAGAAACTAAGTGTAAATTAACCGTGCGGCAGCTTATTCATCTAGATGGTTGCGGCTAAGAAAGCAGTAATTTGTTTACCTCACCCTAGCTGACAGACCTGGAAAGGCTAAATAGACAAGATTTTTCGTCATATATTTAAATTTAAATAATAATATTTATCATTAATTATCCCTATAATAATTTTTTACTAAGATTGATAGCGCCAGACAACGATGATGAGAATCATTAAAGACAGTGAGTTTGATGAACTGTGCAAAGCAAGTTACCAGAAGGGAGAAGCTACCTACTACGAGAATGATTATGAACAAAGCGGTGAAGTACCACCACAGTTTGGAAGAGCAGGTCATCAGTTCATCAAGCTTCGCCACGGACTCGATATCCAGCGATATTATGGTGAGTTTCGGCAACCGTTAAACCTGGATAGGGAGCATACTGAGTCTATACCCTTGATCTCAAAGTTCTATCTGTCAGGCAGTTCTAGAGTACTTTCTCCAGGGTTCAAAGGTGTTGAAGATGACTATGAAGAGATTTCTGGTCATAACTACCTGTACTATCTTCCAGATATGCGGGAAATTGAACAGTGGCGTTCAGGACAACAGATTCAGGTCATCATGATCTATATGACACTCGACTGCATCAAGTCGTTTAGTCAAGGTTTAGAACCATTCCCCAAAAAGTTGCAGCAATTGCTTGAAGATAAGGAGGTACAGCGTTTTCACCAACCTCTTGGCAGAACAAACCGCGCCATGCAACAGATACTGCACCAAATTCTCAGTTGCCCTTATCAAGGATTGATCCGGCAGATGTATCTTGAAGGCAAAGCTTTAGAACTGGTGGCGATCCAGCTAGCGCACTGGAGTGAAGACGAGAAAAAATACAATACCGTAACCGTTTTGCGACCAGATGACATTGAGCGGTTGCATTACTTCAAAGGATATTTTAATACACAACTTGAACAGTCCCCCATCCTTATTAGACTTGGCACGACAGGTAGGATTGAACGATCGCAAGCTGAAAGAAGGTTTCCTTTTAGTTTTTGGTACTACTGTCTTTGGGTATCTTCAGACACATCGTATGCTGCAAGGGAAACAACTTTTGGCAGAGCGATCGCTCTCGGTGGCTGGGGTGGCTCACGCGGTTGGATATACCAGTCCCAGCCGCTTCTGCGATGCCTTCAAACGACAATTCGGTATCACTCCCAAAGCTTATCAGATTCGCCTGCATTCCTAGTCTTGTGCAAAGTCCGGCTCAGGCAAAAAAAAGTCCGTTTCGGGCAAAAAGTAAATGCTTCCACCACATACACTTCAATATTAAACTAAGTTTTTTGATAATTATTCCTGGCAATATTGCCAGCCAAATTGGTGTGTAGAGTGATGTGGAAGCAACAGCAATTGCTGATTTTGACCGCGATGGCAGGAGTGCTGATTGCCGAGTCTGCCTGGGCTTGAGAAAGTAGAGATGGGCTTATTTGTCGTTCTATTACAACAATTTCTCGCCTGCGTGAACTGGATCGTCCTGCTACCACCGTGAAAGAGTGGCTCTCTCAATCTTCCACTCCTGATTCTCCAGTCGAGGTAAAAAGTGTACGCCTGAACCAAGTCACTAATGGTATTTAGTTGTTATAGAAACCACTGAGGGGACAAAACTACAAGTTACCACTCTTACCGAGGGAAATTCAGCGATCGCCACAATTAATGCTGTGTTGGTGCTACCTCAAGGTGATAATATATTTCAACAAGATAAGCCTTTCGTCGGAATTGCTGCTGTCACAGTGACAAATGTTGAGCCTAACAGTATCCGCGTCACTGTGACGGGTGAAGCAGGTGTGCCAAAAGTTGAGTTGTATGACAGTGACGAAGGTCTTATCTTCGGGTTTACACCGATTGCATCTGCGACACAAGCAAAACCAACACCACCACAACAGCCGAAGCAACCTTCAGCACAGACTGATGAACCGATTGAATTGGTAGTGACGGGTGAGCTTGATGGGTATAGTGTCCAAAATGCGACGACAGGAACCAGAACAGATACCCCGTTGCGTGATATTCCCCAATCAATTCAGGTAGTTCCTCAGCAGGTACTCCGAGATCAGCAAGCGATCCGACTTGATGAAGCGTTACGCAATGTGTCAGGTGTCACATTCAGTGGCACGACTGGAGGCACCGAAGTTGAATTTAATATTCGTGGTTTTGATAACGCTCCAATTCTGCGAGATGGTTTCAGGCAGTATGGTAACGGTGATTATGAGGGAATTCCAGAAACGGCAAATCTTGAACGTATTGAAGTTCTCAAGGGTCCTGCTTCAATTTTATATGGCGAGGTTCAACCGGGTGGTGTGATTAATCTGGTGACTAAAAAACCTTTGTCACAGCCTTTCTACCAAGGAGAACTTCAAGTTGGAAACTATGGTTTAATTCGTCCTAGCCTTGATATTTCTGGTCCTGTGACTTCAGATGGCAGTTTGCTTTACCGATTAAATGCGTTGTACCAAAAAGGTGAAAGTTTTCGGGATTTTAACACGGATATTGAGCGCTTCTTTGTTTCGCCTGTATTGAGTTGGCAGATTGGAAAACAGACAGACCTCACCGTTCAATTGCAGTATTACCATGATGAGCGACCGTTAGATAACGGAATTGTTGCGATCGCAAATCGAGTTGCTGATGTTCCTCGCGATACTCCTTCCCTTCGGGACGCTCCGCGAACGGAGTCACTTCGTGAACGCATTACTGGTGAACCCGATGACTCTGTTGAAAGCGACTCTATAGATGTCGGGTATGATTTGGAACATCGCTTTAGCAAAAACTGGACACTCCGCAATGCATTTCGATATGTCAGTCGGAACTTCTTAAATAAAGGTTTTCTTCCTTTTGAGTTTGATGAATCCACTGGTGTTGTAACTCGTTACTTTGGTCAGCAAGACATTGACTCTCAAAGGTACTCATTGCAATCTAATTTAGTGGGTAAATTTGCTACAGGGTCAATACAACACACGCTCTTGTTTGGTGTCGATCTCAACCGCTCTGAATTTAAAGAGTTTACAGGACTTGATTTCTTCACACCAGCGCTTTTAAACATCTTTGACCCAGTTTATGGGGCTTCTAGACCTTCTCAATTACCGCTTGCCAGAAATACTCAGGATCGCCAAGACAGGTTAGGTGTTTATCTACAAGATCAGGTTGCACTTTCTGACAATCTCAAACTGCTGGCAGGTTTGCGTTATGACACCGTAAAACAAACAACAGAAAACAAGCCAACCGATTTCGATTTAACTCGTTCGGAAACGACTCAAAATGATGATGCACTCACCCCACGTATCGGCATCGTTTATCAGCCGATTCCAGAAGTTTCGCTCTATGCCAATTATTCGCGATCGTTTACTCCCAACACTGCTACAACTGTCAATCGCGATCCTTTAGAACCCGAACGCGGTGAAGGTTATGAAGTTGGAGTCAAAGCCGAACTACTCAGAGGCAGACTTTCTACAACGTTGGCTTACTTCGACATTACCAAACAAAATGTTGCCTCAACAGACCCTAACTCTCTGTTAGATTCAGTCGCAACGGGTGAGCAACAAAGCCGAGGCATTGAACTCGATGTTAGGGGACAAATTTTACCAGGATGGAATATTATCGCTGCTTACGCTTACACGGATGCCGAAGTCACCGAAGATAAATTCATCGAGATTGGCAACCGATTACCAGGCACTCCTAAACATAGCGCCAGTCTATGGACAACTTATGAGTTTCAACAAAGTTTGCAGGGATTAGGCTTTGGCATTGGCTTCAATTACGTTGGAGAACGCCAAGGCGATTTGGACAACAGCTTTCGGGTAGACAGCTACTTCCTCACTAATGCCGCCATATATTATCGGCGCAACAATTGGCGGGCAGCCCTCAATTTCAAAAATCTCTTTGACATCAACTATATCCAAGCAGCTTCCAATAGATTGTTTGAAATCGAAAAGTCGTGAACCCTTCACGGTGATTGGTTCTGTTTCCGTGCAGTTTTAAATTTTACTTATTGCAACTAATGGGCAGCGCTTAGAAACATTTGTCAATCCGTATACAGGTAAAGTACTTTCTTTCAAGAATTTGGGAGCGATCGCTTATTGGTTTTCTATATACCCTGCATCACGATTTGTTTGCAGGCAAAGTCGGGCAAATTGTCGTGGGCATTACAGGCTTTTTACTTTAGAGCGATAAATCGCTCACTACGACTTATATTTAATTATGTAAACCTACTTAAAAATTGTTTAATTTTTATCGCTTGGGTGCAGCATCGCCAAACTTAATTAAAAGCGCGATCGCAACACTAACAACTAAAATTATTGTCATACTCAAAGCTGAACCAAAGCCCCAATTTTGGGTAGAGCCGAGAAACTGATTATAAATCAATCTTGCGGCTGTCATACTCGAAGCACCACCGAGTAATTCTGGGTCAACAAAATCCCCCAATCCGGTAATGAATACCAGCATTGAACCAGCAGCAATTCCTGGCAAAGTTTGCGGTACAGTCACTTGCCAAAAAGCTTGCACAGGATTTGCACCTAAATCTGCTGCGGCTTCTAACAATCGCTTGTCTAGTTTTTCTAAAGAGGCGTATAAAATTAAAACCATGTATGGCAGCAATCCATAACTCATGCCAATTAATACTGCTGAATCCTGGTTTAATAAATCTAAAGTAGGCAAGCCTAAATTGCTGAGTAAACTATTAAGTAAACCAGTAGGACGGAGAATTGTAATCCAAGCGTAAGAACGAAGTAAAGAAGAAGTCCATAAAGGTAAGACAAAGCCTAATAAAAGTAGATTTCGCCAGCGCTTAGGTGCTATTTGAGCAATCCAATAAGCGACGGGTAAAGCGAAAATTAAACAAATTATTGTCGTGGCGATCGCCAAAAAAAGCGATCGCTTAATTACTTGCAGATAAAGTGGGTCAAATATCCGAATATAATTATCAAATCCACTCGGATTTACCAAATCTCCCGGTCGAATATCCGGTACTAAACTTAATTCAAAAATTATCAGTGTGGGTAACACCAGCAAAAGTAACAACCAAACGCCAGATGGCGCAAGTAATGCCAACGGTTGCAGCCAGTTAAAATTTGAGCGATGCACTTTTGGCAATTGAGCGATATCGCTTGACGAATTTAGTTGAGAACGACGAGTTTGACTAGACACAAAATTGAGGAGCGTTGTTAGTTGTTAGTTGTTGGTTGTTAGTTATTAGTTGTTAGTGAGCCAGTGCGTTGGAAAGGCTCTGCCGACTTGAAGCACCTGGCGAACCCGAAGGGTTGTTAGTTGTTAGTTGTTAGTTGCTGGTTGTTCCATTAACTCCTAACTCCTAACTCCTAACTACTAACTTATAACTCCTAACTATTTTACCCGCTAGTTAATTGTGTCCAGTAGCGTTCGTAAACTTCTTCAAATTCTCCTAAAGGAGTCGCGCGTTCGCACTTCTCTAAAACCGACTCTGAGGGAAATAAAGTTGCATTGTTCTGTAAACTTTTTGGTAATTGCTCAAATCCGGCGCGATTGGGGGTGGAAATGCTAAAACGTTCACTCATTTGTGCGGCTACTTTTGGTTGTAAGAGAAAGTTAATCCAAGCATAAGCTCCATCGATATTCGGGGCTGTTTTGGGAATTACAATTGTATCAGTCCATAACGAAGAACCACTGCGGGGAGCTACATATTTAAGTTTAGGATTTTCTTTAGCGATTTTTACCGCATCTGCTGAGTAACACATTGCCAATATTAAATCTCCTGCCAAGATTTGATTTCGCCATGCATCAGTATCAAAAGCAGCGATCGCCGGTTTGAGAGATTTCAATTTTTCATAAGCTTGTTTGATTTCACTTTCGTTTTTTGAGTTGAAGGAATAACCCAGCATTTTCAAAGCTGCACCCATCACTTCTCGCACATCATTTAACAATGTCATCCGCTTTGATAATTGCTTTTGATTTTGCCAAAGATAGTCCCAATCTTCCGGTGGGGGGTTGAGTATTTCGGAATTATAAAGTAAGCCGGTTGTCCCCCAATTGAAGGGGATACTGTAGCGGTTGTTGGGATCGTAACTGGGATTTTGAAATTGGGGAAACAAATTATCTAAACCAGTCAGGCGATCGCGTTTTATTTCTGCTAACAACCCCAAGTCAACCATCTTCTGCACCATGTAGTCAGATGGGTAAATCGCGCTGTAAGTACCACCTCCACCAGCTTGCAGTTTAGCTAACATCACATCATTGGAATCATACACATCTGCAAGCACTTTTACACCAAATTGGTTAGTAAAACTTTGCAGCAATTCTGGATCGGTATATTGTGCCCAGGTGTAAATATACAGTTGGTCACGGGAACCTTTATTGGTAGAATTAGCTCGCACTTTTGCAAGTCTCCAGCCACAACCAGCCAAAGATAAACTAGAAAGTGCTGTTACTCCTTTTAAAAATTTTCGTCTGTTAGTCATGAGGAGCAAAGTTAAAAAAAAGCGGAGTTAGGAATTAAGAGGAGCAAAGTTAAGAGGCGCGGAGACGCGAAATTTAAATTAAAAATTAGAATTAGGGATTAGGAATTAGAAATTTTTTTAACTCATAACTCATAACTCCTAACTCCTAACTCCGCTCCTCATAACTCATAACTTATAACTTGATAAAGCCAAACAGTCAGTTTCTGCCCACCAGACGTAAATTGGTTTGTCACGGTCTGGTAAGCTGCCAAAGGTATTGGGTTGCAAAACAGTGATAGTGATACCATTGGTTAATTCCACAACGTAATTAACGTGGGTTCCCAAATACATTACATTACCAAGTCGTCCTTCAAAGCAGTTAGTCGGCAAATTTGGCGGATAAAGTGAGAGTTGAATTTTTTCTGGACGCACACTCACCATCACTGCTTGCGATAATTGAGTTGGTGTATCTTCAAAGCGGTTGACGACAATTGAAAGTCCCGATTTTGTGATAATTCGCACAGCAACAGCGTCTACTGCCGCGATTTCACCGCTGAATAAATTGGTATCGCCAATAAAATCAGCGACAAACGGTGTCCGTGGATGTTCGTAAATTTGGCTGGGAGTACCAATTTGTTCAATTTTGCCTTGATTCATGACTGCAATGCGATCGCTCAAAGATAGCGCTTCTTCTTGGTCATGTGTCACCATGATGAAGGTCAACCCCAAATCTTTGTGTAAATTCGACAGTTCAACCTGCATTTCCTTACGCAGTTTTAAATCTAAGGCGCCCAAAGGTTCATCCAGCAACAGCACGGCGGGACGGTTGACTAATGCCCGCGCTAATGCTACTCTTTGCTGTTGACCACCTGATAATTGACTGGGAAAGCGCGATCGCAAACTTTCCATTTTCACTAGCTTTAAAGCATCTTTAACTCTACTTTCAATTTCTGAAAAGCTTAATTTCCGCAAACGCAGACCGAAAGCAATGTTATCCCACACATTCAAATGGTTGAATAGAGCGTAGCTTTGAAATACAGTATTTACAGGTCGGCGGTAAGCAGGGACATTAGTCATATACTGACCCCGAATCAATAGCTTGCCAGCATCCACCCTTTCAAATCCAGCAATTAAACGGAGTGTAGTTGTTTTGCCGCAACCGGATGGACCGAGAATACTAAAGAATTCTCCCTGTTTTACATCCAAATTTATTCCGTGTACTGCTGCTTCAAAGTTAAAAAACTTATAAACATCATGCAGTTCAATATCAAGCGGCTCAAAAGCCGCCATCCCCCCCTGATTCTGCGTTAAAGTTTGAGCCATAATTCTCAGTAGACTACCGTGATAATACTAGATGAGAGTAAATTGATGTAGTCTATTAACCAGACTACATGTAACACTTTGGTTTTTGGGGCATAGGGCATAGGGCATGGGGAATGGGTAATGGGTAATGGGTAGTGGGTAGTGGGTAGTGGGTAATGGGTAGTGGAAAAAGCTTTTTATTTTTTTACCGTTTTCCCCTTACCACGTTCCCAATTCCCAATTCCCAATGACGGCAGGTGCTTCAACGCGACGCCAGTCCGCTCAACGGAGGGAACCTCCGCACGCGGCTGGCTTGGGAACCCGCGCAACGCACTGCCTCCCCAATTCCCAGTCTTCAAATTTGCACTCTTGTCCTGCTTGGTATTTAGCGCAATTGTATACAGTTAATACTAATCTTGAAATTCTTATTTGTCTTATGTCTATTTTACAATCCTTTAATATTGGCGGTAAAAAAGATACACGTACAGTCGGACGAAGTTCTCAGTCGATATTTTTCATCATATTTACCCTCGTCATGATGACGGGTGTTGCCGCTCGTTTGGGATATTTAGAAATTGTTCAAGGACCGCAACTCCGGAAACGAGCAGAGGCAAACCGAATTAGAATTATTTCCAAACAGCCGGAAAGAGGTAACATTTTTGACCGTAATGGCAAACTTTTAGCTAGTACTCGCTATCCTCGCTCTGTCTACTTGTGGCCTATGGCTCACACAAAACCAGAGTGGTCAATTGTTGCACCGCGTCTATCTCAAATTCTGGAAATTTCTACTGAAGATATGGAAGAGAAACTTATACAGGCAGGTCCCAACTCTTCTTCACTTGTACGGATTGCTCGCGATTTGAACGACGCACAAATTACGGCACTCAAAGAGTATGAAACCGAACTCAAAAACGTAGAAATTCATACAGAAGCGGTGCGTTATTATCCTCACGGTCAAGCTTTGGGTCATGTGCTGGGTTATACGCGAGAGCTGACTGCCGACCAGTTGAAAGAAAGAAAGAAGGATGGCTACAGGCTGGGAGATGTCATAGGTCAGATGGGGGTAGAAAAGGCGTATGAAACAACACTGCGGGGTGAATGGGGCGGTCAGCAGGTAGAAGTAGATGGCAGAGGTCGTCCGTTGCGGGTATTGGGAGAGAAAGAGGCAAAAGCTGGTAACGATTTGCACTTGACTGTAGACATAAACGTGCAAAAGGCAGCAGCAAAAGCTTTAGGCACTACTAAAGGTGGAATTGTGGCAATCGATCCGAGGAATGGTGCTGTTTTGGCAATGGTGTCTTATCCTACCTTTGACCCAAATATCTTTTCTAAGCAAAAACTCTCTCAGAAAGACTGGCAAAGCGTACAAGGTAAACAGCATCCGTTAGTTAATCGCACCCTCAGTGCCTTTCCACCTGCGAGTACGTACAAAATTATCACTACAACAGCGGGATTGGAATCGGGTAAATTTACTCCAGACACGGTGTTGCAAACTTTCGGTTCGCTAACTGTCGGTGGGGTGACTTTTGGTGAATGGAACCACGCTGGATTTGGTCCATTGGGATTTCCGAGAGCGATGGCTATGAGTAGTGATACCTTCTTTTATCAAGTTGGTAGAAGAGTCGGTGGTCCAACTTTGATTGAATGGAGTCGCAAATATGGCTTTGGTCAAAGAACCGGCATTGAGTTTGCTTCGGAAGAATCAAAAGGCTTGGTTCCAGATGAGTCATGGAAACAGAAAGCTTGGAAGATACCCTGGACTGTCGGTGATACCATAAATATGTCAATTGGTCAAGGTGCTTTGCAAGTCACACCACTGCAAGCTGCGATTATGTTTTCTGTTCCTGCTAATGGTGGATACCGAGTTAAGCCGCATTTGCTCAAAGACCATGAAGAAGCAAAAAACTGGCGCACATCCTTAAACATGAAACCGACAACCATCAAAGTTCTGCGCGATGGTCTGCGAAAGGTAGTAACTGAGGGGACGGGTCAGCGTTTGAACGTACCAACAATTGCCCCATCATCTGGAAAGAGTGGCACCGCTGAAGCCGGTACTGGTCGCCCAAATCACACTTGGTTTGGTGCCTATTCTCCCAGCGATAAGCCGGAAATTGCGGTTGTAGCGTTTGGTGAAAACTCCGGGGGACATGGCGGAACCGATTGTGGTCCGATGGTTTTACAAGTGCTAGAAGCCTATTTTCAATCGAAGTATCCAGGCAAGTATCAAAAACCTGTAGTTGAAGGTGCAAAACAAGAGGCTACCGATCTATCGCATTAATTGTGAATTTGTAGTGAGCACTTTAGTGCTCTCTTTAAGCACTAAAGTGCTCACTACTGATAGAAAATTCTGATAGTTACCCTTGGGTTTTTTCAATACATCCTGTGTGCGAGTTTAGCTGACATAGTGACAATTTTGTTGAATTATATACAAAGAAGATTTATCTAGATATTACTCTTAGTGTTATGACCCCATTACAGTTATCGCCCTTGCTGAAAAAAGATACACTTACAGTCGGACGGGGTTTTCAGTCAATATTCTTCATCGTATTTACTTTATTAATGACGGGTGGAATCGGCGCTCGTTTGGCATATTTGCAACTTGTTGAAGGAACGCAGCACCGCAAGCAAGCAGAGTCCAACCGGATTCGCATTATTCCCAAACAACCGGAACGAGGCAACATTTTTGACCGCAATGGCAAACTTTTAGCTAGCACTCGCTATCCTCGGTCTGTGTATTTGTGGCCTATGGCTCACACTAAACAAGAATGGCATAAAGTTGCACCGCGTTTATCGCAAATTCTCGATATTCCGCAAGAGGAAATTGAAAAGAAATTACAAGAGGCTGGTTATAAGTCTTCTTCGCTAGTGCGGATTGCTCGTGATTTGAATGAAGCGCAAGTTACTGCATTGAAAGAGTATGAAAATGAACTCCACGATGTAGAAATACATACCGAAGCAGTTCGCTACTACCCGCACGGTAAAGCCTTGGCTCACCTACTCGGTTATACGCGGGAACTGACTGCCGAACAGTTGCAAGAAAAGCGGAAAGATGGCTACCGATTGGGAGATGCGATCGGTCAGATGGGGGTAGAAAAAGCGTATGAGAAAACGCTACGGGGCGAATGGGGCGGTCAGCAGTTAGAAGTAGATGGTAGAGGTCGTCCGCTGCGGGTTTTGGGCGAGAAAGAGGCAAAAGCTGGTCACGATTTGCACTTGACTATAGATGTGGATGTGCAAAAGGCAGCAGAAAAAGCTTTAGGAGGTCGCAACGGTACGATTATCGCACTTGATCCAAACAACGGTGCGGTTTTAGCAATGGTGTCTCATCCTACTTTTGACCCAAATATCTTTTCTAAACAAAAAGTTACTAAAAAAGATTGGGAGACGGTACAAGGTGAAGATTATCCTTTGCTAAATCGCGCTCTGAGAGCTTATCCCCCTGCTAGTACTTTTAAAATAGTTACTACGGCTGCTGGGTTGGAATCGGGTAAATTTTCTCCTAATACAATATTGCAAACTTACGGTTCGCTGACTTTCGGGGGTACTACATTTGGTGAATGGAACCATGCAGGGTTTGGTCTGTTGGGATTTACGGGAGCGATCGCTAACAGTAGTGATACCTTTTTCTACCAAATTGGTCAGAAGGTCGGTGGTCCAACTTTAATTGAATGGACTCGTAAGTTTGGATTTGGTGAAAAAACTGGGTTTGAGTTCGTTTCTGAAGAATCGAAAGGCTTGGTTCCAGACGAGTCTTGGAAACAGAAAACTTGGAAAATGCCTTGGACTGTTGGCGACAGCATTAATATGTCAATTGGTCAAGGAGCATTATTAAGTACACCGTTGCAAGTCGCCGGCATGTTTGCCATACCTGCTAATGGTGGCTATAGAGTTCAGCCGCATTTGCTTAAAGACAATCAAGAAGCAAAAACCTGGCGCGAACCTGTAAATATGAAATCATCAACCGTGAAAATTCTTCGTTCTGGATTGCGTCAGGTAGTCACAGAAGGTACGGGTAAGGCTTTGAATGTGGCAACACTTCCGCCAATAGCTGGTAAAACTGGCACTGCCGAAGCATGGAAGCGTCAAGGTGTCAAAGCAAATCATGCTTGGTTTGGTGGTTATGCGCCAGCTGATAAGCCGCAAATTTTAATTGTAGCGTTTGCCGAACATTCCGGTGGTGGCGGTGGTAGCATTGCTGCACCGATGGCGTTAAAAGTTATGGAAGAGTATTTTCAAAAGAAGTAATGCAGGCAGTTGAGGGGATGGGGAGAGGGGGGGAGGGGGAGACAAGGAAGACAAGGGAGACAAGGGAGATGGGGGAGATGGGGAGATGGGGGAGACAAGGGAGACAAGGGAGATGGGGGAGACAAGGAAGACGAAAAGACAAACTCCCCCTGCAAGAGTGCAAGAAAGCCCCTTGTCCACCTTGTCCCCCTTGTCCCCCTTGTCTCCTTGTCCCCTTGTCCCCCTGCCCCCTACTGGGGTATTTTCGCGGGTTTGATATTCTTGGCTTTGTAGAAGGTTTCTAAACTATCGCGATCGCCTACAAAACGCCAGTGCCAAGGCTCATAACTCACACCTTGCGGATTATCCTTGGGAAAGGAGATTTCAAAGCTGTAACGCGCTGCATTTCCTTCTAACCACTGATAAGCTTTTGTCTTGTCAAAAGTTGTTTGCAGATTAGTTGCTGGTGTTGCCCCGTCCCCAATATCTACAGCGTAACCTGTATGATGTTCGCTATGACCGGGAGGAGCGCTCAAAGCAGCTCGTTGTGCTGGGGTTTGATTCCGCTGGGCACCAACGTCAAAAAACAACTGTTCTTGGTCTTTCACTGACCGAAAGCCGGAAATTGGCATCAATATTACACCCGCACTCCGCGCTGCTTGTACCATCGCTTGATACTTTTCGGCAGCAGCTTTTCGCATTTTGATGCGTCCATCTCTAGAAATTGGTGCTAATTCTGATTCCGGTGCTTCTGCGTATGTCAGATGCCCCAAAACAGTGTCAGCGTTATCTTGGGGGTTGACAGAAGTGCCACTTTGTGCAGTACCAGGAGTGGAGCTAGTTGGGGAAGGTTGAATAGCAGTTTTTTTCGGTGCAGTGAGGAAAAATAAAAAACCACTAATAACAGCCAGCATAATAAATCCTACCACGCCGCCGATCGCTAAAACCATAGGTTGCAAGTGAGGCACCTTGTTAGGTGTTGCTTCCGGAGTATCGCGTAAAGCTGGCGGAATTTCGTCACCAGACTCAGCAGATGAGTTTTGCGGTTTTTCAGAAAACCCAGGATTATTCAAGGGTCAACTCCTGATGATTGTTGAATCGCCATAACAGATTGTAGACTGGATAAAAATAAACGCGATCGCGAAAATTTATACATTTGAATTTCTAGGCACAATTTTGACAAATATCCTAGAACTATACGTCAAGCTGGTGGGATTAGTCCTGGTAGGATTTATCTTGGGACGCAAGCTACCAGCTCCAGTTCCCACCCGTTTGGCTCAGTTTCTTTTCTGGGTGGGTGTACCGATAGGGATTGTAGCTTTTTTACGAAAAGCTGATTTATCGGGACAGATTTGGATTGCACCAGCGATCGCCTACCTAGCTATTTTACTTGGAGCATTTTTAGCTTGGTTAGGCATCAAAGGTCAAGCCTATTTTACAAATACTATCCCTCAACAACCAACTCAGGGTAGTTTTATTCTTGCGTCAATGGTGGGTAACACAGGTTATCTTGGTTATCCCATCACTTTAGCAATGGTAGGACAAAAATACTTTGCCTGGGCGTTATTTTACGACATGTTGGGGTCACTTTTCGGGGCTTATGCTTTTGGTGTAGCGATCGCGGTTCGTTTTGGGGGTGGAGTGCAGAATTATTGGCAAATTACTAAAGCAATTGTCATCAACCCAGCGCTGTGGAGTTTCGGGTTTGGTTTGCTGTTTCGACAGGTGACGATTCCCGCATCAGTTGAATTTTTCTTGGATAAATTTGCTTGGAGTACAGTTGCTTTATCTTTAATGTTAATTGGGATGCGATTGAGCAATCTTAATTCTTGGCGTAGTTTACCACAAGCGGGGATGAGCTTAGGAATCAAAATGCTGTTAGTTCCCCTGATTTTGGGCAGTATTTTACCATTTTTTGGTTTAACTGGCGCAACAGCACAAGTGATGGTCTTACAAATGGGGATGCCACCAGCTTTCGCTACACTGGTAATTGCGGAAACTTTTAATCTCGATCGCGATCTGGCAGTTACGGCATTGGCAGCAGGGTCTATGGTATTGTTAATTACTCTGCCAATTTGGTTGTGGCTGTTTTGATAAACCTCTCCCTCCCAACCTCCCTCTCCTTTTAGGAGAGGGAGGAGCAAGAAAGAATGGGGTTTTAAGCCTCTCCCCGCGTCGGGGAGAGGTTTACCAGAGGGGTCAGCCGATTTGGTTGTGGCTGTTTTGATTGATAAGTTACGGGAAATGCACGTTAGAAATGAAGAAGAAAATGAAAAAGCTTTGGCTCTTGTCGAAGAACTAATGCATCGCTCAAATCGCACACCTGAAGAAAATGAACTTTATGAATTGCTAATTATTTTAATTGAAAAATTTGAACACAAACATTATTCTCCAGGTGAAGCATCTACACCTGATTCTATGTTACTTTTTCTGATGGAACAAAAAGAGGTTAAGCAGTCAGATTTAGTAGGTGTGATTGGTTCTAAAAGAATTGTTTCCGAAGTTGTAAATGGTAAACGAGAAATTAGCAAAATTCAAGCCAAGGCTTTAGGAGATTTTTTTCAGGTTGATTTCAGTTTGTTTACTTGATTGCGAAGGTGATAAGTAACAATACCTTAGCTTCACCAAACGCCCACAGGCTATAAGCCTGGGGCTACAGGAACAAAGCCCACCTGCGTGGGCTAAAATCAAATGCAGGCTGCGGAGGCAGCCTTTGTTCGTATAGCCGCACCCTTCTAGGGTGTGCGGATTTTTTAACCTATTTCTTAAACGCACTCCAATCACCAGAAGGAACAAAACTTGCCCAATAATAAGGATGCTCATATCCGGGTGTTTTCAGCAACTGCATCTGCGCTTCTCGTAAAGCTTCATGTCTACCCTTACCCGTTTTCAAATGTTGGTAATACTTCACCATCAAATCTTTTGTCCCAGCATCATCTACAATCCACAAACTTAAGACTTGACTTTGAGAACCTGCAATTACCAAAGCACGACGCAAACCGTAAAGTCCATCTCCGACTTTGACATCACCCAACCCAGTTTCACAAGCGGAAAGTACTACTAACTGCGTTCCGCGTAAATTTAATCCTGCAACTTCCAAAGCTGTGAGAACACCATCGTTGTTATTTGATAAAGCTTTAGTGCGATTGTTGATACCAGCTAAAGCTAAACCGGAACGCAATAAAGGATTTTCCAGGTTCAACGCTTTTGGTAATTGCTTATTAAAATTATCCGCTATTAGGTCTACTTGTTGGTCGGGAACAAAGAAACCGTGAGTCGCTAAATGCAATATACTCGGAGCTTGAAGTTGTTTAATAACAGCTTCCGTCGCTTGCTTACCAGAAATGATTTTTGTATCTGGAAAAATCCCTTTTATTTTATTTGCTTCTTCTAAAGTGTTACCAAGTGAGCCAAATTGCAAGGAAGCTAAATCAGCGGAACGTCGATTTTCTGAACCACGCATAGCAGATGCTGTGGCTATTTCTTGCTGGTCGTAATCAATATTTGCAAAAACTACCGGATTATAACGGCTGTTAGCTGGTAATTGAAAGCGTAATAAATCCCGTCCGCTGGTAAGATAAGAAAAAGCGTAACGTTGAATTAAATATTTATTTTGCTCGTCTTTGAGCGCTTCAAAGGGAATTAGTGTTAACTGTCCATCTGGTGATAATAGCAAATGACGTGCATCGCCTAACAATGGACGAATCGGAGCCATAACTTGCCGATCTAATTTGCGAGCGAGTTGCTCAAGTGATTGGGTAGGTTTGTTTACAATAGTAGGAGCAACATTGAAACCTTTTTTCGGACTTGTTGCTAACACTTTTCGCAAACTAGCAATAGAGTTATTAATAGTTGCAGCATCTCCCAAATCAACCCACTTTGGTTCACCTGATGAACGTAACACCGCAGCAGCATAACGCGGTTTACCCCATGTTTGGGCATCCGATTTAGCCTTGGGATTAAATGGGTAATACAGCACGATTTCTACTAAAGCCGCATCTTTGGGTATCTGAGTTTGAATAGCTGCTAACTCTACTGGTTGTGTGACAGTGCGGAATTCTGCGCTTTTGGTGCTGATAGCTTCTTCTAAGCGTTCTTTTTCGGCTTCCAGTTGCTGAAATTGAGTTTGATATTCAGCGGGACTCTGCTTTCCTTGTCCCCTGTATGCTAATGCTGATAGTTGTTGATTGACGTTCAGCCAATCATCAAATAATTTTTGTGTTTCTGGCTGAGAAGATAGTTGACTGCGAAGTGTTTGTATGTTGTCTGTAACGGCGTCTAGTACAATCCCTTTGCGACGTAGTACTGTAGTGAGTGCTAACCGTGCGACTGTGGGGTTGTTGGGAGCTTTTTGAAGGGATAGGGAAATGATACGATTGGTTGTCGCTGTAAAAGTTCTGGCGTAGTCTTGTTTTCTTTGCTCTGATCCTACAGCAAAGATGAGATTTAGGTTATGTTCTCCAATTGCTAGCTCACGACGTAACAAATCAGTGCTGCGAGTGATATCACCCTGTGCTTCGTATAATACTGATAAATTGTTCAGGCTTCCTGCGACATCCGGATGTTTTTTGCCCAGTACTTTCTCTCTAATTGCCAGCGATCGCACATACAGAGGTTCAGCTTTTTGATAGTTTTCTTGTACTTTGTACACTAGTGCCAAATTGCTCAGGCTTCCTACGACATCAGGATGTTCTTTACCCAGTACTTTCTCGTAAATTGCCAGCGATCGCACAAGCAGAGGTTCCGCTTTTTGAAAGCTCCCCTGTACTTCGTACAGTAGTGCCAAATTGTTTAGGCTTCGTGCTACATCCGGATGTTCTTTGCCCAGTACTTTCTCGTAAATTGCCAGCGATCGCACAAGCAGAGGTTCAGCTTTTTCATAACTCCCCTGTGTATAGTAAAGTCTTGCCAAATTACTCAGGCTAGCTGCGACAAGAGGATGTTCTTTGCCGAGTACTTTCTCTATAATTTCCAGCGATCGCACAAACAGAGGTTCCGCTTTTTCATAGCTTCCCTGTGCTGCGTACAGTTGTGCCAAATTGTTCAGGCTAGTAGCGACATCCGGATGTTCTTTGCCTAGTGCTTTCTCCCAAATTGCCAGCGATCGCACATACAGAGGTTCCGCTTTTTGATAGCTTCCTTGTGCATAGTACAATCTTGCCAAGTTGTTCAGGCTAGTAGCGACAAGAGGATGTTCTTTGCCCAGTGCTTTCTCTCTAATTGCCAGCGATCGCAAATACAGAGGTTCCGCTTTTTCATAGTTTCCTTGTTCCCTGTACAATCCTGCTAAACCGATGAGGTCAGTCGCAACTTCCTTATCTTCTCTGCCTAGTGCTTTCTCATGAATTGTTAGTGCTAGTATATACAGATTTTCAGCTTGTTCGTAGCTCCCCCGTCTTCGGTATAATTGTGCCAAATTACTGAGGGTTTGTGCAACATCAGGATGAACATCCCCTAATGCTTTCTTTCTAATTGCTAGTGAGCGAAGATACAGAGATTCAGCTTTTTCATAATTTCCCTGTAATTGATGCAGGTTTGCCAGCGTATTGAGGGGAGTAGCGACATAGAGATCGTCTTTGCCCCATACTTTCTCAAAAAGTGCTAGTAAACGTTCGGCTAGGGGGATGGCTTGACTGTATTTGCCTTCGTTCTGCAACTGAACGACTTGTTGAGACAGTCGCTTGGCTTCTTCCAACTCTACTGACTGTTGCGCTGATGGCGGTTGAGATTGTCCTGTCACCTCTTTTGGTATACTTACTAGCAGCCCTAATGCCAGTGCTGCTGTAATTGAGCAGGATACCAATTTGATGCAACCTTGGGTTTTGGCTTTTTGCCGGGAGAATCTAGACACGTATTTGTGCTTGCTGGCTGGGTTGGGGGTGTGACACAAATAATACCGAATTTCTCAAAGATCTCGGTAAATAATTTAAAAATATTTAGATTTACCAGTTCTCTCCTTTGAAAAGACCCTAACTTACAGCGTATTCTGTAAACTGCCTCATAAATGGTGACTGAAATCCCAGCACAATATCTTCCTTTGGGACTCCCGCAGCAACCAAATCAGCGCCTGATTTAAGTGTATGATTTAATCATACACTGTGATAAGTTGGCTTTAAGTAGGAGAACCCCTTATGAGAACGACACAGGCACTCACGATCACCTTGCCTCTTGACATGCTGGAGATGGTCAAGGCTAAAGTCATCTCTGGCGAGTATGCTACGGAAAGTGAAGTTATCCGGGACGGTCTGCGTACCCTCCAGGCGCGTGATGCTGCTGTTGAAAAGTGGCTGCGCGAAGAAGTTGTCAAAAGCTATGACGAATGTGAAGCTGATGCAACGCTGGGTGTCCCCGCAGAGCAGATCATGGCGCGTATCCGCTCTGGATACCACAAGCGGACTACCGCAGAGCAGAGCTAGATGAAACAATATAGCGTCATCTTCTCGCCACGGGCAGAGCAACAACTCGGCAGTCTCTACGTTTATATCGCCGACCGTGGGGGAGAGGAGCGGGCAGAGCGTTACATCAGCGGCATCATTGCCTTTTGCCAAGGTCTTTCCACCTTCCCAGAACGCGGAACCAAACGTGATGACCTGCGACCGGATTTGCGGGTTATTGGGTATGCCAAACGTGTCACCATCGCCTTTTCCGTGAAAGATGACCAGGTGATTATCCACGGTGTTTTTCACGGAGGGCAGGATTACGATTCTATCATGCAAGAGGAGGAGTTATAACTCCTGTAGGGGCGGGATTACCCCGCCCTTACTAACTCCTAACTCTCACCTTCGCTGCTAAATCTGCCGGCTTCATGTGTTCGTAATGCTCAAAGGGTTGGTGAATCCAAGGGTTATCCGGTAAATAATCGACGTAGTAATCGGGAACCATCACCGAACACGCTTTATACCAAAGTACAGCGGTGCGGATTTCCTCAATGGGAAACTCATTATTTTCCTTTAACCAAGGAATAGTTTCTTGCAGCGTCACACCTGAATCTACCAAATCATCTACTAAGAGAATCCGCGAACCTAACTTTTCGCTAGTCATCGTGATGTGGTGCGAGAAAATTAAATTACCTCTTTCTTGCTTGCCAGAACCACTGTAAGATGATGTGGCTAATATTGCTAATGGCTGCTCGTATATACGGGAAATTATATCTCCTACCCGCAGTCCGCCTCTAGCAAGGCAGACAATTTGGTTAAATTCCCAACCAGATTGATAAATCTCAGCAGCCAGTTGTTCAATTTTCTGGTGATAATCTGACCAAGAAACGTAAAGGTCTGGCATAAACAATATAATTTATAGCTAAAACACGGATAGCAAACTTTTTATTTTAATATAAGCGCAACATATTATGAACGATTCTGACGATAATGCCTATTCTCAACCTGCGGAAACTGAAAAGCTAAACGTAAGTACCAAACTCGCTTTTGGTGCGGGGGATTTAGGGACAGCGATCGCTGCAATGATTGGCATTTCTTATTTATCGCCTTTTTTAACAGATGTAGCTGGCTTAAGTCCCAATTTAGCCGGACAAACTCAACTAGTCGGCAAAGTGTGGGATGCGGTCAACGATCCGATGGTGGGAGTGTTGAGCGATCGCACTCAAAGCAAGCAAGGAAGACGTTATCCTTGGATGATTTGGGGAGCAATTCCCTTTGGGATTTTCTTCTTTTTGCAGTGGATTGTACCACACTTTAGTAATAACGAAAATGTCAATCAGTGGGGTTTATTTTGGTATTACACTGCGATTTCGATTTTATTTAATGCCTTTTATACAGTTGTTAATTTACCATATACCGCCCTTACAGCAGAACTAACTCAAGACTACGACGAACGCACCAGTTTGAACAGTTATCGCTTTTCCTTTTCGATTGGCGGTAGTATTCTTGCCTTAATTATCAGTTTAGTTATTTCTTTACTAGTTCCAAGCGATCGCCGCCAACAGTATCTTTTATTAGGAGCAATCTGTGCAATTATCTCAGTTTTGCCCGTATACTGGTGTGTTTGGGGAACCAAAAAACGCGCTCAAGCTGTCGCCAAATTACATCCAGAAACTGAGCAAACTGTTTCTATCCCCATATTGCAGCAACTGAAAATTGCTTTTACCAATCGCCCTTTCTTATTTGTAGTCGGTATTTATTTATGTTCTTGGTTAGCTGTACAACTAACTGCCGGCATTATACCCTATTATGTCACCAGTTGGATGCGTCTTCCCCAATGGCACATTAGCTTAGTACTTTTGGCAGTGCAAGGAACTGCTATGGCTATGCTATTTGTTTGGAATGCTGTCAGTCGGCGCTACGGCAAACAAGCTGTATACTTTATGGGAATGAGTTTGTGGCTTATCGCCCAAGGTGGACTCTTTTTCGTACAACCGAGTCAAATTGTGTTGATGTACGTTTTAGCAGTTTTAGCAGGTTTTGGAGTATCTACAGCTTATCTTGTTCCTTGGTCAATGTTACCTGATGTAATTGAACTCGATGAATTAAACACAGGACAGCGACGCGAAGGCATTTTTTATAGTTTCATCGTCTTTGTCCAAAAAATCTGTTTAGGAATTGCCGTCAACATCGTTTTACAACAACTAGGAACAGCAGGATACATTAAACCCACAACTCAAATTGCCATACCAATCCAACCAAACTCAGTATTAGACGTTATTCGCTTTTCCATTGGTCCCATACCAGCGATCGCTTTAATTTGTGGCTTGGTTTTAGCTTACTTTTACCCACTTACCCGCGAAGTACACGCAGAAATTTTGCTCAAACTCAAACAACGTAAAGAGGGGGTGGGGAGTGAGGAATAGGGAGTGGGGAGTAGGGAAATAAAACTACAGCAGTCCTAAATAAGAGCGTAAAACTCTCTCCTTCTCCTGACTCTGTGTTCTCTCTCTTGAAAAGGTCTGATCGGAGGTTTCCTCCGCTCAACGCCAGTTCGCCCAAGTCAAGCCAGTGCGTTGCGGGGGTTCCCCCCGTTGTAGCACCTGGCGCGGGAAACCCGCCCAAGCGACTGGCTCGACTTTTCGCTGCTTCCTCTGCGGTTCGTTTTTAAATTTTTCCTCACATATCCCACATCTCCCTCTTTACAAAAACGTAACTTTATGCATTCAATAGCTAATCCAGAATATTGGGAACAGCGCTATCAAGAGAAAAGCGATCGCTGGGATATAAAACAAGCTGCACCACCCTTTTTGACTCTATTACAATCGACAACAGCACCCTCACCCGGTCGAATTGCAGTGTTAGGCTGCGGTCGAGGTTATGATGCATTGCTATTTGCCGCACATCAATTTGAAGTTATCGGATTTGACTTTGCACAATCAGCAATTACCGAAGCGATCGCCTTAGCTGAAACTAGCCAAAGTTCCGCTAAATTCCTACAGCGAAACATCTTTGATTTACCAGCCGAGTATGAAAATTATTTCGATTACGTACTAGAACACACTTGCTTTTGTGCCATCGAACCAGCACAGCGTCCAGCTTACGTGCAACTGACCAAATCAATTCTAAAGCCGCAAGGACAACTAATTGGGTTATTTTTCACACATAATCGCCCCGGTGGTCCTCCCTTTGGAATGACTCCAGAGGAAATTCGCCACTACTTTCAGGCAGATTTTCAAATTCATTCTTTGATACCAGTAACGAATTCGATACCCGAACGTCAGGGAGAAGAACATTTAGGACGATTTACCGTTGTCAAAAATTAAACATATCTCTAATATATATTTCCCAACAGGTACGGAAAAACCTACCATCTGACTTATGCATTGATAGAGCCGTAATGTTACTTATAAAGTAAAGATAAGTAAAAAAAGCTTAAACTAAATGGCAAATCTAAGCGTACAAGAAATTTCCAGTCGGTTAGAAAGTGAGAATTTAGGCGATCGCATGGTAGCGCTTGCCAATTTGCGCCATGTATCCAATGAGGAAGCAGTACCTTTAATTAAAAAGGTGTTAGATGACGAATCTCTGCAACTGCGCTCAATGGCAGTATTTGCCTTGGGAGTTAAAGCGACAGAAGAATGTTACCCCATTTTAGTAAAAATTTTAGAATCTGACCCAGATTATGGTATACGCGCTGATGCCGCCGGCGCGTTAGGATACTTAGGTGATGTTAGAGCTTTTGAGCCGTTGTCACGAGCATTTTACGAAGATACCGATTGGCTAGTACGGTTTAGTGCAGCGGTTTCCTTAGGTAATATTAAAGACCCCCGCGCCCATGATGTACTAATTCAAGCTTTGAAAAGTGAAGAAGTAGTAATACAACAAGCAGCGATCGCCGCACTGGGAGAAATCAAAGACATTGAATCTGTAGATCATATCCTGCGCTTTGCCCAATCAGAAGATTGGTTAGTGCGTCAACGTCTCGCAGAAGCGTTAGGTAATCTTCCCAGTGCCAAGACAGTTTCTGCTTTGAAATACTTAGAAAAAGACAACCATTCTCATGTTTCCGAAGCCGCGAGAATTTCCCTCAAACGACTTGAACAAGCAAGTTGATATAATCAGCATTCAACACATCAAGACTAGGGTAATGGGCATTGGGCATTGGGAATTGGGGAGGCAGTGCGGTCTTGGGGTCTCCCCAAGTGGAGCATCTGCCGTCATTGGGCATTGGTAATTGGTAATTGGGAAAAAAGAATAATTTGCCTTGTCCCCTTGTCCCCCTTGTCCCCCTTGTCCCCTTGTCTCCTTGTCTCCTTGTCTCCCCACTCCCCTCTTAATCAACGCCTCCTGCTATTTTTTAATAAGTGGGATTTTTCGCATCTCGATCGAAGGTAATTTCATTTATGAATATTCAAGAATTTTTTGAATTGAGTGCTGGTAAATGGTTTTCTCATCGTACCAGTCACCACTTAGCTTTCAAGCAATCTGAAGACGGCAAGTCAGATATTGTGATTGAGATGCTAGCAGCAGATCATCCAGAAGTAGCGAAATTGTGTCAACAGTACGAAATTGACCCAAAACTTGCTTCCTGTGGCGCTAGAGTTACCTGGAATGGGACAATGGAATGGGATGAAGAAAAACACACTGGTTCTACAGTGTTGGTTACTGTCCCCAATGAAGATAATCCCAATGAAGGTAAGTTGCTGCGAGAAATGGGTTATGCGGAGAAAGCTCCAGTCGCCGGCAGCTATAAAATGGGCAGTGATGACGCATTGACACTAATTACAGAATATGAAACCATGTGGTCTGAAGAGCGTCTGTGGTTTGCTAGTCCCAACTTACGGATGCGGGTAAGTGTCCTGAAGCGTTTTGGCGGTTTCAGCATGGCTTCGTTCACTTCTGAAATTCGCATGGGTGGTACTCCAGCAGCAGCGAAAGTATCTGAAGCAGCTAATTCAGCGTCAAGTTAGTTTTGTTACCTAAACCCCCCCGTTTTCGGGGGGTTAGGGAAAAGTAGCGCTCACTACGAATTACATTATTAATCAATTCCTTGCGTACTCTTTTTAAATCCTTTGCTCTTTGGTTTGTTAGCTTCCTGCGAATGTGTGAAGCGATTTTCCAGATTTGAGGTTACTTGAACTAAATTTTCAAGCTGAGTTTTTACACTTTCAAATCCCTGTAATTTCTTCTCTAGCGTTTGTAACTTCTCTAGTTGTATATCTGTGTTACTCTGCACTATCTCAGCGATGCTTGCTTTCAGGTGATTTTCTAAATTTGAAGTTGATTGAATCAGACTTTCAACTTGATTGTGCATCGTTGCAAATGTATCAAGTTTCTTCTCTAGCGTTTGTAACTTCTCTAGTTGTATATCTTTACTTTGCAGCAAATGAGCAAGATTTTCACTCTTATTCTTGTCGGCTTCTAGTAACTTACTCAGGCGATTTTCTAGATTTGAGTTGGTTGCAATCAAAGTTTCAACTTGGGTTTGTACAGATGCAAATGTTTCGAGTTTATCTCCTAGTGCTTGCAACTTTTGTTGTTGCATCTCTAGATTGCTTTGTAGTAAATTGCCGATAATTTCTTTGAGGCGATTTTCTAAACTGAAATTTCCTTGAATTAAATTTTCAACCTGCGATGACACAGGTGTAATTATCTCTAATTGATTAGCTAGCGCTTGCAACTTTGCTAGCTGCACTTCTGCGTTATTCTGCACCAAATGACTGAGACTTTCTCTAGAATTATTGTTAACTTCTAGTACCTCAACCAGACGATTTTCCAGATCCGAACTTCCTTCAATTATACTTGCAAACTGATTTTTGACATTTTCAAAAGATTCAATCTGCTTTTTTCGAGCTTCAGCAGTTATCTGATATTGCTCTTTATTTAACTCATTAGCCGCTTCTACAAATTTTAATAGTTTTTCTTGCTCTGTTATGCTTTGATTTAAGCTTGTTTTAAGTTGCAGAACCAACACCGCAATTACTGCTATTGATATTGTTGATATTGCCGAAACAATTAGTGGCACAATTTCCATAGTTCATCGCTCAGTAAGTATACTCAATCTTCATAGTCTTTTAAGCATTTTTTGAAATCCTAAAAAGACTTATGAATCATCATATTTTATCTAATATAAGCAATCAAATAATTGAATTATAGCCAGAAAATTATTAAATAAAACTGGGTAAAATATTGATAATCTGAGGAAAAACTTTATATTTTCGTATAATTTACGGCTGGGAGAAAAAAGAAAGAATCTTTTAAGCTTTTATTTTTTCTCCCTGTGCTGTTTATATTTGCAATAAGCGGGCGATCGCTTGCGGTAGTGGCAGTATAATCAACACCAACAAAGCCATTGCTGCTAACCCCAAAATGTCACGTTTACTATCGAGTTCTGTCACATCGTTTAAAGCGGGTTCATCAATCAGCGGTATAAATAATAAGATAATCGCCCATAAGAAAAATTCCGACTGTACTAAAGAAAGTAGCAACAGCAACAAACGAGCAACTTGACCAATTACAATCGCAGTTCTTTGTCCAAACATCGCATGAACAATGTGACCTCCATCCAATTGTCCCACCGGCATCAAATTCAACGCTGTGACAATTAGTCCGAGAAAACCTGCGATCGCTACTGGATGCAAATCAATCGCTGATTCTGACGTTAACTGACTCGATAGCGCTAATTTCGACAGCAACGCCAGTAAAATGGAATATTTAGGATTGAGCGCATCAGTATTTAACAATCCGTTTTTTTCAGCTAAAGGAACCACTTCAGAATGAGCTAAACCCCATATTAATAAAGGCAAAGTCGCTACAAAGCCTGCAAGTGGTCCAGCAATGCTAACGTCAAATAAAGCTTTGCGATTGGGTATCGGACTACGCATTTGAATAAATGCACCGAAGGTTCCCAAGAAAAACGGCATCGGGATAAAGTATGGCAGTGTCGAGCGAATTTTATAGAATCGAGCTGTTAAATAATGACCAAGTTCATGAATGCCCAAAATGGTCATTAGCGCTAAAGCATAAGGCAATCCTTTTAACAGATTAACTGGGTTAGATTGCCATGTCGCCAAATCGACACCAGCCATCTTTAGTCCCACGAAGGTAGTAGTTACTAAAGTACCAAGCAGTAGTAAAAGTGCTAATACGGGTCGCGTTAGCTGTTCCGGGTTGCGTGTATCAGCTTTTGCAGCTTGAGTGTTGGGAGCGAGAATAAAGAAAGGTTTGCCATTGAAACCTTCTTGAAAGATTACTAAGAAGCGATCGCCAAATTGTGCTTCAATATTTGCCTTAATTTTTTGATATGCTTCAGTCGGTGAGGATCGCAACTGTCCCCGGCAAATCACAGCTTGTGGGCGATACTCAATATTTTGGATGTAGTATACAGACCAGGGAAAACAATTTCGCAACTGGGTTTCTTCTGTTGGCTCAATGGGACGCACTGTCACTGGTTCTGCGGTAGGATGAGTAGCCGATTGTAATTCTGAGGTTTGGGGTTCGGTCTGTGTGTTTTTTGGTGCTTGACGCCCCCATTGAAACAACAGCCAGTATAACAGAAGGCAGATAACTGAGGGCCAAATGATTAGCGATGGTGGGGGAGTTTGTTTCGCTCCATACATCAGCGTCCACCCGGTCAACAGCAATGCTGGTGTCATTAACACCAACCACAACAGCCACACTGGAGTCTTGGTGATATTAGCGACACTGCGCTGCACCATTAGATAAGTAAATAGTCCCAGTAAAAGGAGAAACCAAAATGTCATTTTATCTTCAGATATTTTGAGAACAACGTCCCACCAGAGCGTGTTAGCACCACAGCACTTACAACACAGTGCAGACCTCAAACCCCAATTTTTCAGGCTAACAATCTTAAAGTGCTTATTAACTCTTAAGTATCAATTCTTAAGAATTTCAACACTGTAACCATTTCCAGAACTGCGATGCGCGGTTTTTTTGCTCATGTGCCCCATACCTCAACAGCCAAATCATACAGTTAAGCCACCACAGGCTGTGTTCTCTTGGGAAGTTTCGATTGAAGAAACCCTCAAATCGGACTTCGCACCAAACAACATTTATGCCTTTCCACCAAATCGGGACACATTAGGGGGAACTTCTTATTTTATTGTAGGAAATGAAAGTAATATCTTGATAGACTGCCCTGCTCTAGACCAAACAAATCAGGATTTTTTGCGATCGCACTCTGGTGTGCAGTACCTGTTCATCACCCATCGGGGTGCGATCGGCAAAACAGCAGAATTTCAGCAAATCTTCAACTGTGAGATTCTCATTCAAGAGCAAGAAGCTTATCTACTACCCGGATTAACCGTCACTACCTTCGCTCACGAATACCCTTTGAATAATACAGCACAAGTGATTTGGACACCAGGACATTCTCCCGGTTCCTCTTGTCTATACTACAGCGAACTTGGAGGCGTACTATTTTCTGGACGCCATTTAGTCCCCAACCAGCAGGGCGATCCAGTACCATTACGGACAGCCAAAACCTTTCACTGGAATCGACAAATTAAAAGTGTAAAGTTTTTGTTAGAACGCTTTACACCAGAAACTCTTCAGTATATTTGTCCTGGTGCCAACACAGGGTTTCTCCGAGGCAAGCGCTTCATAGATAAAGCCTACCAGCGCCTCGCTAATGGGTAATGGGGAATGGGGAATGGGGAATGGGGAATGGGGACAAGGGGCTTTTTTAAGAGGGGAAAAGGGGAAAGGGGAAAGGGGAGGCAGTGCGTTGCGGGGGTTCCCCCCGTTGTAGCACCTGCCGGGAAAGGGAAAGAATTATTACCAATGCCCAATGCCCCATGCCCAATGCCCAATGCCCCATGCCCATTGCCCAATGCCCCATGCCCTAATCCCTTCTTGCCACTAGCGAATTACTCAAAACATCCAGTGCTGCTTGATACTGCAAATCGTCTTGCGTACCAATTTGCTCGCGGCTAATTGGATGTTGGGAAATCTCTTTATCCGGTTTAATACCGAGTTTATTTATATCTCGGTGATTAGGAGTTTCATACTTAGCAATTGTTACCGCCAAGCCAGAACCGTCCGACAATTCAAATAAGGACTGGATTAAGCCTTTACCAAAGGTAGTTTCTCCGACTAGTTGGGCACGACTATTATCTTGCAGTGCCCCGGCGAGAATCTCACTGGCACTAGCAGTTCCTTGGTTAACTAAAATCACTAGCGGATCTGGCGTTAGCGCTGAACCAGAGGCTTCAAAGCTGCCTTGAATGCCTTGTCGGTTAACTGTGTAAACGATGGTGCCTGAATCAAGCCACATGCGGGCAATTTCAATTCCTGATTGCAGCAACCCCCCAGGATTATTTCGCAGGTCGAGAATGTAGGCAGCAGCGCCTTTTTTTTCTAGACTAGTAATAGCGTGTGCCAATTCCATTGAGGCGTTGGCATTAAACTGAGTTAGGCGAAGGTAGCCGATGGGCGTACCCTGAGGGGAAGAATGTAATTCTGCTATTACAGGGTTAAGAGCAATGCGCGATCGCACTACTCTAAATTCCTTTTCGCCTTCTCCGTCTCGTTCTATCATCAAAGTAACGAGACTGCCAGACGGTCCGCGCATCTTTGCCGCAGCTTCGTCAAGGGTGAGGTTTTCTGTGGAGATGCCCTCAATTTTGACAATGCGATCGCGCGCTCTAATTCCTGCTTTGTCTGCTGGTGAACCGGCGATGGGTGCTACTACTTCCAACTTCCCCGATTGGGCATTAAGCGCTATTTGTAATCCCACTCCCGTCAGCTCACCAGATGTATTAACCTGTAAACTGCGGTACTGTTCCGGATCTAAAAAGCGCGTAAAGGGGTCGTCGAGGCTTTTGAGCATCTTCTGAATTGCCCCATAAGCTGCTTCACTGTTCTTCAGCGGCTTCTTCAAAACTTCTTGCCGCACCATCGCCCAGTTTTGATGATTAAACGTCTCATCCAAATAAGTACGATTGACAATACGCCATACTTCTGATATCAGTTTTTGTTCATCCGTCAAAGCTACTGCTGGTTGCGCGAGTAGCCCTAGAAATAAGCAAAACGCCACTAGCAGTGACAATCCAACCCGAAAAACCTTTTTGTGCATGAACCGCATTTTCAACTTTACTCGTGACCCAAATTGGCAAAAACAGCTTAGTTGCCTTCTTGATTGATGAAATCTATCTCTCGACTATGTTACTTTTTTTATATAAGTGGAGTGTTGCTCTCATCAATTTATTTAGGCAAATGATGACAGTAAATCCCACTCTGAAAACGATAAGATCTACTTTGTGTCCATCATCCCTGGTGTTGAGGTACAAAGAGAACGCAATATATTCCCTCTTTGTAAAGTGTCTAAGTTTCTTAACAATTCTTAACACTCTGACAGATAACAAGCAGTAAAATGCTCTTTGCTAAAATCCCAAAATCCTTAATTGGGACAGAAGTGCAAGCAGCGATTAGCCGCTTAAAACTTCGCAAAATTTATCAACCGCAACCGACTTCGAGGAACTTGAGATTGTATGGCTAACGTTTACGACTGGTTTGAGGAACGCTTAGAGATTCAAGCGCTGGCTGAAGACGTCACCAGCAAGTACGTCCCTCCCCATGTCAACATCTTCTACTGCTTGGGTGGCATTACCTTAATGTGCTTTCTCATCCAGTTTGCCACTGGATTTGCGATGACGTTTTACTACAAGCCAACAGTAGCTGAAGCTTACTCTTCCGTGGAGTACCTGATGAACGAAGTGAGCTTCGGCTGGCTTATTCGCTCCGTTCACCGCTGGTCTGCCAGCATGATGGTGCTAATGATGATTTTGCATACCTTCCGGATTTACCTCACCGGTGGATTCAAAAAGCCCCGCGAATTAACCTGGATAAGTGGTGTCATCCTTGCCGTAATCACAGTTTCCTTTGGTGTAACGGGCTATTCGCTACCTTGGGACCAAGTAGGCTACTGGGCTGTAAAAATCGTTAGCGGTGTACCAGAAGCGATTCCTGTAGTTGGCGTTTTGATTTCCGACTTGCTGCGTGGTGGTTCTAGCGTCGGTCAAGCAACTCTAACTCGCTACTATAGCGCCCACACCTTTGTATTACCTTGGTTAATTGCGGTCTTCATGCTGTTTCACTTCTTGATGATCCGCAAGCAAGGCATTTCCGGTCCTTTGTAAACTTAAGTTATTAGCGAAAAAGGTAACAGTTGTCAGTTTTCAGATAGAGATGTTTGTTTTAAACTTATGAGAAATAAGAAACGAACATTCGCATCTGTAAGCTGAAAGCTAATACCTAATAGCTGATAGCTTTTACAAATGCTTTAACTTAACTTAAGCACGAGAGCACACAAAAAATGGGAACACAGAAAAAACCCGATCTGAGCGATCCTCAGTTAAGAGCCAAACTCGCCAAAGGCATGGGTCATAATTACTATGGCGAACCTGCTTGGCCCAACGACTTACTGTATGTCTTCCCCATCGTCATGATGGGAACCTTCGCCTCTATTGTGGCGCTAGCTGTGCTAGACCCCGCGATGACAGGTGAACCTGCGAATCCTTTTGCCACACCGTTGGAAATTCTGCCAGAGTGGTACTTGTATCCGGTATTCCAAATTTTGCGGACGGTTCCTAGCAAACTCTTAGGAGTATTTGCGATGGCTGCCGTACCTCTGGGGATGATTCTCGTTCCTTTTATTGAGAACATTAACAAGTTCCAAAATCCATTCCGCCGTCCAGTTGCAACCACGGTGTTCTTGATTGGCACTGCCGTTACCCTTTGGTTGGGTATTGGCGCTACCTTCCCAATTGATAAATCTTTGACTTTGGGATTGTTCTAAATCAGCCGCCAAGAAGCGCTTTGACGCCTGTGAGTTTCAAGAGCAAGTGCAGATGGATGTATTGCCTCTTGAAAAATCAACAGGCGTCAATTTTAGTAATCCAGATCGCATCTGGAATTTTAAATTTTGGAATAGATGAAAATACTATTCCAAAATCTAAAATCTTTAAGCTACAACAGATACAAACATTTTCACTCATTTATATTTAAGTCACGGTCAATGCTTAGTATAATGAAGCAAGACCATCTGAGGGTTAAGAGCGATCTGAAGCTTCTGAACCAAGTACAACAATGGTTTGAGAATTTTTGTCTGCAACACTTGTCTCAACTTGGCTGGTCAGAAAGCCAACTTTATCGCCTCAACTTAGCATTGGCAGAAGGGTTTACAAACGCAGTTCGTCACGCTCATCATGCTTTGCCGCCGGAAACAACCATTGAGATTGATGTTTCTCTATGGATTGATCGGCTGGAAATTAGAATCTGGGATCATGGAAAACCTTTTAATCCGGATGCGATAGTAGAGCCAGAACCGGGCACTTTGCAAGTAGGGGGATATGGATGGTTTCTCCTGCGACGCTTGGCAGACAGCGTTGTTTACGAACGTGGTGCGGATGGAAGAAATTGTCTGCTCATCGTCAAATATGGTCAAAAAGGGCAACAGTAGGCGCGAAAAATCTTAGAACAAGCAAGAAGCGGGGAGCGCACCTGGTTTAGGAGGAGAATGCATTCCCTGCTGCCCCTAATATGAAAATTGATAATCTTTATATATCCTGCGCCACTATAAAAATACTGAATTTTGCTGAATTATTATAAAGACTTAAAACATACGTCTGTATCAAAAAAAATACTGAATACCGTAAACACAGCATTCGAGTTGTAGTCACTCGTTTGCTAGGATTTGGCTGCGAGAGACTCTTTTGGGTCGAAAACTGCCTGAGTGACTGTAATTTACGGCAGTTTTGAAACCTTTATAAAGAAGCTTCATAATGACTTTCGAGTTGTAAAAACAGGCACGAAGCGCTTTGTGCTTCATCACTCTAAGTCAATAAGACAGGAATGAGCGCAAAACATATCGTAAGTAGATAATTCATGAATTATCGCACTCGTAAACTAAGGATTCCAAGGTTTTTTGCGTAAGTCCTATGAGAGTATTTTCATGCCATTTAGTGCCCAAAGAGATAGAAAGGATAAAAAACAAGATATGACTAAAACAGCCTTAATTACAGGAATTACCGGTCAAGATGGCTACTATCTCAGCCACTTGCTGCTTAATCAAGGTTATCGAGTTGTGGGATTAGTACCCCCCCATCGACAACCAAATTTGGCAAAACTGGGAACCTTGGCACACCAGGTAGAAATTTACACTGTTGATTTAAGAGACACTCTGGCACTGTTGACAGCAGTAGAACAACTGCGTCCCCAAGAAATTTACAATTTAGCGGCTCCCAGCTTTGTACCCGATTCTTGGAACGATCCTCTGGGAACTTTGGATTTAATTACTGGTACCGCTACCAGGCTATTAGAAGCAGTGCGGCAGGTTGGTTTGTCTACGCGATTTTATCAGGCAAGCAGTTCGGAAATGTTTGGGGATGTAGACAGATCGCCTCAAGACGAGGAAACCCCCTTTCGTCCGAAAAATCCCTATGCGGCAGCAAAATTGCACGCCCACTGGACAATGGTACACCATCGACAGCGCTATGGTCTATTCGCTTGTAGTGGAATTTTATATAACCACGAGTCGCCTTTACGCGCACCGCAATTTGTGCCGCGCAAAATTTCCTTAGCGGCTGCATCTATTAAATTGGGTTTAACCGACACCTTGGAAATGGGCAACTTAGATGCCAAACGCGATTGGGGCTTTGCAGGCGATCACGTCGAAGCCATGTGGCGGATGTTACAGGTTGACGAACCAGAAGAATACGTGATTGGCACAGGTAAGCTGCACAGTGTTCGCGAGTTAGTTAGCGCCGCTTTTGAGTGTGTCGATCTGGATTGGACGCGCCATGTAGTCATTAACACCGATTTGCTGCGACCGGATGAGCATTTTCAACTAGTTGCCAACCCAACTAAAGCTAAAAACAAACTCGGCTGGCTACCCCAAGTCAGCTTTGAAGAACTTGTACAGAAAATGGTACAAACAGATTTAGAGCGTTTGCAAAGTGGTGCGTTCGCGAAGCGTGCGCCTTAGCGCATTCGCACCTGCTACATCGTCACCGTCAGTATGAATGGACTGGGGAATGGGGAATGGGTAATGGGTAATGGGTAATGGGGAATGGGGAAAGGGGAAAGGGGAAAGGGGAAAGGGGAAAAGAACACTTCCCAATGACCAATTACCAATTACCAATTACCAATTACCAATTACCAATACCCTAATAATTTATATTTTGTAAATAAAAATGCTAATTAATAAACTGGACGAAACATCACACTTAAGTGATAAATTTGGCAAAAAGACTCAGCATGTTTTCGTATTCTTAGAAATTTTTGAACGCGAAGGCGGAATTCAATCGTATGTAAAAGATATTTTTCGAGCTTATAACAAGTTGAGAGAACCCTCACAGGCGGAAGTATTTTTACTGCGAGATGGTTCTGAGTGCGAAAATCCTTTTGAATCGGAGCATTTAAAATTTCATTACTTCAAAAATCAGTCGCCGAAGTTGGGCAGAGTCAAAATGGCAGCAGCATTACTTAAGTGTCTGCTGCAACAGCGCCCCCAGCAAGTTTTCTGCGGTCATATCAATTTGGCGGTACTGATACAAACCCTGTGCCAGCCGTTGGGTATTCCCTATACTGTATTAACTTACGGTAAAGAAGTTTGGGAGCCACTTAAAAGTGTAGAACGTCGCGCCCTAACATCAGCATCTGGGATTTGGACGATAAGTCGCTACAGCCGCGATCGCGCTTGTGCTGCTAATAATATAAACCCAAACATTGTGCAGATGCTACCTTGCGCCATTGATGGGAATAAATTTACACCAGGAGACAAACAGCCAGAATTAATTGAAAAGTATAACTTAACTGGTGCCAAGGTCTTAATGACTGTAGCGCGATTGTGGTCAGGAGATATTTACAAAGGCGTAGATGTAACTATTCGGGCTTTACCGCAAATAGCCCAGGTCTTTCCGGAAGTAAAATACTTGGTAATTGGACGAGGCGACGATCAACCGCGATTAGCCCAGCTAGCATTAGATTTAGGTGTGAGTTCACAAGTTGTTTTTGCTGGTTTCGTCCCTACTTCCCAGCTAATTGAACACTACCGTCTCGCTGATGCCTACATTATGCCCTCCCAAGAAGGCTTTGGCATTGTCTATTTAGAGGCGATGGCTTGTGGAGTGCCGGTGCTATCAGGTGATGATGATGGCTCTGCTGACCCCTTACAAGATGGTAAACTAGGATGGCGAGTACCGCACCGTAATAGTGATGCAGTGGCGGCGGCTTGTTTAGAAATTCTCAAAGGTGATGACCAGCGTTGTGATGGCGAGTGGTTGCGAGAACAAGCGATCGCTATATTCGGTATCGAAGCCTTCCAACAGCGGTTGCAACAACTTTCAAGAGTGAATAAGTCAATAGTCTAGAGTCAACACTCAACAGTCAATTGGATGCGTGGATGCGTGGATTATTGACTATTGACCATTGACTCTGGACTATTGACTGTGTTGCAAACTCGCTATCCTAGAAGGAGAGCAGGACAACATTTAAAAAATGAGCCTTAAATCCTTACAGTTAAATCTTTTAAATCTCCGCCCTTGGCTGACTGTAGTAGCAGTTATCTGGTTGCTGGGGTCATTGGGCTTGGGCTGGTTGGTAAATTCGCTGCTAATTATTTTTGGGCTGCTATTCTTGGCACCCGTTTTAGCTTTCTTTGGGTTTCGCTGGTGGCTACAACGCAACTTGGTTAATGACCAGTGTCCCGTCTGTGCGTATCAATTTAGCGGGTTAAATAATACTCCGTTGCAGTGTCCTAACTGTGGAGAGCAATTATTGGTGCAACAAAAACATTTTCGGCGTTTCACACCAGAAGGGACAATTGATGTTACCGCAGTGGAAGTGCCAGCCCAATCGATTGAAGATTAGTCAATGGTCAAGAGTCAACAGTCATGCATCGGCTTCAGTAGACTTTTGACTTTTGACTACTTCTTTTGTTGCGAAAATGAAAGGCTATAGTTATACTGTCGTTGGGATAGCTCACCGACATATATTGAGTAATTCCCTTTTTGCCAGTAACCTGAAATTTCTGGCTTGCCTCCAGAGTAACTATCCGCTAAAACACAGAAGCGCCCTCCAGGACCGTCAATCAGCAGTGTCGGCTTTCCAGCGCTTTCAACTGTTAATCGCAAGTAAGGTAGTGGATCTGTAATCTGGATAACTTGATTAGGTGCAGTGGCAATGTTACCGCAATTGCTTTTTTTTTCTCCCCCTGACTTGCCATTCACAATCAGTGGTTCGGGTTGGGAATTGGGTTTGATTACTACAAGTGGTGCTTCAGCCAAAGTAACATTGGTGAAAACCAAACTCATCGCCAATACTGCGGGAACAACCGTAAATAGCTTAAGCGTCTTCATCTGCTAATGCCCCGATTTAGATAGCGATATTGATATACATAGCTTGAGTTGGTAGACACTGGCAATTGATTTTTTGTTTCTAGGTGTGGCGTATAATTTTTTCTTTGCTAAATAAATCACTACATGACTAAAGATTCAAGAAGGTAAATGCGATCGGTGATGGCGATCGCCTAAAAACCAACAACAAAAAAACATAATTTTTCCCTGAAGAGAAAGGTATTTTATACACAGAATGAGAAAATCAATTGTGATTTTCAAAAATCTGTGATTTCACAAGTATCCTAGCTAAGGTAAAAAGTTTATGAATCCTCAAAGAGAAGATGATTTGCAGCATCGCCTTCAACAACTAGAGGAAGAAATGAATTCCTCGTCTCCAAAAGTAGTTGTTGAGCAGCCAGAAGCACAAAAACAGACATCTCAGTTGAATTTTCTTGCCTGGAAGCCGCACTTAGAGAGATTTAAAATCTGGTTCAAAAGCCTTTCAGTCACGGGAAAACTTGCTGTAGGTGGCGTAAGCGTTTTATTGGGTTTGGCGATGCTGCAAGCGGTTTTCAAACTCGTTACGTCTGTTATCAGTCTGGCAGTGTTGGCAGGGTTAGTGTATCTTGGATACAAATTTTTTGTGTCCGGTAGCTTTCAACGCAAGCAATAGTATTGTTGTCATCCATAATCGATAGTGGTGTGGAAATAAACTTAAAGGGAATTATGTAATGGCGATTCCAAGTGTGAGGAGAAGTAATCATCAAACTAGCCGCTCAAAAGAACCGGAAAAATCGAATTTTCTACCCTTGGGAACTAAGCGTATTGCCGCTTGGGTAGCTGAAATTACATTGGTAGTTACCAGTGGGTTGATTCCCTTCGGTATGGGTGTATACGCGAATTCTCGAAGCGATCTAGACCGAGTACCACTCAACCCGGTGCTTGTAGTCACTGAAAGAGCGATCGCTCAACCTTTGGCTCTACCTATAAGTTACGGTACGCGAAATGTAGCATGGCCCACTAATTTTTTGTGGACAGTAGCTTTGTTAGCCCCCCTGACAGTCTCTGGCTGGCAATTATATTTACTGGCTAAAACTGGTAGCACTATTCCCAAACGTTGGTTTGGCGTTCGGGTTGTTAACGACAAAGGCGCACCTCCCGGTTTCGCGGCTGTTTTGGTGCGAGAAGGAATTGGTCGTTGGACTGTGCCCATGTCCATCGCTTATCTGGTATGGAGATACAGCTTATTCTTTCCTAATTTAAGTGTTTTTACGGGATTAATTGCTTTGCTTTGGTTGGCAGAAGGGATGGGTTTACCGTCGAAGCAGGAGCCTAGGCGGGCACTACACGATCGCTTGGCGGGTACTTACACCATAGATGCTAATCGCCCCTTTACACCCCCGGTGTTATCAAGTAGTAATCAGCCTAGCTTGACACAAGATGAGGAACAAGCGATCGCCTTAGAATATGTCGATCGGCTTAACCTCTGGGGACGGATGCGGCAAAACCCCAGTCTGCCTTTGTTTGGGGTAGCACTTCTCAGCATGGTTGCCGTGTTAGGAACTTTAGTAGCTACTCAAGTTTACATCCAAACTCAGGAAACCAAGCGCGAAGCCGATCAAGGTAAAAGACAACAGTTTCTCGCACTCCAAAAACAGTTAACTCCCAACTCCACCGCTAGCGATGAGGAACGCCGAAGTGCAATTTTAGCAATGGGTACTCTGAATAACCCGCAGGCGATGGAATTTTTGGTGAGTCTGTTGGCTAAAGAAACTAACCCTATCCTACTTGATACGATTCAACAAGCGTTAGTAAGTATTGGTCCGGAAGCCATCCCCGATTTAAAACGCATGAATCAGTTTCTTGCTGGTGAGATGAATGCTAACAGCAACTCGCCCCAAGATAGAGAAATGCGACAAACAAAGTTACATATCAACCAGCGAGCAATTAACAAGATTTTAGCTGTCTACAGCAGTCGAATCAACAGCCTCGATCTGAGTCGCACTCAATTGGGACAAAGCGGCACTGGGAATAGTTCCAACTTCAACTTGGTATTAAACAATGTTGATTTATCGGGAATTAATTTCAAATTCGCAAATTTGAATTCTGCGAGTTTTAAAAGTAGTCGTTTCCGGGGTGCAGGTGAAGATGGACGCTGGGATACATACGACGATTCAATTGCTGATTTAAGTGGCGCTCAAATCAAACAAGCCAATCTCACCGATGCTAACCTCAGCCGCGTTTTGATGATCGGTACCGATTTGAGACGTGCTACTCTCAACAGAGCTAATTTATCCAATGCGCGTTTGGTTAGTGCTAAACTTGGCAGCGCTCAGTTAGTGGGAGCCGATTTGCGGGGTGCAGTTTTGGAAAATGCTAGCTTGACTGGGGCTGATTTGGGCGAAGCGAAATTAAACGAAGCCAATTTGTATGCTGCTAGTTTAAGTCGGGTGATTGCGATCGGCACGCAATTATCTTTTGCCAACTTAACTAAAACTAATTGGCAAGGATCGGATTTATCGGGAGCTTATTTGGATCGCGCCAATCTAAGCGATGCTAACTTAAGTGCGACTCGCCTGACTGGTGCTATATTGCGATCGGCTCAGATGTCTAATGCTAATTTGCGGAATGCCGACTTGAGCCTTGCAGATTTACGGGGAGCAAATTTGGCTGGCGCTGATTTTCAGGGGGCAATTCTTGCTCCTAGCAAACAAGATCCGGCAGATCAATTTGTGCAAACGCCAGCAATGGGGGCACAATCTGCTGTAGTACAGGGAGTTGATTTTACTCAAGTCAACAATTTAGATCCCAAGCAACTGGCTTACATTTGCACTCAAGGTGGCATTCATCCTCGTTGCCCTTAGGGGGAGATGGGGGGACAAGGGAGACAAGGGAGACAAGGGAGACAACGGAGACAACGGAGACAACGGAGACAACGGAGACAACGGAGACAAGGGAGATAGAGAAGTAAGTTTCTTCCTAGTCTCCTTATCCCTGCCCCCCTGCCCCCCTGCCCCCCTGCCCTCCTTGTCCCCCTTGTCCTCCTTGTCCTCCTTGTCCCCCTGCCCCCCTCCCCCTGCCCTTTTTGCCGGCAAATTTGCTACATTTTGCCAAATACTACAAACAAACGTGCCGATTTTTGCCAAGATAATATTATTTCCCAAAAAGTCACTGGGCAATAATCGGCATGAGTGAAAAATCCATAGAAAGCGGCGGGAAGGCTTTTCTCGCTCTACTTTTGCCAATCTCTTTTTTAATTATTTTCCTGGTTTCCACCTGGCGAGTTTTGCTGGGTGTTATTTTGCTGATAGCTGGTTTTAATCTTTGGCAGCGCTATAAATGGCAAAAGTGGTGTCAAGAAGTTAACCCGATTTTCAATAAAATGATTCGGGAAAGCCAGGGCAGAATTACGCCAATGGATTTGGCAATGAAGGGCAATTTTTCTGGGCAAACGGCAAAACGTTATCTAGATACTAAAGCCACGGAATTTGGCGCTAGCATTTTGAATGAAGACAGCAGTCCGGTCTATCATTTCATCACTGGTAGCATTCTCGGCAGCATACTTGATAGTAGTGAGCCAATTAAAGAACTTGCATCTTTACCTGTTGCCATTAATGCACAATTACTGGCAGCACCGTTACCTGAGGTACAAAAGGAAAAAGCAGAAGCTGAATCATTAACACAAACAACTACAGAGGAAGTGAAAAAACCTCTGGAAAAACAGTTAGTTTTTGGCTCTCTCATTCAATCGGAACTGGCTAAACGGCTAAATGTTTATTCCAGTACGGTATATAAGCGACGAAACGATCCAGATTTTTCTGAGTGGAGTCGCAGCAGAGATCCGGATGGGATTGCTTGGAGTTTTTCCCGGACAAATAAGGAGTTTTTCCCGTTGGAGGAAGAAGGGAGTAGAAAGTAGGGAATAGGGAGTAGGGGCTAGGGGCTGGGGGCTGGGGGCTAGTAAGAAGTTACAATTTAATAATTTAAAGGCAAAAGTAATTTTGACTTTCCAGCTTCTAGCCTAAGCGCCTAAGCGCCCCTTAATAATTAAAAGGCAAAAGTAATTTTGACTTTCTAGCCCCTAGCCTCTAGCCCTAACCCCTCTTTTCCCACGGCTTCGGAGATGGAATTTAGTCCGTTTTGTTCTAATTTGGAAAGCAAGCCTTGAAGAATACGGCGTACCATAAAGGGACCTTCGTAAATCCAGCCTGTGTAAACTTGGATGAGACTAGCGCCAGCAGTAATTTTTTCCCAAGCGTCTTCTGGGGAAAAGATGCCGCCAACGCCGATTATCGGCATTTGACCTTGGGTTTGCGCGGCAATAAAGCGAATTATTTCTGTGGAGCGATCGCCTAATGGCACACCACTAATTCCACCCGCTTCTTCAGTGACAGGTTTGCCGGTTTGGTCAATAACCTGCGTTTTCAGTCGATCGCGCCGGATGGTCGTATTAGTGGCAATAATCCCCGCCAGCTGGTATGTCTGAGCCAGGGAAATTATATCAGCGATCGCTTCCCATTCTAAATCTGGTGCTATCTTGACAAAAATAGGTTTTTGTGCAGTGTTTTCTTTTTGCAAGAGATCCAAGATAGAACTAAGCATAGCGGCATCTTGAAGCGATCGCAACCCTGGCGTATTCGGCGAAGATACATTAACAACAAAATAATCTCCACAATTCTTAAGTAAGCGAAAACTGTTGAGATAATCACATGCAGCTTCTTCTAAGGGTGTTACCTTAGATTTGCCCAAATTTACACCTATTGGTATTGAGATTAAATTCTGCTGGCTTTCTGCCAAAAGTTTTGCGATCGCTGCCGCACCACTATTATTAAAACCCATGCGGTTAAGAGCGGCTTTATCCAACGGCAAACGAAACAAACGAGGACGGGGATTTCCTGGCTGTGGGTGGTAAGTGACAGTTCCTAGTTCGGCAAAGCCAAAACCCAAACTCGACCAAATAGCAGCAGCAACTCCATCCTTATCAAATCCAGCAGCTAACCCAAGAGGATTTGGGAAATTTAGCCCAAATAAAGTTTGTTCTAAACGTGTATCCTGAAGACACAAAGACTGCTGTAAGCGGTGATGTATCCAACTAGCGGGTGGATTATTGCTTGTTTGCGACAGCCATTTGAAACTGCGAATCGTTGTGGAGTGTAACCACTCTGGATCGGCTTTTACCAGATTAAATAAAAGAGGACGAATAGCAACTTGATAAATATCCATTTCAATCCCTGATAGGGATTAACATACAACAGCCTGCTTTTTTATCTGTTAAACCCGGATATTTTGAGTTTATCAAAATTTTACCACTTTATAATAACGAGAATTACTTTAATTTCCCATAACTGGAGTGCAAGCACTAGTTGCAATATTAGTCTGAGTGCTTTTCTGGGCATCCTATATATTACAAGCTATATTGACTCATAATTTAGATGGCGCAGAACCAAAAACCTATAGTCGCCGAATCACAAATTTTTTCCTTGGGTCGCGTCCTGCAAAGCCTTAGGGAAGAAGATAATGTTGACGTTCTGATTGAAACTACTATTTCTTATCTAAAAGAGCAATTTGACTTTAAATTGATTTGGATTGCTCTTTACGACAGACTTAATCATATATTGTTTGGTAAAGGAGGCTTCACGCCAGGTAATGACACCACTGTTTTACAACAGCGCGTGGTTCTCAGTCCTGGAGATTTATCAGAGCAAGTAGTAATTGAACAGCGTGCGTTGGGTGTAGCCGATTTGCGAGCCGAAAATAGAGCGGAGGAATGGCAGGAATTAGCAAGAAAATACAACATTCAAGGAACAATTTTTTTGCCAATTCGTTATAAAGACCGTTGTTTGGGTGTGGTGTTGCTGGGTTCAGAACTTTGGGGTTACTTGCTGGGGGGGGAAGACAAAGCAAAGCTATCAATAGTTTTAAGCGAACTGGGAGCAGAACTGTATCAAAGTGAGATTAATTTGCAGCATCAGCAAATTAAGCGTCTCGACGAGCCTTTGATTAAATTGTTGGAGCGAGTGCAAACTTTAAATAACTTAGAGCCAAGGTTAGAAGCAGTAGTGCAAGCGACTCATCAATTTGTTTCTCCCACCCGCACCAATATTTACTGGTTTGAGCGAGAAGGACGCTACTTTTGGCGACGGGTGAGCAATCAATCAAAGAGCATTAGCCATACTAACAATCAGCAAGCTGCGGGAATTACGGTACAGGAGTTTAGCGATTTTTACTACGCTTTATCGGTCAATCAAATTGTCTCGATTGGCGAGGCGCGTAGTTCTCTCAAAAGTAATTTTACCGGAAAGTTGCTGCAACGGCTGCGAGTGCGATCGCTTTTGGCAGCTCCTATCATCTGGCAAAAAGATTTGCTTGGCTTTTTAACGGTGGAAGCGAATGAAGCGCGAATTTGGACGGAAGCTGAGACAAATTTCCTTAAAAGTGCTGCTGGGTTAATTTCTCTAGTTGCTCCCACCCAAAGCATGGAAAGTACTATCAATCAAATTCAACTTGATTCTCAGCTAACTAGCCAAGTTGCCCAAGCTATTTATAGTAATCGCGATCTGGAAGAAATTTTACGCAACTGTGCGGCAAAAGTTTTGCAGCGCTTAGAGGCAACTTGGTTTTTACTCTTACAGTACAACCCAGACCAAAATAATTATCAATTTATTTACCAAAGCCAGCTTGTTAATCGCCGATGTTTGACATTTACTCTCGATGCTCTCAAAGAAGTTGATTCACAGCTTTTGCAACGTGCTACGGTAGCAGTGGGGATAGAAAACTTTGAGGAAGATTTGCGGTTTTTTAACTGGCGTTCTCTGTTGCTGGAAAATAACGTGCGATCGCTTTTAATTAGTAATTGTACTGCCAAACATGCACCAGAAGCGCTTTTAATAATTGCTCACGAAGCCAACCGCGCTTGGACAACTTTAGAAAAAGAGCTTTTGCAAATTGTCGCTCAACAAATTGGTGCGATTGTCCGTCAGTGGCAGTTACAGGCAAATACCCACCATCAGCAACAAATTTTACAAACCTTTCAGCAATGTTTTCGGATTACGGAACAGGCATACGCCACAGCCGAAGTAGAAGAAAAGCATCTAGAACGTACAGGGCTACAACAAATCGCATCTCTTCTCGGTTGTCCTTTGGCGATACTATTATCTTGGTCGCCCGGTCAGCGTGTTGCAGAAATTATACCTGGGGTAATTGCTAATAATCGGTTTGCGATCGCTCTTGATGCACCCGTCTTAATTCAAACAGAGGTTTTGATTCAGTGGGCACTTGCTACAGATGGTCTATTGACTCTGAGCGTGAGTGATTTACCACCTGATACTAAGAAATGGTTAAATGGTGCTGACATCGGTCAAATTTTGGTGATGGCATTACGTACCAGTCCTGATTATCAACCTACAGGTGTAGTGTTGATGGCTGACTATTTAGAACGGCGCTGGTCAGAACAAAGTCTTTATACCACAGAAACGTTAGTTTGTCAACTAGCTTGGTCGCGGCGATGGTTGCAAATTACTGAAAGTCTTGAATCGACAACAGAGGAATTACAACAACTCAATTGGTACAAACATCGTCGTTTAGAAGACATTCAAAGAACGACAACGTTGTTACTCGGTCAAATTCATGATTTGGGGGTTCCGGCTACGGAACTGGCTCAAATGCGCTGTCAGCAACTGCTGCGGCAATTAGATCATACAACCGCCTCGATGACAGGACTGTTAAAGCTGGAGCAGTGGCAGTTGGTTTTTAGCTGTGAAACAATGCCAATAGCTAGTTTGTTCAAGCGATCGCTCGAACGAATTGATAATTTAATTAAACAGCACAAGTTGTGGGTAAGCGTGCATGGTTTAGGGCAATCTATTGGCATTCAAGAGTCAGAACAAAGCGGTTTAGTTCAGTCTACAGGAAAAACCACAATAGCGATCGCTGGCGACATCGTGAAAATAGAATTAATTCTGCATGAATTGTTGCTCGGAGCATGTCATCGTTCTCCAAGTGGTGGCAGAATTGATATTTGGTGTCGCCGTTTAGATGAGCGCTTCTTAGAAGTATCAATTACAGATAATGGCATCATTGACGCACAGCTACTCCAAGAACTACACCCAGATAGACCCAAAGATTTGCTTGCTTTCTCAAACCTCAATCAACCACCAGGTTTGCACCTGCTGATTTGCCAAAACCTTATGCAAAAACTAGGCGGAGAATTGCAAATTTATCAATTACCAGATAATCGAGTAGTCAGCCGCTTATTGTTGCCTTTAACTTGTGGCAATGATTTGTCATATTAAATTGCACATTTAAACATGAAACTGCAAAGCTTCAATCCTCAGCTTTTGTAAATATTAACCCTGATTAATTAATTTAATAAAAGACAACAAAACAATTATAAGTTTTCAAGAGGTATAACCCAAGCTAATTTAACGCCGTGTGCGACTTTTTCTCAAACCTAACCCCCAATCCCCTTCCCTGTATAGAGAATGGGGAGAACTCAAAGCCTCTCCCAGTAATAAAAGCTGCTCCTCTTCCCTCCCCTCTTAGGGGAGGGTTAGGGAGGGGTAGGGGAGAGGAATGGAAGTGAGGTCAAAAGAATAAGTTGCACCGAACCGTAATTTATTACAATTTGAGTCTTAACACCAAGCCTATTGGCTTTTAAGGTGTAACTTTTTCACTTTTTACGGGACATTCCACATATACTGAGCGACCACCAAGCGATGTGCGTAAACTGGGCGCACTCAAACCAGGTAAAAGTAAACACGAGGTAGGTGACTACTACTGCCGAAATCCCCCGGTAAGGAGAATTGATAACCTCTACCAGACAGAATCCTATCAGTGCTAAGTAGGGTATTAGTCCTAGAAATCCTACGGATAAAGTTGTATCTAAAATTAGATTGTGTGCTTTGGTTGTGCGTAGCGGTTCCGTGCGGAGGAGTCCATTCTTGGCTTGAAAGTCAAAAGTGAAGTCACCCAAGCGAATTACTTTTACGAGTGATTTGCGATATTGTATCTCTGGGTAAGCTGCACCGAATCCATTAAAGCCCCATCCGAGTAAGGGACGCTTTTGAATGCCGAGGGATGATAGTTCCCATAGATGCACGCGGTCAGATGTAATTTGTTTGATTAGAGGTAAGTTATTAAGGTGGCGGGTGGTAGTGCTAATACTGATTATTAACAGACACGCTAATGCAGCAGGAAGTATCAACTTATAATGTTTGCGTCCAAGCAGATAAGCAATTGCAACCATACAGGCTAATAATCCTGCCCTGTTTTGAGTTAGCAGCAGTGCTGGGATAATTAAGACAGCAGCAATTAGTGCGTGGAGTGTGTTTATCCACTTCCACTGCCAACCGACAAGCGTCATAACTGCCACTGCTGCGAGGACAAATGATGCATGTCCGCGATGGGAATACAAACCGATTGGTTGGTGTCCCTGGAAAATGGTACTGGCGAGGATATTGTCTTGCATCAATTGCCCACTTGTGGCAGTATAATCGATACGCCAATTAATCACCTGGGGGAAAATGCTCAGGGCTAGGATGACTCCGCCAATCACGCGCACCGATTAGTTGCGATCGCGCTAGTTCTGGATAAAGTCTTAGCAGTAGGGCATTGCTGAGGGTGAAGACGGCAATTAGCAGCCAGTAAAGTCAGCCATCACCCATCTGTTCTTGTCCGAGTAGGGAACGTAAGGGGTAGGGACTAGTGAGGGTTGAGATAAGCCCAATTCCTAAGAATATTTCCCACAGCAGTCTGGTAATTTTCCAACTTTGGGGAATTTTTAGGGCGTCTCTTTTTTCCCACAGATAAAGAAAATTGAGTATGCAGATTAGGAGGATGGCGAATACTTTTGGCTGTGTCCAGATTTCCCCGCGCATTGTACCAATTGGGTTAATGAGAATGATGCTAAGGGAAAATAGCAGGGTGTAAAGACGGTTCACGGTTACTTGTCTTTTTTAATTTTTAGCGCTTTCACTATACTCCATGCGCCGAGTGCCAATAGTCCTAGTGCAGGTGTGGATTCGGGGACAGATTTAGACTTTTCAGAAGTGTAGTCCTTATCGATATCAAAGATTGGCAGGCTCTGGTTTACAGTCCTAAGAGCGAGGGTACGAGCGCACCCACCACCACCGCTTCCACCGCCACCATTACAACCACCGCCATTGTCACCGCTATCGCCACTTGCGGGCAGATTAAACCAGAAATAGCGGTTGCTGACAAGCTGACTTATCCCTGGTTGTTGGGAGCCATTGAGCGATAATTCACTTGGATTAACGCTTGATAATCCGTCACCAAAACCGATGGCTGCCGGTGTACCGCCAAATCCACCTGTTCCTCCACTGGCATCACCTGTTTCCCATTGGACATCTTTATAAAAGAAGCCAACGTTGCCTTCATTTGCAGGAGTAGGATAATCGGGTCCGCGCAGTACCAGCTGGAAGGAGGCTAATTTGTCTGTGTTCTGATTGTAATATCCCACTTTGTCCCATGTAACGATGACTTGGTTGGGAATATCTGTCCGCACTGCTACAGTTCCCGTGCCACGGGTATCTACATCTGCCCAGTAAGGAGCAATTATGGGAGCAGAACTTTGTGCGCCCACAGAGGTTGGTGTGTATGCTCCAATCGGGTTACCAAAAGAAATATTGCCGTTGTTGTTGAGGTAGAAACTGTTATATGTGTTGCCAAAAAAGGGCAGTGAAAAACCTAAGGGATAAGAACCGAAGGAGCCATCATCATTTGGAAAATATCCGCTTGGAGGTCCTCCAATTCCACCACAAAGCACACTATCAAACACACCACCAAGTCCACCACAAAACGCACCATTAAACAGACCACCAAGGTTATCTGTATAGTACCCGCGATATTCGTGGAGTACTGGTACTCGCGTGAATCCGAACTCATCCAGTACCTGTTGCTGATAGTTGATGGGTAATTCAGCGTCTTCCCCCAGAGACTCCAGACGGGTGACATTAGTGGTTTTATCATCCCTAATCCTTGTTGACCATTTAAAACCACTGAGAAAATCATACGTTTGATTTCCAAAATCACCAACGAGAAAGGTGAGAAAATCCAACTCATTTCCAGCTGGGTCTCCTCCAGGGTAGTCTTGAAAATTTAATTCTGTTCCGTCTACTCTCTCCTCTAGTAAATTACCAAAATCCCAATCTCTGACATCATTATCATCGTCTGGCTTTTCGTATTCATCAAAGTACCAGGGTTTATCATCTGCCCATCTACCATCTTCATTGCTAGGAAGTTCGTACCCATTTTTAGGTAAATCGATATACGGTGCAGATAGCAGATTACCATTAACATCATTGGGAGGCGATGTATCATGTGTGATTATCTGCAACCAATTAAAGTGAAATTTGTCAAATCCAGTCTCCTGTCTAATTTCATTCTGTAGTTGCTCGATAGTCATTGTCGTACCATTGCTATTTTTTTTAGTGACTTTAAATGCTCCATAAAGTCCTTCTGAATCGCCGAAATCTAGAGAAATTGTATCAATATCAACGTCAACTAAATCAACTGTTTCGCCCTTTACTTTTACATTAACTGTTGCTCTCCCCCAAGCTGTTGTACTCAACATTGTGTTGAGTAAAATAGCTATACCCACTTGGACTATAATTATTTGGCTGAAGTTCAGTTTATATGCTTTCATTGGATTCTCTTGTCTTTTTTAGAAGGATATACAGCAGCCTATTGGCTAATTTCTCTGACCTCGTGGGTTGTTAGATCGAACCGCCATAATTTTGTGACCAAATTATTGTCAGGTAAGGAACGCTTGGTCTTTTTAAAGTTATAGAATCTTGAGTCAGGGGAAAACTTACCTTCCCCAAGTGCTCTCAACTGTGAAAACTCCTGAATTTCCTGACACGTATCAAGATTGAAAAGCTTTGTGTAAACGTGCGCTGCACGAACGGGATTTCTCCGGGGATAATTTTTCTCGCTGGAGGGATATCCGGCGGCGAACCAAACGACTAAAAAGCGGTCATCTGGAGAAAAAAGAAAGTGAAAAGGCCCAGGCATTCGTCTCTTCAGCAGTTCACAGATTTGCGTCAACTCAGGATAGGCATACAAGGACACGCCATCTGGATACTTGTAAGTAAAGAATTTCGTTTCGTCGTGTGAGAAGCCATAAATCCTCTGTTGAAAACGGTGGACTTGTTGACCTGTAGCTAAATCCCAAAAAACAGCGTGGTCTTTTTGCGAGGCAGCAACAGTTCTACCATCATCTAGGAGAAATACCTCTCTAACAACAATCCCTTCATCCATGCCAAAAATACGGATCACCTCACCGGAACTAATTTCCCTTATAGTTACTTGCCCTTGTCGGTCACCGCAGACTTGGTAACCACTTGCTTGAACTGTGTTTACTTGCTCAAACATATTTCCCTCGCCTTCTATCCCGAATATAATTAAGCGCAAAACCCAACAGGAGATTTTGGCAGCCTGTCGCCTCATCTATAAGCGTTCATGCAGCAACATTAATTTTCTTTCAAAGCGATTGTAGTCGCATTAAGATGAAAGGCAAATATTTTTTAGCTGAATCACCAGAAAATTTTGCACGTCTTGGCATTGGTTTAGACGCATAAATTCGATTTTATTTGATGCTAATTCAATGTACTACTGTCTGCAATTGAGTGCAAATATCTCTATCCTCAGACAAATTGTCGCTCCTATACAGCTTTTTTATATTTAGGTAAAACTCTCTATTTGTGTGACTGGTTAAACATTATTATGATTAATGTTCAAGAAATAATTATGAATGAAATGTGTTTATCTCAGCCAAAAATATGAATGAAATGTTTAAAACAAGAAAAGCAAAAAAAGTTAATTATTAAAATCATGTAAAGATAAAGATATAGCCTGACATCAAAGGAGGCGCTATTCTCCAAGCGGGCGTGAGGTTTGAATGCTTACTTTTTTTCTACTTTCGTATTGCGGCATTTCCTGACCACGACCAGAACCAATACGCTTGGTGTTAAGGCTATGCAGTGCTTGAAACAATAAACACAGTTAAATTCATTTTTGTTCCAGTACCTCTGGGGAATGACCTTTTTCGCGCTCGTATTTTGATACAGGCTTTTTCACAACCGTTGGGTTGTTTCTATGAACTCTTTGAGGCAGAACTTGGTCAACAATCTCTACAGTTAACCAACTCAAAAAAAGGCAAGTTCAAGTGGAAAGCAAACGCGCTCAATTTGGGGAGGGCACTCAGAACAACTCGCAATTAAAGCAAACAATACCTAATTTACTACTATTTGAGCCTTAACTGAACTGCATTCGGGTATAACCCACTACAATTTTTCGATTTAGCAGTGGCAAAATAAGATTTTACAGACTCCTGTGCATTGCTCTATTACTGTCAAATCAAGGGAATTTCTACTTGTTAGAGCTACCAACCAGATTAAATATCTCCTTCTTCAGATTGGTAAAAAGTCTAGGAGGGGAATGACCCCACATTTATTCGCAAAAAGTATTCTACCGTTGTAGCGTTCTGGTTATAATTGTCTTCCATCTGTCTCTAACATTTAACTCAAATCTGCACCGTTTGATATGGCACGTACTCGTTCTAAATCTGATTTACCTACAAAAATCTGTCCGGTATGTCAACGTCCCTTCACATGGCGCAAAAAATGGGAAGATTGTTGGGACGAAGTGAAATATTGCTCAGAACGTTGTCGTCGTCACCGTTCTCAGGCTAAAACAACTGGGGAATAGGGAATGGGGAATGGGGAATAGGGAATGGGGAATGGGGACAAGGGGGACAAGGGAGACAAGGGAGACAAGGGGACAAGGGGACAAGGAGACAAGGAGACAAGGAGACAAGGAGACAAGGAGACAAGGAGACAAGGAGACAAGGAGATAAAGGGACAAATTCTTTCTCCCACTCTCCCCATCTCCCCATCCCCTTGGTTAAAGGCAACTTAGTATTAGACGCAAATAGCGCAAAGGTATAAATGAAATTACATATGCAACCTAAATTAATTATTCATGGAGGAGCTGGAAGTTCTCTCCACGGTAAAGGTGGAGTGGATATAGTGCGGCGATCGCTCTATAAAGTAGTAGAAGAAGTTTATTCTCTTTTACTTTCCGGTGCAAGAGCTTCTGAAGCGGTGGTGCGGGGTTGTCAAATGTTGGAAGATGACCCCCGCTTTAATTCTGGTACTGGTTCGGTACTGCAATCTGATGGTCAAATCCGCATGAGTGCTTCTTTGATGGATGGAACAACGCAAAGCTTTAGTGGTGTGATTAATGTTTCGCGGGTGCAAAATCCGATTGAATTGGCGCAATTTTTACAAAATTCACCCGACCGAGTGCTGTCAGATTACGGTTCTGCTGAATTAGCGCGGGAAATGCAAATTCCCAGTTACAATGCTTTAACTGAGTTGCGCTTGCAAGAGTGGATGCAAGAACGCCAAGATAATTTTAAAAGAACAATGGCTGGGGTTGTGGCAGAACCGGAATTAGTGGAAACTAGCAACGCCCGACGCGGGACGATTGGTGTGGTAGTATTAGATACTCACGGCAGGCTAGCTGTTGGCACTTCTACGGGTGGTAAAGGCTTTGAGCGGATTGGACGTGTCAGTGATTCTGCGATGCCTGCGGGTAATTATGCTACAGTAAAGGCTGCCGTAAGTTGCACGGGTATTGGCGAAGATATCATTGATGAGTGTTTGGCACCAAAGATTGTGATTCGCGTTACCGATGGTATGTCCCTCAAAGATGCGATGCAGCGTTCATTTAGCGAAGCAAAAAACCACAAGCGAGATTTTGGGGCGATCGCTCTTGATGCGGATGGGGCGATCGCTTGGGGTAAAACCAGCGAAGTCCTTCTCGCAGCTTACCACGATGGCGAAAAAATTGCTGACACTTTGGAATGGACTGGTGAAGAACTGGTAGGTTATTGCTGAATTAATTTCAGTGCAAGAGTGATAATTTCTTCTTGGTCAACCATTACTGCTAATTCTTGGGCTTCATAACGTCCTTCAAAAGCTTCAAGCGCTGCTTTTTTCAATGCCAGTTGATATCCTTGTTGCAGAATATCGATTAATTCTGTTTGATTCAAGTAAAAACTGCCTGATTTGCGGCGCTTGTTGATTTTGTTAATTTCTCGCACCGCATTTTCTATGGAAATCTCCCAAGAGCGAGGAGAACGTTTTTCAGCTTTCTGTTTAATTAAATAAATGAGAAGAATTACCCCATAACTATCAATTTTATTGATTTTGTCACTCAGGCTCAGTTCTTCTAACTCATCCACCAACAGCAAAGCTTCATAAACTTTGCCTTGTTCTAGAAGTTGCCTCAGTTCTAGTAGTTCTTCCATATTGAATCTTGAGATTTTGGCTTCACTACTAATTTAATAAATCACACATATTGTAGAGACGTTCCGACGGAACGTCTCTACGACGGTTAGTGTTTCTCCCTCATCTCCCTCATCTTCCTCATCTTCCCCATCACCCCACGTCCCCATCAGGACGCTTCAACCGCCAACCTGGTTTGACTACTTGACGCGCACGGGCTATTACCAGACAATCATCAGGGACATCTTCTGTAACAGTTGAACCACCAGCAACTGTGACATCAGAACCGAGTGTCAATGGAGCCACAAGAACGTTGTTGACACCTGTTTTAGTCCGATCGCCTATTTTGGTAGGATGTTTTTTCACACCATCATAATTGGCAGTAATCGTGCCACCACCGATATTTACTTGATTTCCGGTTGTGGTATCGCCCAAATATGACAGATGTGCTGCATTGGTGCGATCGCCTAACTTAGTATTTTTTAATTCCACAAAATTACCGATGCGGCAATTTGCCCCCACTTGTGCATGTCCGCGTAAATGGGCATAAGGACCAATTCGAGCGTTTTCCTCTACGGTGCTATCTGTCACCACAGAATACATCACCGTGACATTTTCACTTAAGTGGCTATTCTCAATTAAACTTCCAGGTCCGATGCGACATCCTGTTTGAATGACCGTATTGCCTCGCAGGTGAGTTTGCGGTTCAATAATTACATCTGGCTGTAATTCTACCGTGTCATCAATTGTAATGCTGATGGGGTCGATGAGAGTGACACCTGCTGCCATCCATTTTTCTTTAATTCGCGTTTGCAAAATATCCGATGCTGCTGCTAGTTGCAGGCGATCGTTAATACCCAAAATTTCCTGAGAATCTGACACATCAACTGCCATCACTTTACCAACTTGAGTTACCGCATCGGTGAGGTAGTATTCTTTTTGGGCATTGTTTGCTTGCAAATGTGGTAACACATGCGCTAACTCTTGCCAGTTAAAGCAGTAAATTCCCGCATTGACACGGCGATTTTGTTTTTGGGCAGTAGTGCAATCTTTATCTTCAACGATTTGTTCGACAATATTATCACTGTTGCAAAAAACACGCCCGTAGCCTTTAGCATCGCTCAGATGTGCGGTGAGGATGGTAGCAGCGTTGTCATTTTCTTGATGAGTTTGCAACAGTTGTTTGAGTGTTTCGGTGCGTAATAAGGGCACATCGCCGTTTAACACCAGCAAATCCCCAGTATAGCCTTCGAGGTGAGGAAGTAATTGCTGGATGGCATGACCTGTTCCCAATTGTACAGTCTGTTCGACAAACTCCAAATCCGGGTTTGATTGCATGGCTGTTTTTAGTTGTTCAGCCTGATATCCGACAATCAGCATTTGCCGTGAGGGATTCATCGGTTGTACACTTTCGAGAACTCTCTCTACTAGCGATCGCCCACCCAAAGAATGTAAAACCTTGGGTAGGTGTGATTTCATCCTTGTGCCGCGTCCTGCCGCTAAAATTGCTACGACTACCATAATTAGCTATCAGCTATCAGTTAATTGCGATGAATCTACACAAATAGTTTGAGATTCCCGCTCAAATGATACCTGATTACGCCCTGAACCAAAATGTTAATTCTTCTTAAAAAGTTTATTGCTTGCTAGAAAGAATAAATTCTCTAAACTGTAGCATTAGTTTGGGGTTGCGCCAACCCTTTGCTGTTTCTTCCGCCATGACGCTGAGAGCTTCTTCTTCGCTGAAAGCTCTTTTGTAAGGTCGTTCGCTAGTTAGGGCATCGTAAATATCAATCATTTGAAAAACTTGTGCCAGATAAGGAATTTCATCTTCCTTCAGTCCATCGGGATAACCAGAGCCATCCCAGCGTTCGTGGTGGTGGCGAATTATCGGAATTACACCGCGCATACTGCGTAATGGCTGGCAGATTTTTTCACCAATCAAAACGTGTTTTTTCATAATATCCCACTCTTCGGGGGTTAGTTTACCACGCTTTAGTAGCACCACATCAGGAATACCCACTTTACCGATATCGTGGAGATAACCCCCCCACATCAAATTCCGAATTTGGTTGCGTGAGAGATTGAGGAATTCTGCAAAAGCTTCTCCCAATGTTACCAATCGCTCGCAGTGGTCGCCAGTATTGGGATCGCGACTTTCAATTGCTCTGGCAATAGAAAATAACACTTTTTCGGCATGGTCTAAATCTTCGTTTAGACGCTTTTGCCTGACTAAAGATTTAACCCGTGCTGCCAATTCTAAACGGTCAAAAGGTTTGGTTAAAAAATCATCTGCCCCAACTTCGATTCCCTGGATGCGCGATCGCTTATCATTTAAAGCTGTAATGAAAATCACCGGGATTAACCTGGTATGTTCATCCTGCTTAAGTAACTGGCACACTTGAAATCCATCCATCCCCGCCATCATTACATCTAACAAAATTAGATCCGGTTGTTTTTGTGTTACCAGTTCTATGGCAGTATAACCACTGTCTGCCTCAATCACTTCGTAGCCTTCCATCGCTAAAAGCGCGACAGCAGTCAGACGACTGGCAGGATGATCGTCTACTACTAAAACTTTCGGCGCATCACAATCAAAGCCATTCACTGTTGACCCTTTGGCTTGTCGCGTTCTAGAGACCAATGAATTATTACTTGTATTAACATCAGGATTCATCCAAGAAGACAAGACTTCGGTTTCTTCAGCCATCACGTTTTGTTCAGATAAGCTCAAGGAATTACCCTCGGCTTTGTTCAATGCTAAGGCATGATTTGAACCGATACCATTGACATTGTTTGAGGGGTTTAACCCACTAACAATTTGTTCGCCCTTGGCAGTATACTTGGATTTCCATTGAGTCACAAAGGCACTCCAATAAAAAACTTCACTGCGGTTAGAGAAAAAACAATTTTAGAATTTGACTATATTTGAGTTTGCATTTTCACAAGCTTTATGCATCATAACTGTAAAATGTTGGTTTTAATGCATAGCATGTGTTTTTTACGTGTTATTGGAACAATATAAATATAGCTATTAAATTCCCCACTGGTCTAATTACAGTATGAGCAATTTTTACAAATGTTAAATCAGGTTTTTTACGGAGATTTCTTAACATCGCAGCCCCAGAAAATTTTGTCCTCGCTAAATTTATATAAAAGTAAAGGATTTTTAGGAACTAAGTTTTTATTTTCCGCACTATCACACGCGCATTTTTCGCTTTATGAATGGAAAACATCTAACTATGATTGGCAGAGTGTCGCAGTCATAACTTACTTATATTTTAGTGATTTGTATTACATAAATAACTCTTATTTAACTATGATTGGCAAAGTGTCGCAGTGATAACTTACTTATATCCATAGTGATTTGTATCACATAAACGCCTACAGTTTTCTTTGAAATTAGAAATTTTGTGAAAAAAAGATAGATTTTTGGATTAACTTAAGCGCAGCCAGCGTTTTCAAAAAACGAGAGGTAGGTTCGAGCGTACAGGTTTGCTGCTCTTTTTCTCGTCTTTTAATGATGACATCAGCGCGATCGCGCTACTTGCGGATCGCGGTAAGGAATAGCAGCACTCATAAATGCAAATGTTCTTTTTCTGCCTGGGAAAGGGTGGAGGAGGGGGGGAGAGGGGGGGATGGGGGAGACAAGGGGGAGGGGGGAGACAAGGGAGATGGGGAAGACAAGGAAGACGAGGAGGCAAACTCCCCCGGCCCCCTGCCCCCTGCCCCCTGCCCCCTGCCCCCTGCCCCCTCCTCTTGTATGCGCTGCAACAGTACCAGGCGATCGCCTTCCCACTGGTGGGGTAGAACCGATTTGTAAATCGGCTGCCAAAAGTGCTGTGCGTACTGCCGCAGCACAGGAATAAGTCGCTAATAATCCATCTACGTGTAAACACATAGAGACTTTTTTAATAAATTCAATTGTCCACAATTGCGGACATTGAGGTGGTGAAAAAGGATCGAGAAAAATTGCACACTAAGCGAAAACCTGAGTGATATACTTGCCCTATCGTGCTTCTAGCATCGCCAATTAGTAGCCTTGCCGCTATATTGTCTCGAAATACTTGATGCTCACTCGCCGTCATTAGTCAAAATTTCCGTATATTCGTAACTCCAATTGTCGAATAAGCGCTAAGAGCGATCGCCGCAATTGGCACAGATGCATTCAACTCTAAACCGATTACTTCCACATAACAATTGGGATTCACTGCCCAAATTGTCTGCAAAGCAGCTGCGGTGTTGTATCCTAACCCTTGAAGAAAGGCAGAGGGCAGGAGGCAGAAGGCAGAAGGAGCAATCGGATGGGGATTCAAACCCCAACCGATTGAATCCACCGTGTAGACGGTGGGGTTTTATACCCAGTTGGCTCCAGCCAGAAGGCTGAATCAAAGACATAATTTATACCTTCTGCCCTCTGCCCTCTGCCTTCTGCCTTCCGCCGAAGGCGGATAACAAACATCTAACAAACGCAACACTGGTTTATTAGCTTTCAACGCTAGTTGCGTAGGACTGGCAAACTTGAAAAAACTCTCTTGACGCGCTCCATAATGACTGTGAAAAAACTTGCCAAACTCTTTGGAAATAAACGTGAAAGAGCCGTCTGCTGTAACTTGTGGTATAAAGTTATCATCATTTGTCATTTGTGATTACCTTTTCCCAATTACCAATTATCAATTACCAATGACCAATTACCAATTACCTTTTTCCCAATTTGTTGTTTCTGCCGAATGGTTGTTTGCACACCTTGACGATCCGCAAGTTGTGATTGTGGATTGTCGGTTTTCACTTGCCGATCCAATTTTAGGACAACAGCAATATCAAGCAAGTCATATAAGTGGAGCTTACTATTTAGACTTAAACCAGGATCTTTCTAGTTCTGTGGGAGAACATGGAGGAAGACATCCTTTACCTAACCCCGCTGATTTAGCGCAGAAGTTATCAGCAATGGGGGTGAAGTCAGACACTTTAGTTGTAGCTTACGATGACTCCCGTCTTGCTTTTGCATCTCGTTTGTGGTGGCTTTTGCGTTATTTAGGACATGAACAAGTAGCTGTGCTTACAGGAGGGTTTGCGGGTTGGCAAAAAGCCGGGTATCCCGTCACAGATGTGATTCCCTCTCCTCGGATAGCAACATTCGTTCCACAGGTACAAACACAAATGGTGGTAGATAGGGAAGAAGTTAAAACTCGCAAAGATTTCTCAGGAGTAGTGTTGGTGGATTCACGGGAAAGCGATCGCTTTTCTGGCGAACGAGAACCAATTGATAAAATTGCCGGACATATCAGCGGCGCTGTCAACTATCCTTGGCTAGAAGTTACAGATTCTTCAGGCTACCTACTTTCACCACAACAGCAAAGCGATCGCGCATCCAACCTTGAAAAAGCCGAGGAAATTATAGTTTATTGCGGTTCTGGCGTTACCGCTTGCGTGAATTTATTATCTTTAGAACTAGCCGGCATTAAAGGAGCTAAACTTTATGCTGGCAGTTGGAGTGATTGGATTAGTTATATGTAGTTAGGAGTTAAAAGTGAGGAGTTAGTCCTAACTTTTAACTCCTAACTTTTTTCAAAACTTACCTAATTCCCAATTGTAATTAAGAGTAAAGAACCAGCCATCAAAATTAATATTTTGGTCGGTAGAACCACCTAAGCTGACACCACCTTGCAAGCTGACATTAGTGGAGTCAGATATTCCATAAGTTAGGTGAGTATATAACCGATGATATTGGTCTTCTCGTTGGCGCAGCGTAAAGTCTGACAAATTAAACTGGTAGTCAAGACCAACTTGCAGCGATCTTAACCAGTAGTAGCTCAAAGAAAGTAACAAAGAATTGTTTATCCGATTACGACTGTCTGGATCGGCAAAATTAAAACGTAATTCATAAAAGCTGTCTAGCACCAACCTTTGAGTTAGGGGATCTCGCCGTCCTAAAGACAGACGCACAGAATTTTCATTTAAAAAGCGATCGCCTGCCGAAAAGAAATCGCCATCCTTCGCATAAAACAACTGTTGATTGCTCCAACCGAGTTCACCATACATCCGCCGTGATAGCTGTTGATAAATACTTAGATAGAATCTCACCTGGTTGTAATTAAATTGTGATTGATCTATATAAAAAATCAAATTGCCATCAATTCCCGCACTTAAATAAGTCTTAGGTCCCAAGGCTAAAGGTGCAGAGGCTAGTGTCAGCCCAGAAAAAACCAAGCCATCCTGTATGGGATCAACTTCTGACGAAAAAATATTATTTGTTGCAAAAAATCCCACATAACCTCGTAGGGAGCCTATGGGCTTAAACTTAGCCACAGGCTGTGCTGGCAGTGGCGGTTGTTCTACTGTTGGTGGTAATTGTATGGGTCTCGCCCGTATCTCAATTTCCGCAGAGCTATCATAATCAGGTATGGGTCTTGCCCGTATCTCAATTTCCGCAGAGCTATCTGATGGCGGTAATGTTTCTTTGCCCTCTTGCAGCCGACGTATGAGCCTGTCTAGTCTTTCGGAGTTAGTTAAAGGTGGTTTCTCCAACAATTGCTCTATTGGTGTTGGGGAAGTTTGGGGAAAATCGTTTGGCTGTCCTTCTAACTGTGGTGGCTCATTGCGCTGAACAGAAGTGCTAGGAATGTTTCTTGGTTCTTCCCTTGGTGGGGGATTTGGTGGATTTGGTGGATTTGGTGGCGGGGGATTTGGTGGCGGTGTGTCTTTTGGTGGCGGTTGCTGTGAGTATAAAAGCGAATTACAGACTGAGGAGCCAACGCCGTACGAAGACCAGTTGTAGCCACTGGCGTTGCCCAGTTCAAGCCCATGATTAAAGTTAGCGGTTTCAGACGTTGTACTGAGTTGAAAGTACTTGATATTTTCTTTCTCAGCAGCGTAGACGCGAAGCGGTGAGGGGGTCGCAGTCAAGAGGACGCCACTTGCGTGACTGTCGGCACGCGATAGCGCAGTGGCTCCGCTTCCCGTCGATTGCGATAGCGAAGCGTTAGCGAGTCTTCTCCCAAGGGGAGACGCCAAGGGCGAACGAGCGTCACCCCCTCTCCCGTTGGGCTTGTCGTCAGACATCGCTTTCAAATTAGTATTTTTATGACATGGCTGATGTGTTTCTTCTTTGACAGCCATAGATGATATGATTGATACGATCGCGTTGTTACGCTCCGGTGTATCTGAATTTGCAGCTAGCGTCGCATCTACTTGGGTGATGCAACACCAGTTTGCACCACTGTACGCTAAGAAAGTCCAAAATAAGAGATTTTTCCGGAACTTGGGTTGCATCTTTAATCGCGTTTGCCAAACTTAGACCCACAAGCTTACTAGGAAGTTTCTGCTAAAAATGTTAAATTTTTGAGCCAATTTAACGACGGTATAAGACTTTCTCCTAAGTCATAAAAAAAAATGATAATTACTACACTTTCTTATTCAGTTAAATTATGAATTTATCTGAACAAGTTAAACGACATATGTAGTATAATAGTACATTTACGTGTTTTACCTTTAAAGTTTTAAATAAAATTTAAGGAAATATGCGTAAATCAACTGGTTATAACAATTAGCAGGCTTAAACCTTTAATATCAGAAGCTGTGTTGAACTGGCTTGGTATCAGTTAAATATTTAGAGATTCCAAACTATGTTGCGTAAATTATTACCACTTTTAGTCATTGGTGTGTGGGGAATTACGGTGGTGTCTTTGCCTCTTGAGGCAAGTGCGACAACACCTCTAACTCGTGCGGAGATTGAAAAAATCCGCAACTTAGTGCAACTGAAGCCAAAAAATAGACAGCAGCGTCCGGCACGTTCATCAGATGCAATGTTTCCTGGGGATGGAGTGTCCACAGGTAGAGCTTCTCTAGCAGAGTTGCGTTTCAACGATCGCTCTTTAGCACGAGTTGGAGAACAAGCAGTATTTCAATTTTTGCCGAAGACGCGAAACTTTAAATTGTCCAACGGGACTGTATTGCTACTCATCCCACCCAAGCAAGGGCGAACACGTATACAAACGCCAAATGCAGCAGCAGCAATTCGCGGTTCCGCATTATTCGTGCGCTATGACGAACAAACAGATACTACAGTAGTTGGCGCACTGACAAATAGCGGTATTGAAGTTTCTAATAAAGATGCTTCCCAAAGTCGGGTTCTAGAAGCCGGACAGATGCTGGTTATAGTTAAAAATAGAATTCAGGGATTATACGAGTTCGATCTGAGAAATTTTTATGAGAGGAGCGATTTAGTTCGGGGACTTGATTTGGCGAGAAAAACCGGTGAGCCTAGTCCAGATCCGGCGATCGCTCAAGTTCAAGAGGAAACCACCGCAGCTTTAGCAGCACAGAAGCCAATCACCGGCGCGGGAGTCATTGAAAACCCATCTTTTGTAAAGCTTACAGAGAGTTCGCCTACTTCGCCAAGTGCTGCCGATAACAACATTATTAATAACAATTCCGCAGTAGAACCCTTGGTGGACATAGGACAAATCCTGTCAAATAACGATAAGAAAAAAGACAATTCAAGCGGATCTACACCCGTTACAAATCCACCGATTACAAATCCACCGATTACAACTCCACCGATTACAACTCCACCGATTACAAATCCACCGGTTACAACTCCACCGATTACAACTCCACCGATTACAACTCCACCGACTACAACTCCACCGATTACAACTCCACCAGTTATACCTCCACAGTCTGAAAGTCCAGGAGAAAGACCACCAGTTACAACCCCACCGATTACAACTCCACCAGTTACAACTCCACCGGTTACAACTCCACCGATTACAACTCCACCGATTACAACTCCACCGATTACAACTCCACCGATTACAACTCCACCGATTACAACTCCACCGATTACAATTCCACCGATTACAACTCCACCGATTACAACTCCACCGATTACAACTCCACCGATTACAACTCCACCGATTACAATTCCACCGATTACAACTCCACCGATTACAACTCCACCGATTACAATTCCACCGATTACAACTCCACCGATTACAACTCCACCGATTACAACTCCACCGATTACAACTCCACCGATTACAACTCCACCGATTACAACTCCACCGATTACAACTCCACCAGTTATAACTCCACCCCAGATAGAGTCACCTACAACTCCACCAGTTATAACTCCACCGATTACAACTCCACCGATTACAACTCCACCAGTTATAACTCCACCCCAGATAGAGTCACCTACAACTCCACCAGTTACAACTCCACCAGTTATAACTCCAGTCAAACCAAGCACATGAAATTATCCGACTGAATCAAACATTCAGTCGGGTTAAGTGAAGAAACAATTCAAGCAAAGCTACTTTGCAGTTCGCATTTAGCGTTTCAATGCTGAAGTGCTAATTGCGAACTTTAATTTATTGATGTCCAGCTAACTAATTTTTTCTCTCGAATTTGTCAAATGGTCGTGGAAGAATTGATGTGGAAGATGGTGGTTGCGGGGTGTCTTCATCTAGCCAAGGTGTGGTGGGAGTGTCTGTATCTTCTAAAGATAAAGTACTTGCCTCATAGTGTCTTTGTTTAGAACTTCTCAACTCATCAAGCGCTTCCAGAGCTAGGGATGCAGATTGATAGCGTTGTTTAAAGTCATCCAGCACCATTTTACTAAGAATCTGTGCCAAGGCGTGACTGACGTTTGCTTTGTCGATCCATTTCAATTCTTCCTCTTCTCTATCTAATTCATGGGGATGTTTGCCAGTCAAGGCTTTAATACCAATCATCCCAACTGCATAGATATCACTACTGTATTGCGGACGCCCAAAACATTGTTCGTTTGGTGCATAACCTTTAGTACCAATACCGATGGTAAAGGCTGTTTGCTCTGGATTATCAAGCAGTTGTGTGGTGACTTTTTTAACGGCACCAAAGTCAATTAGTACGAGTTTACCGTCATCTCGGCGCATGATGTTGCTGGGTTTAATATCCCGATGAATTACGCCGTTGTCATGAACAAATGCTAATGTTTGCAATAAGTCACGCAACATCTCGATAACTGCGGTTTCGGGTATGAGTCTACCTGCTGGAAGTTCCTGATTGAGAGGATGACCGATTATGTATTCTTGAATTAAGTAAAATTCTTCGTCTTCTTCAAAATAAGCCAATAACTGAGGAATTTGGGGATGTGTTCCTAGTTTTTCTAAAGTTTCCGCTTCTGATTTAAACAAACGTCTGGCAATTTCTAAGCTTTCTGATTTGGTATTGCCTGGTTTTAACTGCTTAACAACACATAGCGGGTTTTGCGGACGTCTGGTATCTTCAGCAATGTAGGTTTCGCTGAATCCTCCTGATCCGAGAACTTTGACAATTTTGTAGCGTCCGTCAAGTATTTTACCCGCTATTGCTTTTTCTCTTTGCAGAAGCAGGTCTTGCAGGTCATCTTGCATACTGATAATTTCTTGGGCAAGATGATTAGATGCATGTTTCTGAAGAATATTAACTAATTGGCTTTTTCTTAACTTTTCTTTAGCTACTTCGGTTCCGAGATAAGAAAGTCCGATCGCACCCATCGCCATCATTGGCACTGTAGTCGGTAAAATTAACTGATTATATAAAAAAATAGAATAACTAATTCCGCCCCAAATCGTTGCTAGGGCACTCATCGCGAAAAATCTAATTATGCCTCGCTTGCTGCGAGTAACTATCAGCGCACATCCACCAACTAACCCCAGCACAAACAATCCTTGCAGAAATGGATTTTTAATTGCTTGAGCGATCGCTTTTCCTTGCATTAAAGTGGCGATCGCATTCGCATGAATTTCTACTCCTGCCATTTCTTTACTACTTGGGGCAGCAGCTACTGCATCATAATCATTACTTAACTCGTCGGTTGCCCCAATCAAAACTATTTTGTCTTTGAAAATTTTTCCTTGCTGTAAATAAGAGTTCCAATTTTCCGGATCGAGTACGTACCAGAAAGGAATATGCTCAAATGTACCCGCAGTTCCGTAAAAATAAATGCGATCGCCTTTTGGTCGCGGATATTTCATGTTTGCTGCCCCTAGCACCGCTTCATCAAAAGATGGTATTTTATCTGCTGGGACAAAACCTTCGTTTTCGGCTAACAACTTGGGAAATTCACTTGCCAAGCGGTGTATCTTGCCATCTACCTCTAGAGGGAAATTTACTGAACCTATTGACACTGACCCGGTACGAAACTGCGCTTGAGGCTGGGACAGTTGCCAAAATTTACCTTGATGTGTCTCAAAAGACTCGTAGAGTGCGCCTAAAGTAACTTTGTCGCCATAACGTTGCAAAGACTGTTGTAACTTTTGATCGTCGGCAGTATCCTCAAGATTTGCCTTATCAAATACTACATCTAATGCTACCGAGCGTGCCCCCGCTTTCATCAATTTATCAATTACCTGGGCGTATGCCTCACGTTTATAAGGAAATTTTTGCAGCGGTTCAAAGTAGGCATACTGCTGCGGGTCTGCTTGATAGTATTGTCCAGGAGTTGATGTTGATTGATCGTCAATTGCCAATATCACGATATCTTCTGGCGGTGCCACAGAGCCGCGCATTTGATAAAAAGTAGAAAGTGCTTGACTTTCCATCAATTGCGTTAAACCCAAACCAGAAGCACTCAGCAATGCTGCACCTAATGCGGAAGTACCAGCAAGTAGATGACCTAAACGAGTCATCTGCTTTGAGAAACGTGCTAGTGCCGTCGCGGTCGTTTTTGTCGATTTACTTGACAGTCTATTGGCAGCAGAGACATAGTTTTTAGGTAAGGTAGATTTAGATTCTTCTGCCATATCGTGTTATTCATAGATTTACGTACATGATTTTATTTATTTACACCCTGTTATAGTCCCACTATCTTGACATAATACTTAAATGAAAAACTTATACATTTGTAACTTATTCTTTATTTTTTACCAAATCGTAAGTAAAGCTCTTATATAAAGCCATAAACGAAACATAGCTTCATATATTTTAGTAACGCAAGTGATTATATATGATTGTTCCACTAGAGTAGCTTGGTTCGGTTACAACGAGCGTGTATGCTCAATTCTCGCATACCTTCTTTGCTTGGGGTGATGAGCGGATGTGCATTCGTGACGGTGCTGGGCTAAAGCTCGAGAGTGCTCATGTCTGGCATCCTTAAAGAGATAGACACGGGACTAAAAGTGCAAATCCGTTAATCTAGCGGTTGAAGTAGCTTTAAAGGCGTGTTGTCAATTGCTTTAAAGACAAAATCTATAGATAACGATGATTATATCCTACTCCCAGCCTACGCATACCTCTTTAGGAGTAAACTTAACTGTTATATGGCTAATAAAGGTGTTATTAAGTCAATTTTATTGGTAGATTTTGATTATCAGGTATTTATTGTAGAGGTGTTCCATAAAAATAAAGCGTTTTCTGGTGTGTGTTAGAGAGTGTTGGTGGGGTATTGAAGATTTAGGATGAACTTGATCGCATTTATTTCTTCTCCCTTGGCGCTAGCCTCTCCCAAAGGGAGAAGGAAAGACGCGTTACTCCAGGCATTATGCTACCTGGAGTAAAAAAGGTTCAGCACCCAATTGAAAGCCCACTTGAATGTTTCAGCCGATTTTATCAATTGAAAGAGGTAACGTCAAAGCTAGAAATGACGATATAGTTTATAGATATTAGCAAATTTATCATTTTATTATTGCTATAATCTATTGTTCAATCTAAATGCTTTTCTATATATATTAGGTGTAACTTTACTATGGGTTCTCCAATGAATCGTCTATCTATTTTTGTAGATGGAAACAATATGTTCTATGCTCAACAAAAAAATGGCTGGTTTTTTGATCCGCGACGCGTCTTAGAATATTTTAGAAACGAGAATCACGAAACAGCCTTAATCAATGCCTTTTGGTACACTGGCTTAAAAGACCCACAAGATCAGCGAGGGTTTAGGGATGCTCTAATCAGTTTGGGATATACAGTCAGAACTAAAATTCTCAAAGAATATTATGATGATTCCTCCGGTCGTTATTCACAAAAAGCAAATTTAGATATAGAAATTGTTGTAGATATGTTTAATACTGTAGATCAATACGACCGAGTAGTTTTATTTAGTGGTGATGGAGATTTTGAAAGAGCAATAGAATTATTAAGAGGAAAAAATACTTATATAACAGTAGTATCGACAGAAGGAATGATAGCCAGAGAGTTACGTAATGCTACTGATAGATATATAGATTTGAACGATATCCGGGATAAAATAGAAAAAACTGAAGGTTGATATTCTTAGCAATTATTTACAAATCAGGAGTAAAGAAAATTAATATTAAAGATATTTCCAAAGAAAAAGTAGAAACGCTAATAATGAGATGAAAATGAACAACTCTGAGAGAATTATCATTTTTGATACGACCCTGCGAGATGGCGAGCAGTGTCCGGGTGCAACTTTGAATATAGACGAAAAGCTGGCGATCGCCAAGCAGCTAGCACGTCTTGGAGTAGATGTCATCGAAGCGGGTTTCGCTTTTGCCAGTCCTGGAGATTTTCAGGCAGTCAGCAAAATCGCGGAAACTGTCGGACAAGAAAATGGTCCGGTAATTTGTAGTTTGGCAAGAGCGATTAAAGCTGATATTGAAGCTGCCGCACAAGCATTAAAACCAGCAGCCAAAGGCAGAATTCACACGTTTATTTCTACGTCTGATATCCATTTAGAGTATCAGCTCAGAAAGTCACGCTCAGAAGTATTGGCGATCGCCGAAGAAATGGTAGCTTATGCCAAAAGCTTCATGGCAGATGTAGAATTTTCGCCGATGGATGCTGTGCGTTCCGATCCAGAATTTCTTTACCAAGTATTAGAACGAGCGATCGCAGCTGGGGCAACAACAGTTAACATTCCGGACACAGTGGGTTATACTACCCCCAGCGAATTTGGAGCGCTAATTAAGGGAATTAAAGAAAATGTTCCCAACATCGACAGCGCGATTATTTCCGTTCACGGACATAATGATTTAGGCTTGGCAGTTGCTAACTTCCTAGAAGCTGTAAAAAATGGCGCAAGGCAGTTAGAATGTACGATCAACGGAATTGGTGAACGTGCAGGAAATGCCTCGCTAGAAGAATTAGTTATGGCGTTGCATGTCCGACGACAATATTTTAATCCGTTCTTAGGAAGACCAATTGAATCCGAAGAATCACTGACAAATATTGACACTCGTCAAATTTATAAAACATCGCGCTTAGTTTCCAATTTGACGGGAATGTTAGTGCAAGCAAATAAAGCAATAGTCGGCGCAAATGCTTTTGCTCACGAGTCTGGAATTCATCAAGATGGTGTGCTAAAAAACAAGCTCACCTATGAAATTATGGATGCTCAATTGATTGGATTGACAGACAATCAAATCGTTTTGGGTAAACATTCAGGCAGAAATGCTTTCCGTACTCGGTTGAAAGAATTGGGCTTTGAACTTTCAGAAAGCGAGTTAAACAAAGCATTTGTTAGGTTCAAAGAAGTAGCCGATAAAAAGAAAGAAATTTCTGATTGGGATTTGGAAGCGATCGTTAACGATGAGATTCAACAAGCACCCGATTTGTTTAAATTAGAGTTGGTGCAAGTTTCGAGTGGCGATCGCGCACGTCCTACCGCAACTGTCACCCTCCGCACCCCAGAAGGTGAAGAATTAACTGACGCAGCGATCGGTACAGGACCCGTAGATGCAGTTTATAAAGCAATTAACCGCGTCGTTAACGTCCCAAATCAGTTAATTGAGTTTTCCGTACAGTCGGTAACAGAAGGCATTGATGCTTTAGGGGAAGTAACCATCCGCCTGCGGTATGAATCTCAAGTATTTGCCGGACATGCGGCGAATACAGACATCATCGTTGCCTCCGCTCAAGCTTACGTAAATGCACTGAATAGATTGTATGCTTATTTGCGGCAATCCCAGAAGCAAGAACAGGTAACTGCCCAGCAAATTTAATACAATATTTGCCGTAGAGACGTTCCATCGGAACGTCTCTACAATACGTCGATAAATTCAACGCCGTGATTATAACTTCGTAGTCAGGACTGAAGTCCTCATCTAAGAAAAGGACTTCAGTCCTTACTACAACTGTGCGCGATTATTGCGGACGAATTCGCGAAACATAGTTGGCTTTTGTCCGGTAATTTCCGGAATATTATCATAAACATCAGCAAAATCGGGAAGTTTTCCCGCTTGCAATAGTTCCATCTGACGGACAATGCACTCAAAGTAAGCAGGTTCCATCGTTTGACCGATGGGTAAGTTTCGCATCTGGGCAGCAGGTAACGGCTCGTAAGTGATAATTTTGTCAAGTTCCTCTGAGAGGATTTGCGCGGCTTGAGTCATATTCAGCGCTTCTACACTCAGGAAATATCGTTCTCCTGCGTGCTTTTGCGGGTTACGCAAGGCAGCTGCCGCAACACTAGCCAAATCAAAACAGTCTATCAATCCGACGCGATCGTGACCGAAAAACATGCGAAGTTTGTTATCTTGCACCGCACCGAAGAAATTTTGCATAAATGCGTTAGGGTGCAGGTGAGTCCAGGCGATACCGCTGGCTTCGATGTATGTTTCAATAAGTTGATGCCAAATGTAATGGCGAATCAATTTTGTTTGCGGGCGATCGCGTTGATGGAAAGTACCGACATGTACGATATATTCAACACCTGCATTTTTCGCAGCATCAGTTAAGTTTTTACCTTGACTGAGCATGTCCACGGTGTAGCCTGTAATCATAAATAAACGTTGTACACCTTGCAATGCTTTTTCATAAGTCGAAAGGTCATCAAGGTCAAGATGTACAGTTGAGATACCGCGTTTTCTAAAGGTTTCAGCTTGTTCGGGTTTGCGAACTGCAACGCATATCTCAACATTGTCTGAACCAGCGTCTTTTTCTAATAGGTTGACAAGGTGAGAACCTGTTCTGCCAGTAGCACCGAGAATTAAAGCAACAGGATGAGAATTACTCATTTTATGGAATCTCCACAACCAAGTTACCAACAGCTTGTCCGCTTTCCATCATTTCATGTGCTGCGGCAATTTGCGATAAAGGAAAACGTTGAGCAATTACATGATGCAATCCAGCTTTTAAACAAGTTGTAATATCTTCTGCGGCTTTCTGATGCGCTTCTTTCGGCATCATATAAACTAGCACGTAATGAACCGTGACATTTTTGTAGACTAAAGAATAAAAAGGTATCTGCGGTTCTTTATTTGAATCAGACGCATAGGTGGCAATAATTCCATTGCGCTTCAATACTGCCAAGTTAGTTTCTAAATTACTGGCAAAGTCTACATCAACAACTCGATCGACGCCTTTATTATCTGTTATTTCTTTTATTCGAGCCGCCACATCTTCTGTTTTATAGTTGATCGCATAATCTGCTTTCCCCAAACGAGCGATTTCGGCTTTCTGGGGAGAACTTACGGTGGTGATAACTTTTGCACCCCCCCATTTTGCCAGTTGAATCGCATAGTTACCAACTGCACCCGCACCACCAGTTACGAGGATTGTTTGTCCAGTGACTGCACCATCTTTAAAGACGCAATTATGTGCCGTCATTGCGGGAACACCCAAACAAGCGCCGGCAGCAAATTCGGTGTTATCCGGTAATAAAACTGCATTTTCACTCGGTATAACTACATATTCTGCCGCAGTTCCAAATGGATGCGCCAAAGTTGCTTCATAAATCCAAACTCTTTCCCCCACTCTTTCAGGAGATACCCCTTCTCCTACTGCGTCAATTATCCCGGCTCCATCATTGTGAGGAATTACCCGTGAATGTCGCATTTTTAGCCCACCCCAGCCACTCCGCTGCTTGACATCCGATGGATTGACACCAGAAGCGTACACTCGCACGCGGACTTCATTTGCACCTGGTTGGGGAATTTCTACTTCACCAATATTTAGTACTTCTTGAGGATTGCCAAGTTTCTCGTACCATGCTGCTTTCATAGTTTTTATTGTTTGAGGTTCAAGGGTTATGCTCATTTTCTCTAAAAATGCGCCCAAACCTTAGAAGAGTTGGGCTACATATACACACACTCGTGTGCCTTTGCAGCCTCAAGATTAAGCTCCTAAATGTAGTAACGGCTACCCTACGGGAAAGCTCCGCTAACAGCCGTTGAAACGCTTGCAATTGAGCGGTAAACCGCTGACTACGAAATTATCTCAGCTAATCTGCGAATTGCTTCGACTAGTTGCTGTTGTGTGAGTTCGCTGTAGCCAAAGATAAATTCACCTGTGCGATGCGGTGTGAGATACTGAGGAGCAGCAGACATCATCGCGATACCAACTTTTGCAGCACGTTGAATTATCTCTTCATCGCTGAGATGGGTGTGTAACTGCACCATCAAATGAATTCCCGCTTTTTCGCCTAAAATTGTGGCGTTTTCCCCAAAGTTAATTTTTAAGGCTTTGACGAGAACTTGACGACGGCGATCGTAAAGTTCGCGCATTTTTCTGATGTGACGTTCTAAATGTCCTTCGGCGATGAAGTCTGCAAGCACTTGCTGTTCTAATATGGGTAAATGGCGATCGCTTAACCACTTCGCACGAGCAAATAAAGCAACTAAGCTTTTTGGCAGCACTAAATAACCAATCCGCAAGCCGGGAAACAGCACTTTGGAAAAAGTACCACTATATAATACTGAATCACTGCGATCCAATCCTTGCAAAGCTGGAATCGGGCGATCGCCATAACGATATTCACTATCATAATCATCTTCAATAATCATCGCCCCACTTTGCTGTGCCCAAGCGAGTAATTCCAACCGACGCGGTAGAGATAAAGTTGCGCCGGTGGGGAATTGGTGAGAAGGTGTGACGTAAACCAGCCGAATCGGTTCGTTTGTATAATTTGTCAGTTCTTTTACCAGCAAACCTGACTCATCCACAGCAATCGGTAAAAGTTTCGCACCTTGAGTTTGAAAAATTAACCGAGCGCTGAGATAACCTGGATCTTCAAGTGCGATCGTATCACCGGGCGCGATCAACAAACGAACAATTAAATCGAGTGCTTGTTGCGTACCGTTAGTAATTAGCACTTGATTTGCTTCGCACTTCACAGCGCGGGAAGATAGATAAAGAGCGATCGCTTCTCGCAACTTTTTATAACCCAAAGGATCTATTGAATAGTCCAACCAATTCAAATTAGAGCTACAATAACGCCCAAGTAGCCTGCGCCACAACTTAATCGGAAATTGTTCAAAAGCCGGTCGTCCATAACGGAAATTAATCGTGGCATTTACTTCAGCAATTCTAGGGACATTCTCTGTATTAGATAAAGTGATTGCATACTGATTTAACTTGACTGGTGGACGAGTAATTTTTCCAGCAGACTCAATCGGTGTTGAACGCAACAAATCATCCGGAAGTTGAGCGCAGACAAACGTACCAGAACCCACAACAGTTTCTAAATAACCCTCGCAAAGTAGTTGTTCATAACTTTGGGTGACAGTAGTACGAGAAATACCGAGAGATTTCGCAAGCGATCGCGTAGAAGGAATCCGTCCCCCAGGTGACAACCGTCCGCTAAGAATGCAGTATCGCAGTTCTTGATAAAGCTGCTGATGTAAGGGTAGAGAGGAATTATTGTCAAGCCTTATTGCTAAATCCATACTCTGCGTACCTTTGCGTTTACCTTTGCGAACCTTTGCGTTTCAATCCAAAGTGGACTTATATTAAATCACAAAAGTGGCTCTTGTATAAGACCACTTTCACTTATTACGCTAACAGTAGTTGAAATAAACGCTCCCAACAATGCTGACGCAAAGACAAATCATCATCAGAGAAGCAACAACCCAAGAAGACTTACTGATTGCACAGCACTTTTACCAAATGTGGCAAGATATGGGCATCCCCGAAGACGCTATCAACCCAGACTGGCATAATATCACCCTTGAGTTTATCAAGCAGGCGCGTCGAGATTTGTTTTACAAAGCTTTTGTCGCGGAAGTTGATAATGCAGTTGTTGGTTCTGCAAGTTGTCAAATCATTGGGGATTTATTCCCGAATATTTTTAAACCAGAGTACCGCAAAACCGGATACATTTGGGGCGTTTACGTCGAACCATCTTACCGCAGACAAGGCATAGCCAAACAATTAACTAGCATAGCAGTAGAGTATTTGAAAGCGATCGCCTGCACGCAAGTAGTTCTTGGTGCCTCACCAGCAGGTAAACCAGTATATTCCAGTCTTGGTTTCTCCCAAGGCAATCAAATGATACTTAATCTCGTAGTGAGCGCTTAAGCGCTCCAAATCATCTATGAATAATCCAGAAAACCTAACTCCCACACAACGCAGCCAAATCAAACGAGTACCTCAGCGCGGAAATTATGAACGCCAAGTTATCTATCAAATTTTAGATGAAGGCTTAATTTGTCATCTTGGATTTGCAGTAGACAATCAGCCGTTCGTCATTCCCACTGCTTACGGTCGCGTGGAAGACCAACTTTACATACACGGTTCACCAGCAAGTCGCATGTTGCGCTCCTTAATTACTGGTATTGAAGTTTGCCTAACCGTCACCTTACTTGATGGTTTGGTAATGGCGCGTTCAGCCTTCCATCACTCAATGAACTATCGTTCTGTAGTCATATTTGGTACAGCAAGCGTAGTAAAAGATGCCGAAGAAAAGCTAGAGGCTCTACGAGCTTTCACCGAGCATGTAGTACCCGGACGATGGGCAGAAGTGCGCCAACCCAGCCGCCAAGAATTACAAGGAACCTTAGTACTATCGCTTCCCTTAGCCGAAGCATCTGCCAAGATACGGACTGGTGCGCCATTAGATGATGAAATAGATTACGATTTACCAGTGTGGGCGGGTGTTGTACCATTGCAATTAGTTGCTGGTGAAGCGATCGCTGATTCTCGTTTGCAACCAGGTATTACTCCACCGACTTATATACAAAATTACACTCGCGTGCATGTAATATAAAATACATCAATTATGGCAATTGACATCTGAAAATTTTCCTAGCCAAGCCTGCTCGTGCTTTTCATAACAGCTGTCAATCATGTTAACGTAACAGTATTTCGCATGAGCATCTAACTTAATTAACGCCTTCCAGGTTTGAGGATTAATCACACCATCGGCGGTCATTTGGCAGGATACCTGAAAATCTTTGACAGCAGCAGCAGTTTTTTGTTGAAAGACACCATCGACTGCACCAAAGTAGTAACCAGCGTATCTTAGTGCCTCTTGAACAGCTTTAACTACTGAACTAGCAGTACCAACATGCAAGCGTGGCAAGCTAGCAGGTCCGTCACACAAGAAAGCCCAAGTTTTTGGTCCGACAATGCCATCTATCGGTAAAAAAGTCAGGCATTGCAGGTATTTAACCGCAATTAAAGTGTTTTGATTAAAGTAGCCAGTTTCCGCCACATTTTGGGGAAACGACGATGCGGTATCAAATTCCCTTAGCCGCTGATTGAGAATATTTTGCATTTGTTTGACTTCTTCACGACTCGCACCTAATTCTAGGGTTGGTCTGTGGAGAAGATATGGAATTACCCTCACCATAATCTAGATATCTCCTTGATGCTTTTTTAGCTGATAGAAGAAGATCCATATGGTTTATGGTTATTCCGGAGAATCTTTGGGGTAATTTCTTTGGGTATAGCTTGTATGGTTCTGTATCAATGCAAGCACGCAACCTTGAGGCGATAAGCAAAGCTTAAACCTTTGCTTATCGCCTAATTCATCTGCTTGATTGGTGCAACGCCGCTTTTTTTGTCGCCGTAAGAGTGGCAACGAGCACTGCTTCTAATTTCCAATTGGTGCTGCTAAAGGTTGGCGTGGTGTACCACCTCCACCAATGCTGTTCGGTTTGTTGTTGTCCACAACCTTCACCGCATCAATGATTTTGGCGAAGTCAGCTTGGAGCGCTGCATCTCCATGAACTTGATGTCCGGTGACTTGCTCGTACTCTTGCTCGGCGCTTCGCTCAACGCAGAGGTAATTGTAGTCCCACCCGGAATCGTCAACGACGTAAGCACCGTAGTCTTGCATCGCTTTAAAGATTTTCTTGCCTGCTTTGCTAGTCAGTCCCAAGCTCTCTGCTGTGACATTGGGCGGAATTGCTAGCAACGAACCCATAACCAGCGCCGGATTGGAGCCATGATATTGGTTTGCCGCATTAGAATCAGCGAGACGGGCGGGCCAGCGGCGACCGGGAGTTGACGATGCAGAATTGTAGTGCAGCCAGTTGCCCCAGATAACAATCTTGAGTGCGTGAGGGATAGGGTCGTCGTTCAACAACTCACCTTTGCGAATGCTACCGCCAATGCTCGACATCCCCGAACCACCATGTCCACCGTCAATGCCATCACCGTAGATGTCCTGCTGTCCAAACCAGACGCCGTAAAGCGGGGCACCCTCCTCACAACGGGTGGTGACGTTATAAGATACCAGGGTTTTGCCATCCGGCATTAAGAACGCCGAGGAGTTGTTGGGAGTAGACCCTGGCTTTGCATCCTCAATGACGAGATCGTAAGGAACGTTCAACGGTTGACCCGCTTCGGGATGCCATTGCGCCTGCTGCTGCGGCGTAGTGCCGGTGCAGCGACCTTGACCCCAAGAACCAGGCATATAGGTTGGCACAGCTGGGTCGCTTTCCTTGGTTATGATGAACCAGTCGGTGTCAACTCCAACGCTCTTTGAGCCGATATAGGCATCAACGTATTGCGCGTTTGATCCAATCGGCATATTCCAGATGCTGTCGCAGGCAAACGGCTGTGTGTACTTGTCGCGTGTTTGACTTTGACTGCATTTGCTAGCATCCGAGCTGAATGTTGGAGTGCTAGCTTGGGCTATGAAAGTGGGGGTAGTAGGAGTTGGGTGTGAAAGCTTTCTTGAGCTATTTGCTAGCTGCGGTTTGGTATCTTTACTCAGACTCAAGCTTGATTGATTTTGAATGCTAGCGCTGATTAGGGAAGCAGCATTGAGAGCATGGCTAATAGTACTCAAGGTACTAGAATCAGAAATTATCATTTGCCTCTTCTCTTTTGATCAAGGTTGGCTGAAGCTCACAGAAAAGTGAGTTTTCTTGCTCCAAGTTGGTAGAAGCAAAACCCTGAAAAACTCTTTCTTTAACTCCAAGGGACTTGGCATCCTCATTGGATTTGAGCTATATCAACCCGAAGTGAAGTAAAGCCTGCTTACGCAAGTAAGGGCTTAAACTCTTCCTCAAGTTGTCTACTTTACACAAACTTGTTCAGAATATGTCAAAACTTTAAGTATGTCAATGCGTAATTCTAATGAAGAGAAATGATAGTATTTTATCTTCATTTTTATCGCGCTAACCCATATCTTGTGTATCTTGTCAATCCGTAAGTCCTAATGTAGCCTTTAGGAAAGACCGCACTCAATCTTATTCCAGCCCTTGGGCTTGGCTCGTTCCGACGCTCGTTCCGACGCTCGTTCCTCGCTAACGCTGCGCTATCGCTAACGCTTCAAAGATCGCCAGTACGAATAGACCCAAACCGACTCCTGGATGTGGACTCACCGTGTATTTAATTGCTCGTTGCGTGTCGTGGATTTGGATGTTGCCGAGTGTATCTTTTTTCGTTCTCATATGCCTTAATGTCATCCCGTCAGCTTATGAAAGCTAGTATTTAATCTAATACGTATCGTATTATTCAAAGAAAGCGGTGATGAGAAAAATGAGTGAAAAAAAATCGCCTTTAGGTGTAGGGGAGAACCATAAAAATAAATCTCCAGCCCAACGGGAGAGCCAGTACGAATAGAACGCCAGTCCGCTCAACGCGGGGAACCCGCGCACGCGGCTGGCTCCGGAAACCGACTCCTGGATGTGGACTCACCGTGTTTTGAAATTATTCGCACGGCTTGTGCGGATCTAGGTCTTCGGGCTGGAGATTTATTTACTGGTAAGTGCCTAGGAAGACCGCGATCAAAAGAATCACAACAAGCAATCTGTGCTGCGTGGAAGTTATTAGAGACAACAACTTATCAGGGATTTGTCGCTCATGAGTGCGATCGCATGAGAGAAAAATTAAGAAATGGAACGTAATAAGTAGAACTTACTCAGAAAATAATTGATAATTGGTACGAATTGCAAAGGAACTTATTTACGCGCATTCGTGCTCCCGTATATTTTGGAAAATCCGAGCAGCACTTGCACTTGAAAATTTATTTTTAGCTTTTGCTTGTCAATGCGCTCATTCCTATATACATAGGAATGAGCGCTTTCCTAAAGTCTTGTAGGGGACCCTTCATGAATTGCCCCTACGTAAATTCAAGCTTTGACGACATGAGTGCGTAAGTCTTATATACATAAAAAAATCTCACAACTGATGAGCATTATGATTTAAACGCATCATAATTTTTTCTGGTTCTGTCAAATTTTTAAAACCGTAACGACGATAAAGCCCGTGGGCATCTTTTGTTCCTAATAACCACCTTTGAACATCTTGTAATTCTGGATATTCCAAAATATAGTTGACAAACCATTTACCTAAACCCTGTCCTCGATAAGGCTCAAGAATAAAAACATCTTTTAACAACGCAGAAGTTGCATAATCAGTGATTACTCTAGCAAAGCCAACTTGTGTATCACCTTCATAAAGTCCAAAGCATAAAGAATTTTTGATTGACTTTTCGACAATTCTTAATGGAATATTCTCAGTCCAATAGCAACTTTGTAAAAAATCATGAATTGCTTTTATATCTAATTTAGATTTATCCGTACTGATATAAAACTTATGTTTTAATTCTTCGTTCATCAGACTACATTGATTATTTATAGTGTTTAGATATGGTAATTAATTTTAATTCATCTGTGCGGTCAGCGCATTAAAGTCGTTAAAACCCCTCTTCCTTCACTCGTCTTTCAGCCATATTTTGAGTAGTCAAAAGGAAAATTAAATATTTTATACATATTAATGTAGAAAATACTGAACCCTGAACTTGATAGCCAAGGTTATATTAAGATACACGTCATGTAAATGAAGTGTGCAAGGAGAAGGGTGCATTTACCTACCATTGATTATGAATCAACATCAACCCCCAGCTTGGAAAGATGTCCGTGCTGCTTTTCAAAAAATTTGGGGTTATGATGATTTTCGTCCCCCACAAGGAGAAATTATCCGCTGTTTGTTGGCAGAAAAAGACGCATTAATTATTATGCCCACAGGTGGCGGAAAGTCAATATGCTTTCAGTTGCCGGCACTGCTACAAACAGGATTAACGCTAGTAGTTTCCCCCTTGGTAGCGTTGATGGAAAATCAAGTGCAAGAACTACATCAGCGCAACTTGAGTGCAGCGCTTTTGCATAGTGAATTGCCTTCTAGCCAACGACGTGCGGTTTTGCAAGCTTTGGAACGACAACAGCTAAGATTGCTGTATTTATCGCCAGAAACTTTACTGAGTGCGCCAGTTTGGGAAAGATTGTGTCAGCCGCAGTTAAAAATTAACGGATTGATATTAGATGAGGCACATTGTCTGGTACAATGGGGCGATACATTTCGACCAGCTTATCGAAGATTGGGGGCGGTGCGACCAGCGCTGCTAAAATTTAAACCACAGGGAACACACATCAGCGTAGCCGCTTTTACCGCCACCGCCGATCCTCTGGCTCAAAAAACTATTAAAGAAGTCTTAAGATTAGAGCAACCGGCGTTTTTTCGTGTTAATCCGTACCGTTCTAATCTTAACCCCACTGTTCGCATTGTTTGGACACCAAGAGGCAGAAAGCAACATTTATTAAAGTTTATTCAAGAACGGAAACAAGAACCTGGGTTAGTTTATGTACGTACTCGGCGAGATAGCGAGAATTTAGCTGAGTGGTTGAGAGAAAAAGGTTATTCTACAACTTCTTATCATGCGGGATTGGGTGCAGAAAAACGCCGTGCAGTAGAAGCGAGTTGGCTAAGTGGAAAAACCATGTTTGTTGTTTGTACTTGTGCGTTTGGGATGGGGATAAATAAGCCAGATGTGCGTTGGGTGGTTCACTTCCACGCACCGCATTTGCTTTCGGAGTATGTGCAAGAAATTGGACGCGCTGGAAGAGATGGAAAACCAGCGCAAGCATTGATGTTGATTAGTGAACCTACGGGATGGTTAGATCCAGAGGATAAGCAAAGACAGAAGTTTTTTGAGGATCAGATGCGATCGCAACAACTTTCCGCACAACAACTGATGAAAAAACTGCCGAAAAAGGGAGAAGTCAATGCAGTAGCCAAACAATTTCCCGATGGTGCTGTTGCTCTTTCTTTACTACACAGCAGCGGTCAGTTAAACTGGCTTAACCCTTTTGAGTACATTATTGAAGAAAGCAGACCAAAGCAGTTAACGACGCAATTACATGCTGCAAAGCAAATGAATCAGTATCTTACAACAAAGCAATGCCGCTGGCAGTTTTTGTTAAATGCTTTTGGTTTTGGCAAAGAAGCGGCAAACTGGCAGTGTGGACATTGCGATAATTGCAGGAAGTAGTTAGTTGTTAGTTGTTGGTTGTTAGTTGATGGTTGTTAGTTGACGGTTAACAGTTATCAACGCTCCCACATTCATCTGTTGCACACTTTATTACTCAATGAATATTCAATGCTATATAGTAAACACTTTGATATCAAAAGATTTAAGAATGCCTGCATAGAATTTATCAATGCATCAGAACATAAGGTATCTAACGCAAAAGTAATTGGGGATGAGGTGCATCTCCAGTATAAAGAGGCGGGTACAGGAGATGTGTATCATGTAGTGTTTAAGCCTTGGGTTTAAGTTATAATTAGTAAATAAATTATTAATAAAAATAAACATAATTAGTTGGCTTTATATAAATTATGTACGAAATTGACTTAGATTCAGATAGAGAATTTTGCCATTGCGGCAGCTTGATGAAATGCGAAAGAACATATTCGCATAATATGGAAGATAATAATTGTTATAGTAGCGAAATTTTTAAAATTTTCATTTGCTTAACTTGTGATGAAGCAACGGTAATGCTATATACATCATGGCTTTTTGAAAATGAAATGTTTGCATATGCAAATGACCCAGAAGCGAGACTTTATAGAAAATATACTAGAAGAGTGTTACATGCTCCTAAAATAAGCTTGCATAGTTCGATTCCTCAACCTATCGCCGAAATTATTTATGAAGCTCAATCAGTTTTGGGGAAATCTTCGCGTGCAAGTTTTATTTTGTGTAGAGCAGTTTTAGAAGAAATTTGTAATGATTTTAATATCCCTTCTACTAAAACAAATAACAAAGGTGAACTATATTTTATTAGCCTTGCTAACAGGCTTAAACTTTTAATAGAGAAAGAAAAAATATCAGATGAATTAAGTGAAATTATTGATGGTATTAAGGAACTTGGTAATGAAGGAGCGCATTCAGGACATATTATTTTTTCAGAAAAAGTTGAAATTGAAGATGCTGAGAATTTATTAAAGCTAGTAAATTATATAATTGAACGGCTTTACGTTGACAAATATAGACAGGAAGAAGCTAAAAAAGTATTGGATCAATTGAAACATAAAATACTACCACCGCAGTAAATTTAAAAGTTAGCCCTGAGGCAAGTTTTAACAGCACCCTACATTAAGAGGATAACAAAAAGCCAAATAAATATTGATACTAATCAGGTAGCAGGGCTTATTAAAGTTAAATTTAAAAATCTCCCATAAATAATTGATTAAACAAGTTAAGTTGCTATAATAGTTCCCCCGCTGCATCAACTTCTTCACGGTCAATATCAATATAAAGTGCCAAACTTGCAGAACTAGCATGACCAGACCTCTTCTGTAATGTTGGCAGCGGGACACCTGCTTTATACAACTTAGTCACTGTTCGTCAGTCAGTACAGAAGCCTGACCATTGCGCTGTATCTTCATAACTTACAGGTGTTGCTGATTTTTTAAAAGAGCAAATGCTAATTCCCCCTACAACAACCACTCTACAGCTTAAAGCGTGAGAAATTAGCAAGTCTTATCAAGGAAAACGCCCAAGATGCCTATTATTCCGTGGAAAGATAAGTATTTATTAACTACAGTCAAGTAGAACTAAGGCTTCCCTAATCTTCTCTTAATTGCCCCGCCTTTGTTTGCTGGCAACGGCAGGGCATCTTTTAATAGTGCGATCGCGGCGGCAATAATTTTTTTATCCTGCCCCCCTGCAATGAGATTAGCTATCGACTATCCACTATCGACTATCCACGCTCCTACTAACCACCAACCAGCCTAAAATTGGCGTAAAAAGCGCAAATCGCTATTGTATAATCGGCGAATATCATCCATTTGGTGTAAAACCATCGCAAAGCGTTCGACACCAAAACCGGCGGCAAATCCAGTGTAAACTTCTGGGTCGTAACCCACAGCTTTCAGCACATTTGGATCGACCATACCGCAGCCCATAACTTCTAACCAGCGACCATTCCACTGCAAATCGACTTCCGCAGAAGGTTCTGTAAACGGGAAATAACTGGCACGGAAGCGAATTGGTAATTCGCCAAACATTGCTTCTAAAAACAACTTAATAGTGCCTTTGAGGTCTGTAAAAGTTAGTCCCTCGTCAATTGCTAAAAGTTCTATTTGATGAAAAACTGCCGAGTGGGTAGCGTCTACATCATCTTTCCGATAAACTCGTCCTGGGGCTACAATCCGAATCGGTGGTTCTTCGGCTTCCATGTAACGAATTTGGACACACGAGGTTTGAGTACGCAGGAGATTTCCATCTGGGAGGTAGAAAGTATCCTGCATATCACGGGCAGGGTGGTCGGGGGGGGTATTCAGAGCCTCAAAGTTGTAGTAATCTGTTTCCATCTCTGGACCTTGAGCCACGGTGTAGCCCATACCGATAAAGATATCCAGCGCTTGGTCGATAATGCCATTGAGGGGATGAACACGTCCTTGAGGGCTGTAAATTCCCGGCATTGTTACATCTAGAGTTTCTGCTTCTAGCTGTGCGTGAATTTGAGCAGCTTCTAGGGAAGCACGTTGTTTGTCTAAACTGGTTTGAAGGCTTTCTTTGACTGTATTGCCGATCGCCCCAATTGAGGGTCGTTCTTCGGCACTTAATTGTCCCATACTCCGCAACAGCGTGGACAATTCCCCTTTTTTACCAAGGTAGCCGACTCTTAGTTCTTCTAGGCGTTCTAAGCTATCAGCAGCTGCGATCGCTTTTTCTCCTTCAATTCGCAGTGCTAAAAGTTGAGCCTCTAAATTGCTGGGCTGATTCGTCATTTCTTACAGTTATTGGGCATTGGGCATTGGGCATTGGGCATTGGGCATTGGGCATTGGTTAGAAGACTAATGACCTTAGTAATAATGCCATTGATGAGTCAAAGGCAAGGGTTAAAGCAAACCTCTTTTTACCAGTTTAAAGGCTATTGTCTAAGGGAAGCATGTTTTTTTGTTCAAAGCCTGTGACCCATGACATTGACAATTGTCTCTTAACTATTGACTATTGACTATTGACTATTGACTAAAGACTTATGAAATTACTAATTAGCAATGATGACGGGGTTGCGGCTTTAGGGATTCGGACTTTAGCTAATTGTTTGGCACAAGCCGGTCATGATGTGACTGTAGTTTGCCCGGATCGCGAGCGATCGGCAACCGGACACGGACTAACTTTGCACCAACCAATTCGCGCTGAAATCATTGAATCGGTGTTTCATCCTGCTGTCAATGCTTGGGCTTGCGATGGCACTCCTTCCGATTGTGTTAAATTAGCGCTGTGGGCTTTGCTAGACTCTCCCCCTGATTTGGTTGTTTCTGGCATTAATCAAGGTGCTAATTTGGGAACCGAAATTCTTTATTCCGGAACTGTTTCCGCCGCAATGGAGGGTATAATTGAAGGCATTCCCAGTGTGGCATTGAGTCTTAGCAGTCACACTTGCAAAGATTTTCAACCTGCTGCTGACTTTGCGAAAATTCTCGTAGACCAAATAGCAGCAAAACCCATACCAGAATTGATGTTGCTTAACGTCAACATTCCCGCTGTCAAGTGGTCAGAAATTGCTGGAGTGACTATTACCCGTCAGGGAGTGCGACGCTACGTAGATGTTTTTGACAAGCGCATCGATCCGCGTGGAAAAACATACTACTGGTTAACCGGAGAAGTTCTTGAGGATGTAGAACCGCCATCCGATTTAAATTTGCCTGAAAATGTACCTACTGACGTGCATGTTATCCGTAAAAACTACATCAGTATAACCCCATTGCAATATAATCTCACCTATGCGGGTGGCGTTAATCAATTGTCTGAGTGGGAATTTAAATTTCCTTGAATAATTTTATGTACAAGGGAGCTAGTAAAGCTTGTTAAATGCATTACAAGAAAATTTAGGCTATAAAGTAGGAGCAGTCTTGAAAACAACTCATACATATACGCCTGGAAAACTCAAGGAATTTGCCTTGCAGTCTCTAATAATAAGCAAGAGCAAGATAACCAAATTAAGCAAAACTAGCATTGAAAAGGGTATGCTGTTTTACCAAGAAATTCCCCGTTTCACAAAGCGCACAAGATACAGCATAAACTGGACAAACAGGAGTAACAATTTCTTTTATCGATCGCCCGCTCAGTATCCAGCAAAGCAACACCCATGTCTAGGATAGATAATCAATTTACCGTACAATTTTGGGGCGTTCGCGGCAGCATCCCCAGTCCAGGACTACATACCGTTCGTTACGGCGGTAATACCCCTTGCGTTGAGATGCAAGCGGGCGGTAAACGCTTAATTTTCGATGGTGGTACGGGACTGCATGTTTTGGGGCAATCATTATTGCGCCAAATGCCGATAGAAGCTCATATATTTTTCACGCACTCCCACTGGGATCATGTACAAGGATTTCCCTTTTTTACTCCAGGTTTTGTCAGGGGAAATGACTTTCATATTTATGGGGCGATCGCTCCTGATGGTTCCACTGTCGAACAGCGGCTAAATGACCAAATGCTGCATCCAAATTTTCCCGTACCTTTGCAAATCATGCAAGCAAATTTGGATTTTTACAATGTAAAACCCGGAGAGCCAATCAAAATTAATGATGTTATCGTCGAAACGGCACCTCTGAACCATCCGGGTGAAGCGGTAGGATACCGAGTTAATTGGCGGGATGGTGCGGCTGTTTATATTACTGATACTGAGCATTTTCCCGACAGGTTGGATGAAAATGTGATGTGGCTAGCTCGTAACGCCGATATCCTCATTTATGACTCCACTTATACCGACGATGAATATCATTCGCCAAAGTCGCCGAAAATCGGTTGGGGACATTCCACATGGCAAGAAGCTGTGAAAATAGCCAAAGCAGCTAACGTCAAAACTTTGGTAATTTTCCACCACGATCCGGCACACGACGATGAATTTTTGGATCGTGTAGGCCAAGAAGCAGCGGTGCAATTTCCTGGTGCGATTATGGCACGAGAAGGAATGGTACTTCAGGTTCCCATATCCATGCCCTTATCAGAATCTATTCCTGTTAGTGAGTTTTCTGCTTAAAGGTTGTAGTCGAAGCGATGGGAGATTTTAGTTTAGATTGGTGATAAACAGCTTTATCGCCACATACCCCAACGGGTATGCCGCAACTTGAACTACACCGAATGCGGGTTCTTCCGCACGAGCGCAAGAAGCGGATGAATGGCAGTTGAGCTAAACGGCAGCAGCGAAAAGTTAGTTGAGGGTGAATTCATTCTCCCGAAAACTAGCCTTTGAAAAATGAATTTTTTCGGAACTGCTTCAAAAACCTAAAATCCCCGAATCGACGTGGTAAATCTGTCTCCAAATGGGTGTGCTGTGTGGGTTGCTTCTGACACCAAATTGGCTTTAACGCCTACTGCTGTTGCGCTGGGCAAATTTGATGGTGTCCATCGCGGGCATCAAAGAGTAATTGCACCAATTTTGCAACAAGCCAATAGAGAAAATAGAGATAAAGAAAGTAATACTAATTACATTTACTCAACAGTTGTCACCTTTTATCCCCATCCACAAGAATTTTTTACAGGGATACCTCATGCTTTGTTGACACCAGTGGATGAAAAAGTGCAACAGTTGCGATCGCTTGGCGTAGAACAACTGGTACTATTACCCTTTGGCAAAGAATTATCAGCTTTGACTCCCGAAGAATTCGTAGAACAAATTCTCGTACAACAACTGCAATGTCAACAAATTAGCGTCGGGGAAGATTTTTGTTTTGGTAAAAAGCGCAGTGGTACCGCCAAGCATTTACAATTTCTCGCCGCCAAGTATAACATTCCCGTCACCATCGTTCCCATCCAAACTCATGCAGGTGAGAGTGTCACTTCCACCGAGGAGGCTCGTATTAGCACTTCACTAATTCGTCAACATTTAGCAAACGGTAATATCGAACTCGCCAACCAACTTTTAGGGCATCCTTATACCCTAATTGGTGTTGTCGTCCAAGGTCAACAAATTGGCAGAACTATTAACTTTCCCACCGCCAATTTGCAATTACCTAAAGAGAAATTTTTGCCCCGTCAAGGTGTTTACGCAGTTCGCGTTTTTATCGAAGAAAACCAAACTGACACAATCGTTGGCGTAATGAATATAGGCGATCGCCCAACTGTAAACGGCACTCATCCAACCGTAGAAGTGCATCTGTTAGATTGGGTTGGCGATTTATACGGCAAAAATCTAACAGTGCAACTCGCCAAATTTTTGCGCCCAGAACAAAAATTTTCTTCTCTAGAAGACCTAAAAACACAAATTCAACTTGACTGCATTGCTGCAAAAGAAGTGCTGAGTGGGAACACTATATAAAGGGTAATGGGTAATGGGTAATGAGTAATGGGTAATGGGTAATGGGTAATGGGTAATGGGTATGGAAAGAATCTCTTATTACCAATTCGCAATTCCCCATTCGCAATTCCCCATTCGCAATTTCCCATTCGCAATTCGCAATTCCCCATTCCCCATTCCCGATTCCCCATTCCCCATTCCCCCAGTGCATGAGAAAAAAAATTGACGCGCTTACACAAAATCTCGCTCTGACCATCGTTGGTAAAACAGAGGCAATACGCTTAGTATTAGTTGCTTTGTTAGGTGGTGGTCACGCTTTACTAGAAGATGTCCCTGGAGTCGGTAAAACCCTGCTGGCAAAGTCTCTAGCTCGTTCTATTGATGGCAAATTTCAACGCCTGCAATGCACCCCAGATTTACTTCCTACTGACATTACTGGTGTCAATATTTGGAACCCAAAAAGCGGCGAATTTAGCTTTCTCCCTGGTCCAATATTTGCCAATGTGCTGCTAGCTGATGAAATTAATCGGGCTACACCCCGCACTCAGTCAGCCTTGCTGGAAGTGATGGAAGAACAACAAGTAACGGTAGATGGTGTTTCTCGCGCTGTTCCTACACCCTTTTTTGCGATCGCGACTCAAAACCCCATCGAATATCAAGGTACTTTTCCCTTGCCAGAAGCGCAGATGGATCGGTTTATGCTTTCCTTGAGTTTGGGTTATCCTTCTCAAGCTGAAGAATTACAGATGCTGCAAAGTGTGGATAAGAATATCAAAGTTGCTGATTTACAACCTTGTATTACTTTGGCAGAGGTGCAGGAATTGCGCCAAATTTGCGCTCAGGTAAGAGTGGAAAGCTCATTACAACAGTATATTTTGGAATTGGTGCGGGCGACGCGCCAAGATGAGGAAATCTCTCTTGGTGTCAGTCCTCGCGGTACAATGGCTCTACAACGAGCTACGCAGGCGTTAGCTTTTCTGTTAGGACGTGATTATGCGATTCCCGATGATGTGAAGTTTCTTGCTCCTTATGTTCTTTGCCATCGTTTGATTCCTGCGGGAGGACGCAGGGCAAGAACTGTGATGGAGCGGTTATTGCGGGCTGTGCCGATTCCATAACTCTCGTTCCAAGTTGCGTTATTCGCCCTCAGGCTATAAGCCTGGACGGCAGTCGCTACAACGGAGGGAACCTCCGCAACGCGCTGCCTCGGCTATACAAACGAAGCCCACCTTCGTGGGCTAAAACCTTAATCTGTAACGCTATTAAGTCAGTTCTACAAATACACCGCTGCGGGAAAACTCTTCTTCTTCAGGAGTGAAGTAGGGAGCTTTATCCACAAGGTTAGGATCAAAACAATATGTTTCTTGTAAAAATTGTCCGCCGATCACAGCCGACTCCAAATCGTTGATGTAATCTTGTGCAACCAGACACGCTTCCTTGATGCCTTGCCAATCACCCTTTTGCAACAGCTTTTGCAATGTGGTTCTTGCCCCAGTTCTTCTGCTGAGATGGTACTGTTGCCGTCCTCGTCAAACATTTGGAAAGCTTCCCACAACTTTGCCACTTCTTCAGAGGTCATTACCTTGTTTTCATGCTCCACAGGCATCATCAATAAATCCTCGATAATTGTTGAACTTTGCTATATATCAATCGATTTTGACACGGAAGCGAACGAAGCCGTAATTGTTGTCGGCTGTGTTGTCAAGATTGCCAAAATTAGCGATCGCTGCTCCTTTAAGATTATTTTGATTAGAGCAAACGTTATTCGTTGGTAATGGTGCTAAGGGCGAGAAAAAGCTAGCATTATCGCTATCTGCCGCATTCGTCCTCGGTGTAACTGTGTTCGCCATATTTACCAAAATGCCACTACCTGAACCAAAACTGTCAGGAATGAACTTTGTCCCGTTGGGGATAAAGTCACAAAATTTGGCATTTTGCACCGGCTGATTGCCATCAGAAAGGAAATACACGGTATATTCTACTTCATCGCCACTTTGCAAACGTATTTGCGGGCTAATGATGGGAACTCCTATCGGCGGTAGTTGTGACCATCCGGCGGCATTGTCATTATCCGCCTTCGGCGGAAGGCAGAAGGCAGAGGGCAGAGGGCAGAAGGTATAAATTATGTCTTTGATTCAGCCTTCTGGCTGGAGCCAACTGGGTATAAAACCCCACCGTCTACACGGTGGATTCAATCGGTTGGGGTTTGAATCCCCATCCGATTGCTCCTTCAGCATAGCTGCCTCCTGCCCTCTGCCTTTCTTCAACATCATTTGGGTCATCGATAAAGGTATTAAAGTTGACGTTATTTATTGACGCGCCGTTTCTAATTACATTGGTAATTCGCTTGACTCCACGCAACTGCGGTAATTGAGGAGGGTTGATAAAGTTGATGATTGTGGGGTCAGGATTTATACCATCGCCGGTGGGTTGGTTGACATTGCCGTTTGCATCTGGGTTGCCGGAATTTACCCCGGAACCGGGTAGATTGGGGTTAATTGTGTCACTGGCATCAGAAGCGATCGCCTTCCCCCCATCTCCTGTAAAATTAATACTGGCTATGTTGCTAATTCTCGTTTCAGAATTAGGCAGAATGCGGGCGTTATAAGTAACTGTAACAGTGCTGTTTGGCGGCACAGTGCCGGGATTGGAAAAGATAATTGAATTGCCAGTACCGTTAAAACTGTTGTTGGGTAAGGTAGAAGCAGCGTTGAAACCCGAAGAAAATTCAATTGCGTTCGCACTATCTTGTAAAATTTGTAGTTGTGCGGGAACGCGATCGCTAATCACGAGATTATCTACAGGATTAGCTGGATTCGGATTGGTAACGATGATCGTATATTGGACATCATCACCACCTGTAACAGTTTTTGTATTGTCATTGTCTCGCAAAAAGCGCACTGACTTGCGAATTGTCGGAGTTAAAGAAGCTACAGTTACATCTTCACCTGGATTTGCCGCATCATAACTTGTACTTGTTGTACCGTTGGCAGTGGTGCGGGTTGGGTTGAGATAAGTTGCTGTCGCAGAGTTTTGATAAACACCATCGGCTACGGTTGCAGAAATGTCAGTTGTAAAGGTAATTTCTACAGTAGCGCCGCCAGGAATATCGAATGTGCCAAAATTAACAGTAGTTGCGCCAGCAGTTGCATTGTTAATTGCGTTACGAGTTGCCCCACCAGTTACATTGATAGTGGGAGTGCTTGAGCCATCGAAGGTGAAACCAGCTGGCAAAGTATCGGTAATATTAACGTTAAGCGCTGTACCTCGGTTGACAGCATTAGAAACGGTGATAGTATAACTTGCTTTACTCGGCTTGTTAAGTGGACCGGGCGTGCTGGTAGTTTTATTAACAGTTAATATCGGCAAGCATTCAGCACCGGAATTTGCACCGGGAATACTGCCGGTGGCTGCACTAACTCCACTAGAACCTGTAGTAGAACCGAAGTTTTGCGTAGGGTCAATTGGGTCGCCAGTACCGCCAGGAGTACCACCGCTAACATTGACAACCGCACCAGAACTGCTAAAAACAACACCACCACCGCCACCACCACCAGGACCGTGCGGTGAAATAAATCTGACATCACCGCCTCTACCACCGTTGGCATTTACAGTCAAACCTGTAAGGTTATTATTGGCAGCGGTAACTACCACACTACCACCAGCACCCCCGCCGCCACCACCATCGTTTTCCACATTGTAAGCATCGTCACCATTAGCAGCGATCCCACCGTTACCACTGACGCTGCCAGTACGAATTAATACCATCCCGCCGCCAGGAGCGCCGCTGCTAGCAAGACCATTAGGAAGAATACCTCTGATAATCGAGGTACGATTATTACTTGAGCCTGAACCACCACCCCCACCCAAGACAACGCGAGCAACATCACCCGGAAAAGCTGTACCGCCAAAACCGCCTATAAAGCGTAGAGAATTCCAAGATTCGCCCCCCAAACCGCCAAAACCGCCGTTAGCACCACCACCACCACCGGAGTTTTCATTGTTTGTACCGCCGGGATTTCCATCAGTTGCACCACCGCCGGCGGTACCGGGTGCCCCTCTACCGTAGCTGCCATTTGGGTAGCCTTCATTGATATTATCTAATAGTTGAGGAGTGGCAAGGGAATTTCCAGTTGTGTTGTTAAATGTTTGAATGATAAAGCGGGGTGTACCTGCAATACCTTCACCTTTGGAACCGTTGGCATTTTGGGTTGAAAGGGTGCGGTAGTCATTGAATGATAATCCAGGTTCGCCGTTAAAAAATCTTCCACCGCCACCACGGAAACCTTTACCAGTGACATCTACAGTGGCGTTGTTCAAGTTGAGGTTCCCAGCGACATCATACACCAAAACCCCGCCTGTAGAGCCATTCCACGGGGCAGCGGTCAAAGTTGAATTTACACTAGCGCTAGAGTATTGCGGGACGCGGATTACTTGATATGTTCTTTGTCCTTGAGTGCCAAAGTCAGCATTGCTATAAGAATTCCTCAACCCACCACCGGAACCTGTACCTTTAATAGATATGGAATTTCCGGAAACGGAACTTGTAGCAACAACATATTCATAATTCCCAGCAGTCGAGTTAGTGTAACCACTCGCTCCGGTTGCTCCCCCGGATGGAGCGACTTTAGTATTTGCACTGTTACCACCCCCCGCAACACCATCACCGTAAGCATCAGTGTTACTGGAATTAATATCTGCTGCTTGCATTTGGATGACTAACAACAAGTCACCTGGTTGAATTAACGCTCCGTTGGTGGGTGTTCCGACTGGAATTGACATTGCACCGGGCGATATGGTAGTATTTGCCTGACCTGGGTAATAGGTATTAATTATCCCATTTAAAGGTACTGGACCATCTCTGCCAGGAATAGCGCATAACTGCGGTGTAACTTGAGCGGATACCGGAAAAGCGGTAAATAAAAGCAGGTTTTGATAACTAAATGTAGTTGTCAGTAAAATTACAGGAATTTTCATTTCTTCCTTTGCGCCTCTGCGCCTTTGCGTGAGATAAATATAAGGATTTAGCGTGCAGGTTCTATCTGTAAGTCGTTTTCTTGTTCTTCGATGATGATTTCTACACCCCTGATATCTTTGAAAATCAATTCCGCACGTCTGTCTCTTGCAGTATCAATACGGCTATTACCTTGAGAACGTCGCTTAGTTTCACCTAATGAGCGAATGGTCATTCTTTCTGGCGCGATCGCACTTTTTAAGAGATAATTTCTCACAGATGAAGCGCGTCGCTTACCCAACGCTAAGTTGTATTCATCACTTGCACGCGGGTCTGTATGTCCTTCAATTTCCACGATAATGAAAGGATATTCGCGCAATACTTCGACGACGCGATTTAATACCGTTGCACTTTCAGAACTAATATTAGATTTGTCTAAAGCAAAGTGAACAATACGCGGTACTTTCAAACGTATCGGTTCTGGTTTTGGTTGTGGTTCTGGTGTCGGTTCCGGAAGCGGTTCTGGTGTCGGTTCTGGTGCAGCGCTGACACATTGGGGATTTTGGATTTTAGGTCGAGCTATCGTGATCGCTAACGAGCGACTTGGATTTTGGATTGGTTTTGGAGCATTAACAGAACGGATAATCGCGTTGTAAGCTGGTTCGGAAGTGCCATATTTAGGAACAGTAGCGATCGCGCTAATTTTGTCTCCCGCCTGCAACTGAGTTAAACTAGCATTAAACTTGCCTTTTTCATCTACACTTACCGTTGCCAAAGACTGACTCAAAGGACCATAATCATTGTCTTGCTCATCAACTCGGTAAATTTCGACTTGAGAACCAGCGTCAGCAGTACCATTAATTAAAGCCTTGCCATTGACAATAAATAACTCAGAACTAGCAAACTCTGGTGCATTCACCGCTCCATTGCCTGTATCTATGCGTCGGTTTGAACTGTTACGCTTAGGGTTAGAACCATCACCACGTTGAAAATCGCTGACATCCAGATTTTGCTGAGTGTTCAAGTCAATGCTCAAACCTTCTAACTCACCAAATCTGTTATTTTGAATCACGTTACCCAACGCTGAACCAAAACCATAAGCTTTACTCGTGGGAAACGCAGTCACCACCACCCCAGGTCCAGTTTGATGACTGATTTCATTATCAATAACTTGATGTTCATTGCCCATCAAATACACCGCAGCGCGTCGCAAACGCTTACCATTGAAAGCGATGCGGTTATCGCGAATTTGTACTTTCCCTTCAGGTTTGAATAAATAAACACCAGCACCATCGTTACCGCAAATCAAATTACCCTGAAGTTGTGAATTAGAAATTACCCCTTCTAAACGCACTGCATCAGGCATTCCCGCAAGTCCATTACCGACGATGATGTTTTCTATCATCAAAGTATTTTCCGCACGTTGCGATGTAATAATGCCACTGCCATCATGGTAATAAATACGGTTGCGTCGAATTGTCGTCCCCGTACTGTTGAAAACGTAAACCCCAAAAGCAGATGTTTTTTCTGGCATTTTTTCATCTGGGGTAATACCCAACCAGTTATTTTCCAGCACCACATTTTTCGTGCTGTTGTCAATAAAGATATCCGCTGGTGGTATAGTTAAAGTAGCGCCTCGGTTCGACGAACTGAAACCGTAAATACTTAAACCGCGAATTTGGACGTTATCAGCAACGACACTTAAACCGCGAAGTATCTCTTTGTTGAGTGCAGGAGTTATTGCCACCATCGCTTTAGGAATAGCAATTTGGGCAGTAGCTGAACGAGAAGCGTTGTAACCTGTTTGAGTAGTACCATCAACTATCACCGGCTTTGTTAAAGCTGGTAATTCCTGCTGTAACTCAATAGTGGTTTCACTTGATGGTAAGCTAAATTCTATACGTGAGTCCGGCGTATTTTGCCGAACCAAAGCTTTTTCAGCACCGCTTAATTGCTGTATTGGTAAAGTGTTATTTATTAAAGCGATCGCTTCTCTTAAAGTCAACTTATCATCAGCCTTAACAGCATCTTCCCCACTATTCACCACAACCCGCAAGGAAGAGGAGGGGGGGAGGGGGAGAGGGGGGGATTGACTAGCTGCTATTTCAGGTGAGATAAGCAAGAAAAAGCACAACGAAGATATAAAAAGTTTTCTCGTAGTAAGCACTAAAGTGCTTATTTGAGCGCTGAAGCGCTCACTACGTCGTATAATTCCACTCATATGCACTCCTCATTGAGAAAATACTTCTAAAGTTGTATTGACTTTTGGCTTTTCTGTTACAGTTTTAACCTCAGATTCCTGCTGTTGTCTCGGTACTACCTTCTGTCGTCCAAAACCACCGAAAAGCTCATTTACCTTAAAGCTGATGTTCAAATAAGGACCACCATTCGAGCGATAACCTGTAAAATCTCGGTCATCGATACCACCAAAAGCGTAACCTAAACCAATTCGCAAATCTGGTGTGAAATAATACCCGCCTTCTAGCGCTACACCAAATTCGTTGTATCCTTGGTCGGGTTGACCAATCCAACGCCCTTCCACTGCTAAATCGGTGCGGTATCCTAGTTGATAACTTGCGCGTAACTGCGCTAAATGCAAACTGCTACTGTTAGTAAAGTTATTCGCTAAGTAACCTGTGCTGTTACGATATGCGTATTTTCCGTAGAATTCCCACTGCCAATTAGGTGCGTAAATAGCTTCGGCAGCGAAGAGGTGATCTATCGAATTGTTACCGCTACCGTTTAACAAATTGTCGGGAATCGTCGAGGGATTTTGGCGATACTCGTAGCGCAGCAAGGCGTTAAAATTATCGTTATTCGGATCGCGGTAAGCTAAACCTACTTTCAGATTTGCGGTGTCTCCCAATCCTTCTAAAAGTTGATTTGCACCACCGGCTTGGTGATAGCGGACTAATGCAGTTACAGCAGGTGTAATTTTACCAGCAACATTTGCGTAAATTACGGAATTGCTGCCGCCGCTACCGTTGCGATACTCAAATTGGGCACCTGCTTGAAAGTTGGGATTATCAGTGTATTCCAACCCGACGCTGTAAGCATCACCGGAAAACAGTCCTAAAGATGAAGCACTTTGTCCCACAGTATAAGGTTGAGCAAATCTAGCACCTGCTGCTGTGGGGGTAAATAAATTGTTGAATATATGTTCGTAACCTAAATTAAGTTTTAAACCTGGTGCTAAACGGATGCGATGATTTAACCCTACTGCTCCTCGATCGCTCAAGCCCTCAACACCTGATAAAATCGAATAACGTCCGGTGATGTTGGTATTTTCAGATAGTTTGCGGTCAAGAATTGTATCTAAGCTGGTGATGCTGTTGCCTTTGAGCAAGCCGCCATCATAAAATTGGTGTGCTAGTCGCATGGTTACGCCAGGATACAACGCCCAATCTAAACCGAGAGTGGTACGGTTAGGATATAAAACGTCGCTATCACCTAGGTTAAGTTCATTTTGAGCGCGGAAAGTTAAAGCGTTGCTTAAAGGAACGTTGAGATGAGATACTAATTGACTGGCGTTACCGTCAAACTGGTTGCTGATTTTATCTTCACGGGAACGATTGACATACTCTATACCCAAGTCGGAAGCACCGAGTTTTTGCTGAATACCTGCGCGAATCGTGGTAAGTTTGTTATCAACTCGACTTCCTGGGGTGGGTTGCGGTTGCGGGTTGAATAAGTCAAAAAACTGCGATCGCGTTGCGGGAGCGATACCAAAGTTATCTTCGCGATCGTATCCGAAATTAAAGCTGGTAGAATCAGTTAGAAGAGCGATCGCTGATGCACCATAACGAGTTTGTCCGGGTGTAAAACTTGATGTCGCATTATTGGCAAAGTTTTCTGTGAGAGAACGATAGTAAGCTTTTGCTTGAATGCGATCGCTAAAATTCCCAAATGCTTCTAAACGATAAGCAGAACCGCTAACATCCCCAAAGGTGAGAGAATTATGGTTAGAGTGAGCATACTCACCAACAATTTGACCGTTTTTACCTAAAGGTGCAAAAAAGTCAAAGCCGTATAATTGAAACTCTTGCGCTCCTTGATTTTCTCGCAGATAACTACCTGCAATAAATGAATTTGTATTTCCCGCTTCTCCTCTAAAGTTATATTGCAGTCTGCCTGCGTAAAGATTTGTATCTTCACCCCCGTCATTTTGGTAAGTTACAATAATCCGCTTTACAAGAGTACTGCCAAAAGGATTTAATTCTGTAGCGAACATGGGACGGTGAAAATTCAGCGTTCCCCGGTCATAATCAATATCGTAGTCTGCACCACGCGATAAAGGTTTGCGTTCAACTACTGTACCGGGACGATTGATTTCTTCTGATTCTAAGAAGACGTTTTCACTACCTGGAATAACCAAGCGACGCGATAAAAAGTATGTTCCACTCAAACCTGTGGGAGTGATAGTATCTCGTTGAAAGCCTTCGATATTGTTTGCATACAAAGCTGTTAATTGCAGGTTGCCAAAATTGTAGTTTCCTTTAAACCCGTGCAGTTGTCTGGTGGTTGCGGTGTAAAGTTGAGAAGTTCTGGCAAATTCAGTTGTATTGTAATCTCCCCACATAAAGTAGTCGGGTTCCGCACCCGGTACGGGGGAAGTGCGTTCAAAACGAGCATAAACGCTGTCACCAGAAGGTGCGGTAGAAGTAACCGTAGAACTATCACCGTAGACAGGATATTGTTTTTCACAAGATTGAATACTACCAAAAAGGCGATTATCATTATTACAATCTTGATTGAGAGAGCGATCGCTATTAAATGCACCTGTAAATAACCAATCTCCAACTTTACCCGTAGCAAACACAGCAGCATTCAAATCTACTTCAGTTCCTTGTTTTTTCGGGTTGAGAAAGTCACGGTAACTACCCCAATAATTTGTTCCCCCCGCACCAATCCGCAGATTTACAGAACCGGTTGCCAAAGAAGGACGCAAGTAAGTGATGAATTCTACATCTGTATACGCTTCCAGGGGAGAAGAGGAGAGGGGGAGGGGGGGATGGGGGGATGGGGGAGACAAGGGAGACAAGGGAGACAAGGGAGAAAATTCACTTCCAAGTCCTCCTTGTCCCCCTTGTCCTCCAAGTCCTCCTTGTCCCCCTTGTCCCCTTGTTCCCTTGTCTTCTAATGCATCAACTGCGGCGCGAATTTGGACTCTTTGCGCTTCTAAACTTGATTGCAGAGTTGCAGTGAATATACCATTACGCGCAAGTACTTGAAACCCGCTTGCGTCTTTGTCTTGATCTGCACCGATAAACTTACCACCACTAGCGGTTAAAGTAACGGTGACATTTTTGGGTATGATTTCCCCATCTTCATCAATAATTTTACCATTTAACTCGATAGTTGAACGTCCATCAGCCGGAAGAAAGCGATCGCCTGTAGGTGCAATACTGATTTTTGCCTTTGTTTGTTTAACTGTTATTTTGACGCTAACAGCTTTACCATTTGCAAGTGCAGTTATAGTATTTTCCCCCTCTCTTAGCGGAACGTTATACCAAACCTGAGTATTTAATTGTTGTGCGGCATCTTTTTCTACCTGCGTAACTATACTTGCGTCAATCAACTTACCATTCACTTTTACCGTCACTTCAGCGCTGGAGTGATATTCAACTACTAAATTAGTAAATTTATCAGTAATAACACTAACTTGCGGGCTAACAATCCTCACTTCATCAGCAGCAATACTTGCATTACTTTTTATTTGAGCCTCAACTGCATTCACTGAAGGTATATGTATTTCCTCGGATACGTCTTGGGGGAGTGGGGAGTGGGGAGTGGGGAGTAGGGGAGATGAGGGAGATGAGGGAGAAGGGGGGGAGGGGGAGAGGGGGGGAGTGGGGGAGTGGAGGAGGGGGGGATGGGGGAATGAGGGGAAAGAAGAATTATTCTCCTTGTCTCCCTTGTCCCCCTTGTCCCCCTTGTCTCCCTTGTCCCCCTTGTCCCCCTTGTCTCCCTTGTCCCCCTTGTCCCCCTGTCTCCCTGTCTCCCTGTCTCCTGACAATTCATCAGGTTGAACACTGGGCGAAAAAACCGCAGCGCTATCTTGTTCAACTGGTGCAATTAAGTGAGATAATTTAGAAGGCTTTGCGCTTTCTTGATTTTGAGGATTTGTATTTGCCGTTGCGCTTGCAGTCGGTAAAATAGGCAGCGCACTACAAATTGTTAATACAGTTAATTTTCTCGAACTTGCCGGCGTCATCTTATTGTCGTCCCTCCCTAAAAGCGGGTGTTACCGCAAAGTTCATCCGTGCCATACCCCCAGGTGCAAGTCGGACAAGTCGAGATTGACTATTTTTTTGGATGCTGCGAAAGTTGGGAGCGATCGCGTAACCTGGTAAACTAGTTAAATCTAAAGTGCCGGTGCGATCGCCTGAAATTACATTCGCTAAAGAAAACAATCCATTGGCATCGGTGACAATGCGATTACCGTCATCCATGTAAACCACAGCGTTAGGTATTCCCGGTTCTCCGGGTTGTTGTTCACCGTCAAAGTTTTTATCTACAAACACACGTCCAATCAAAGTTGCACAATCGGAAATTATGCCTGGACGAATTTTCAATAAGTAGCTAGCTGTATTACTTTTAATGTTGCCAGCATTCGCAACCGCTAAATTTCTCCCAGTTCCCCGCACTGCATCCGGTGTGACTGTGGCAGCGTAAACTACGTTTAAAGTGCCTTGTGCAGGGATGCTACCGGCATTGATGGTGAATGTGCGGTTTTGTGGTGGTGTGGTTGATATTGTGACTGGTGTTGTTGTACCGCTATTTGTTAAAGTTGCTTGCGGCGATCGCGTAATTAATTGCAGCCCTAATGGTAAAATATCTGTAAGAGTCAGATTATTCGCACTCCCATTGCCAGTGTTGCGGATGGAAACACGGTAAATTACTGTATCTCCAGGTTCAGCTGCGGCGCGATCGCTACTTTTAATAATCTGCAAAGCTGCAACATCTGTGGTTAGTGATGTGCGATTGGTGTTGACATTTGGGATATTGTCACCCCCAAAGACTGCTGTATTTACAATTTCATCGGCAGCAGCACACCTTGCTTCCCAAGCAAGCATTCCCGGAAGCAGCAAGAACAGGAGAAGGTGACTATACCTCCACCGTTTGATTATCAATCTCATTTCAATACCCGAATCGTTAAAAATCAGCGTTTGTCGAGGATGCGTTCTGATCGGAGGAAACCTCCGCTCAGACTTTCCGCTTTTGTGCAGATAGGCAAAAATAAACTACCCACCGATTACATTCATCAGCAGAGTGGAAATACGCTCATTTTTTGCGTAACAGTCAGGAAAATTCCCATACTCAACACCAAATACCACCGATACTTAAAGAAAAAATTATCGGTTTATAAATGCCTTATTTAGATGTGATAAATGCCCTAATTATTTCTTGAGGTAGATGCTGCAATTACGTTGCATATGCAGCAAAAAGATTTATCTGCAAACTAAATATAACTAGTGATGTATCAATTGGCAATAGCTTTGCATAGGCTTTACAAATTAGTGTGTTTGATAACTTAATTTGTATAAATAAACAAGGTAAATATCGCTGATTTATAAAAAAATATTTTTTACCAAAACTTATTTAGAATAATATTTAAGTACTGAAAAAATACTTAGATGTATATAAGAAAGCATTGACAAACTAATTTTGATGTGCAGAATAAAGAGAGCGATTCTCCGTAGGAGAGGCTACTTTCACCGCGCTGGAAAAAACAACTCCTCACCAACTATCAGACACGTTACTTTGAATCTTTGAGAGACTGATGTTTTGAACCATCAGGCATAATCGTACCTTCAAGGAAAGCAGCACTCAGTTCAGAAATGCTCACTTTAGCACCTTTTAAATTTGCACCAGTTAGGTAGGCACCATCTAAGTTAGCACCATTCAAAGTAGCATTCCTCAAATTGACACCGCTCATATTCGCATGACTCAAGTCAGCACAAATCAGGTTAGCGCTACTGAGGTTGGCACTACTGAGGTTAGCCTGATTTAAGTGAGCAAAACTCAGCTTGGCATGACTGAGATTAGCACCAGAAAGTTTAGCACCAGAGAGGTTAGCATTATCGAGGTTAGTGTTGCTCAGATTGGCATTACTGAGATCGCTTTCACTTAAATTTGCTGCACTCAGATTGGCTTTGGGGAGATTAATATCTACTAACTCTGCACCCGGAGCATCTAAACCTCTAAGAGAAACATTATCCTCATTCAAATCTTGGAGTGCTAGAATTCTGGCATAGCTAACTTTTACACCGTGGGCTGCGTCGATGATACCCCAAGCTTGGTAGTGAAATTGTTTTCTGCGATCGGGAGCTTCTTTAATTACTAGAACTAAGGCAACTACAAGACTAATAGTATCAGCAGCACCCAGAGCCTTTCCCAGCACAGAATTTTCATCAATGCTCACAAAAAATATTGTGAAGATGACGGCTGAAACAGTAGCGACTAACCATGCTGGTGATATCCAGAAAGTATCGATAGCTTTAAGCGGAATTTCTGTGAGGATTTTAAACCAACGCTGTTCTAATAATTTGGGTTGAAATTCCTGATATTTTTCGGTGATTTTCGCTCTGATTTGTGGGAGGATTTCACCCCACTGCCCCGCTGATAATTTGGGTTGAAATTCCTGGTATTTTTCGGTGATTTTCGCTCTGATTTGTGGGAGGATTTCACCATTCCACTGAATCGATATTAAAGGCTTTTTCTGTTGCTCTACTTCGGGCTGAAATGGCTTAGATTCCTTTAATTGTCTTAGCTTTTCTTCGGTTGCTGCTTTTTCATCTGAGATAACTTTTGGTGCGGACTCTGCACTAGCACCTTTTAACATCAAAGCGGTAATCGCTCTGTAAGCATCTACCCACGCTTGCTTTACTTCGGGTGTCCAATCTTGTTGGAGATACTGCTCAAAAGACATCAGCAGTGCTTCTCCAACTGGTCCATAATATTTGGCAATTGCTCCATATCCAACGTGTCTTTTTCCCAGAGCGTTGAGAACAGGCTCTAAAGCCTCGGCATTGCGGAGATTTTCTACTACTAAAACCAGAGCATTAAGCAGCTTTTTCTGTTGCTTTGCCATATCGGTTGTGGCAAACAGCGGTTTCAGCTCTGGGTGTCCTGTAAACAGGTGTTCGTAAAAACTAGCTGTAAATTCATCAGCGTGGGGTTTAATTTTCTCGAAACTGCTTTCGAGTAACTCTACGGGTAACTCCTGAGGCTCTTTTTCTAGGACTGATTCTATTTGTGTTTGTGTGGCTGGTGCAGCAGTTACCTGTTTCTCTAATTGAGCTTCTTTTGGTACAGATTCTGCACCAGCACCTTTTAACATCAAAGCGGTAATCGCTCTATAGGCATCTGTCCACGCTTGCTTTACTTCGGGTGTCCAATCTTGTTGGAGATACTGCTCAAAAGACATCAGCAGTGCTTCTCCAACTGGTCCATAATATTTGGCAATTGCTCCATATCCAACGTGTCTTTTTCCCAGAGCGTCGAGAACAGGCTCTAAAGCCTCCGTATTGCGGAGATTTTCTACTACTAAAACCAGAGCATTAAGCAGCTTTTTCTGTTGCTTTGCCATATCAGTTGTGGCAAACAGCGGTTTCAGCTCTGGGTGTCCTGTAAACAGGTGTTCGTAAAAACTAGCTGTAAATTCATCAGCGTGGGGTTTAATTTTCTCGAAACTTTGCTCTAAAAGTTCAATATTTAAAGACATATTTTTTCCCGGACTTAAAAGCTGAAACTACCCTGTATAAAGACAGGGCTTTCTGGATTTACCAACGCTTACTAATGCTTTTTACACAGTTTCTAGTGCATAATCTTCTCCTGCACCTGTTAACATCAGAGCAGTAATTGCTGTTAAGGCATCGACCCAGGCTTGTTTGACTTCAACAGTCCAATCTTGCTGGAGATACTGTTCAAAAGTCGTCAACAATGCTTCTCCAACTGCGGGGTAATGTTCGGGAATTGTCCCATATCCAACGTGTTTGGCTCCTAAAGTTTTGAGAGCTTCCCCTAAAACCTCTGGTTTACGGAGATTTTGTATCACTAAGACCAGAGCAGCTATGAGATGTTTCCGTTGTTCTACCATGTTAGTGTGGGCAAACAGCGGTTTCACTTCCGGGTGAGTTGCAAACAGGTTTTCGTAGAAGCTAGCTACGAAATCATTAGCGCGAGGTTTGATTTGCTGGAAACTTTGCTCTAAAAGTTCAACATTTAAAGACATAATTTTGTTTTTCTCTTGAAAGTTGACGATCGCTTGTCTAAAGACAGGGTTTTTTAACTATCCGGTTCTGATGAATGCTTTCGATATGTTTGGAACCTGAGAGTTTTTTTGCTTCAACCACAGCTTGATATTACAAACTCAAAGAATCCAATTCTTGCGACACAGCAGCCATAAATTGTGCTGCATCTTTTATACCCATCTCTCCCAAAGCTTTCCACTCCTCACTAGTGTAATCAAAATCTAGTCCCATCACGTCTTGAGTCCAATAAGGCAAATTAGATGGGTTTTCCATTAGTTCACAAGTTAGCTTCAAGATTTCTGTTCCTGAAGTATTAACTCTTGCCTTTGTCGCCAAACAGAAAAAGAGCAATTTGGCTAAATTGCTTTCAGGAGGAATCGATATCAGAAAAGCCATATTTTGTGCCAGTACGAACTTATCTAACTTCATTGGTATCTCTTCCTCACAAGTTCTTTATTAGTTTACCAAACAATACTTTCGATGTTACGCATATTTCAATGTTTTTAATATGGGATTCCCTTTCTTCTTCCTTAATTTGATATCAATTTACTTCCAATTCCTAATAGGCAATTCAACCTCAGCATTCGACGAAACATCTGCCTGTTGAGCCATACTTACCGCTTTGCTTCGCGCTTCTATAATTTTACCTATCTCACGTCCCAAGCTTGGTTGACGTGAAATTATCGTATTTACAGAATCTGAGTAAATGACAAGAACTTGCAAATCGTCAACTGCTTTGATTGATACCGGACTCGGTTCCCCAGTAAACAGTGCCATCTCGCCAAAGAACTCACCACGCAAGATAGTCATTACCTCCAATTCCTTGCCAAACTCGTTGGTGACGGTGACTAGAGCCTGACCCGCAATGATAATATACAAAGCATTACCAGGCTCGCCCTGCCGGATAACTTTCTCGCCAGCACCGAACTGTTGTAAAATACTTCCCTTAGCTAAGTCATCCAAATTTTTCTCCTCTCTAGCTAAAGGCATAAATCCGGGAATTGAGTGCAGGTGGCTTAACTTACTTGAAGCGCTATCTGCCATTTAACTAAGTCCTAAAGTAGTGGGATAAATCGGAATATTTCGATATAAATCAGAATCCATAACTGTATCCGTCCTGTGAATGCATTTTTGTAAACTTATCCAAAGTCCCGCCTATCCGC